>JAABUK010012325.1_pt1 | contig 10909 bp, 9 predicted proteins | sample 5559141 | NCBI WGS metagenome assembly JAABUK01 (sample SAMN10711869, study PRJNA513367) | rock metagenome | isolation source: Antarctica rocks | place: Antarctica: Victoria Land, Pudding Butte nord | collected 2016-01-03
TGTGTTGATGCATGTTTCATCTTTGTTTGACATTGTACAAACAGACATGAACACATACAGGAGGTTGCCTGTAAGGTAGCCATGCATGAAGGCAGGCCAGTCAAGCACCCACTCATTGACAGGGTCAGGAAATGCAGCGCCACCCCAGATGCTGCCGCAGACTTCTTCTGCTTGTTGTTCCAGTTCAAGCCCGAGGAGCGTCTTCTGCATGATGCTGCATGCCACGCCTACCTCAGTGCCACCTTTGACAGGATGAAGGCAGGCCCTGCCATGTCCATAACTTCACGCTTGGACATGGTTGAAGGTAAGAGGTTTAGGCCTTTCATGCCTTCTAACACTGTTATGTAGCTTACATCATGCAATCATCATGTTTTCTTGTCTCATTGGACATCAATGCAGTTGTCTTGCTTGAAGAAGCCTTTAGCTACAGACATCCCTGCTGAGCTGCCACATTTTGGTCTCTTTCCTGATCTGAAGTCAACAATGTAAAGTCTGTCTGCAGATGGCTTGATACCTGAGAACGAGGATGATGCTGATGGTGCATCCAGTGCTGAGCAGTTGACTGAGCAAGTACCTGCACAGCAGCCTGAGCAGCCTTCTCAGCCAGCTTCTGAGCCATCACTGCAGGAAGTGCATGAGCGTCACGCCTTGCGCATCCCCCATCAGCCTTCTCAGCAGCAGCAGCAGCCGCTTGGCCTGCCACCTTCCTCAAAACAGTCCCACAGGCAGCTTTTGCATATCAATGCTGAGTCAACAACACAGCTCATGGCTTCTGGTGCCCAATCTCCTGTAATCAATTGCTGTCAAGAGGACAATCTTGTGGAAAGCAGCTGCAGTGATGACAGCAAGCCGCCATGCTGGCTTGGTGTGTTGATGCCAGAGGACCCTTGCCTCCTGCCCAAGCCTGACTTCACCCCCAGTCAGCAGCATCCTGACAAGTAAGTGGACACTGCTATTGTGACTGTGTTCCATGTGTTGTCACGCCATTTTGTGAACACTGTTCTAAACTGTGCTGAAATCCAACCTGCACTTTTGGGCATTGTGGGAAGTCGCATATGCCTGCTGACAAGGCGCGGCACCCTGAACACATAGCATTCTCTGGGACCTTGTTCACACCAGTCTGGTTTCCTGCTGCTCTCAAGGTGCACTAACACTGTGGAATCCCTTCTTGCAGGGATGCAGGAGCCCATGACCCATGCAGAGGCATCATTGGGCATGCCTACTATGCAGCAGGCGCTGTCAGTGGCATTTCCTTTGGTCTGCGCAAGCTGTGGAGCTGATGTGCAAAATCATACTGTAAGCACCTGTCAATTTGAGATCTCAAAATGCAGATGTGCAGCATGTTTGCTGTTCACAAGTGAAGGCTTGAAAGGCAGCAATGGCTCTATATTTGCCGTTTGCATGTTTCGTGCCAAGGGTTGGGAAGATTGCTTATGATGAATGTCTTCGTGTTGCCTTTCCAGACTTCAGCAGGCAGAATGTACCATGACACACATGTTTCTGTTGTTTTAGAATGTTGTTTTGGGATTGAGTATTCTGCACTGCCCGCTGTAGCCCATATTGTCAAGGCCATGCTTTGCTGCTGCAGGCTCTCTCTGCGTCACATCAGGTCTTCTGGCATGATGTGCTGGAATGCTCGATGTAGGCGACTTGAACTTCTGTCAGTCAGGAAGTTACTAATAGTATGCGACAAATGACATTGAACAACTCACCATATATTGTGCATCAGGATTTGTCAGGTCTTTCTGCTCCATGACTGTTGCTAACGAACAGGCGTCTGGTTGAATGTAATCACCAATTGAGTTGTACAGCTATATAGCATCTCAGTGTGACAGCTCACTTGACTACCATCATCAATTTCTACCTGCAGCTAGTAGCTGTTCATGCTTTGAAAGGCGAAGATGTATACCAACACATGTAGGCATGTCGTTGGAGTGCGCAACTGCACATTGCATTCTCAAAACAAACCAACAAGCAAGTCGCAAATGCCTTGCAACAGCTCTTACAGTGCCTGATCATGTAATGACAGTCATTTTGTTGCAAACAAATGTTGCTATAGATGCAGCTTGGGACTGTCAATAGCCTGCTTCGCCACTGTCTGCCCATGGTGCAACATATCTGCAGGTTTCAAGTTGTTGCTGAACCAGGCATGTGAATTTCAAACTGGTCATCTGGAAGCATAGCACCGCTGGCAGCCTGTCAGAGCTGTGACGTCACTTTCTCTATGACACCGCTGAAGTCCCTTTGCTGATGCATTGGCCTTGAGACCACAGGCAGTTGTGATTAAACCCAGTTGCACTTATCCAGCAGATGATGAGCTGCTCTAGTGTTGATGAGCCAGCTGTTGATCAGCAGGTACACTCGGCAGTGCAGATTTGTGTCCAGGCTGTGCCTATTGATCTAATCTAAGTGCGCGCAAGGTCACTTGCAATCATTGCATAGAAGGGTCAACATGTCGAACGCCATCCTTGCATGCAGCTGTGTGCTTGACTTCCTGGTATTTTAGGGCTTGCTTTAGCAGAACCCTTCCAAAGGCTGTCCTTTAGTTTGCTGTAACCCAACTGCCTCAAGCTCAAAGCTGACAAGAATGTTTCCTGCCTCCCCAAAGACCCAAAGGCCTGGTGTAGAACACTGGATGGTTCTGATCTTGCATCCTGAACTCTCTCAGCATCAGCACACCAGCTGCACGTTTGTCAGTTCCAATTGGGAGCAAGGTTGCATTGGCGGTCACCTGGTGCAGCAGTGCCTTCTTAACAACCTCATCATCACATGTCAGCAATTGAATTGCACAGGCATGCATACAATTTCTAAGAGGAAGAATGCAGCCACCGTAGAAGGACAACAGCAGCCTCTCTTTGCTGCCAACAGCAAGCTTTTGTCTCACCTTCTGACAATCTACATAGCAACATTGGACAATTTAATACAGCCCAGCTGAAGCTGAAACTTCATACATCAAGTGACTATGATGATTGCTGCTGATGTAACCCTGCTGTGTGCCTCTCAATTGGCACATTGTCGATTGCCCCGTCCCTCAGCTCTTCATCCGCCCTTTCATATTACTCTAAGTGCATAGCATAGCTAGACGCTTTTGAATGGTGTGTATGTTGCAAGGACAGCTACAGTCACAGATTTTGGGTGTAAACTTCGCTGTAGCTCCTGAAGATCCAGCTGAACACTTTCTGTGGATGCAGGGTCAGCACCACATACACTCCTTTGTTCCCTGCGCTGCTGCAATGAGATCCAGCGTTTTACAGTAGCCTATACGTGTCTCCTCAGTCAGCTGGTCAGCTCTTAGGATGGCTTGTATCATGCGATCCACAGGTGTCATATTTGTCATGTGAAGTAAAAGTGATTGAGGCTATAGTACCAGCTGGATTCTGACAATAGCAAAATTTGCAGTTAAGTCTGTAAAGCTGACATGCATTGATTTTCAGAAGACAAAATCCACACAAGACTGCATGTCAAATGACTATTCAGGTCACCGCCCTCAGACATGCTGGACAGACTGGGAACTACTCATTTGCCAGAATCAATGCTGGCCGAGCTGTGAGTGCAGTGAGTGCTGAGCAGCAGCGAGCTGTCAAGTCTGCATGTGGCACCACCCTTGCGGTGAGCATGCTCGTTGCACTTCTTTTCCTATGCGCTTATGCTGCTCACATGCACTGCATATGTGCTGAGCTGGTGAACATGTCATCATCCTCTTCTCTATGCCTGCCAGTCGGTAGTCATTGCTGAAGGTCATTATGGCTGAGCAAGCATGCCTCAATTGTGACCTGCATGAGCACCAGTACAAGAGCTAGGCAATCGCCGAGCAAGTCCTTGATTGTGGTGCAGACTCTACAGAGCAAGTTCTCTGCTGGGACAACAGGCACCAGCCAGCGCCTGGGTGCTTTTGGATCCCTGCTGGGTAGCAAAACAGCTGAGGAGACTGCAATGGCACAGCAGTCTCTTGGGGACTACGCTCCTACTGCCTTCCCATCAGGCCTGGCAGCCTCTCAGGATTTACGTCTGGCGCATCTGGGTTGTTTGCTGGGTTCAAGGGCTTGCGAGGCTCAAATGGCTGATCTGATCTGCTCAAGTGATTGGCAAACTGCTCCTCTGCAGACCCTTCACCATCATTGCCACTGTCAGCGCGCACATTTTAGAGCTGCGTGGCATTGCAATGCACATGCTGACTCACTCAACAAAGCACATGCTGCTGCGCAAGCGCCCCCACCAAATGCCCTTTCTGGATGCCCAGCATGAAAGACTTGGGAATACAGCAGGAGACACATAATGCAGCATGCATCAACGACACAAGTGTCACAGCTGCCGTCTTTTGTGGGCAAGAAGTACACAAATAATAAGATGCTGCTCTGCGCTGACCTACCACAGAGTTGCTAGTGTTGATCATTTCACTGCTGATAGCGCCATAAGGCTCGTTCTCCAGGTGACTCCTGGCTAGAACTCACTGCAAAATCTTCTGCGAAGTGAATTTGTAAAGGGTAACGTCCAAAGTTTGCAAACACCATTTTGTTGGTAGTGCTTTTTATGATACCAAGCAGATGGTGTTTGCACCAGATCAGGTTTTGTCCCAAACCTGGGATTCACAAGACTAGCTTAAAACGGTTAAACCAAAACGAATGTCCAGTCACCCGGGATCCGGCAGGCCAGGTTCATTGACACAAGCTCATGCGATTCCTGCAGCCAGTGACGGACCACTTATGCAAGCATGGCTATTACTGGTATTATATAGACCTACTTTTTAAGGCAGGTGCGGGTCACCCCTGTGCCTGCATGCCCAGATGTCAAGCGACAGTGCGAGTCACAGCCGAAAGCTTGCCTGCACCTTTGCTTGCCTCTTCGCGCCTACAAAGCAGTGGCTAAGTCAGTAAACAATGCAAATCAATGCAAACTATCAGCAGTCCTTCGGCGACTTTCACAAGGATGGCTGCATCTCAAACTGATCGAGGAGTGCTTAGGAAAAGTTGCAGTGGTTTGCCTTCTGGGTACAAAGGTAGACCTGCTTTGGGCGATCATAGACAGTGACACAGGCATGGTTGTTTGCGAAGTCTGCGACACCAACACAGGGGTTACTGTCTTGCAAGAAGCTGAATAAGGTCACGATGCGTACACCACAGGCGGTGCTCGGGCTGCAGAAGGTCCGGCAGAAACTGCTGATGCAGTGTCAGATGATGTGATCAAGAGCTTGCGCCAATATATCCTTATTTCTCACCAAGTTGCAGGCACTTGCAGCCCCTTGCAAAGGTCAGTGAGCATCCCAACATTCTAAACCTGGATGCCACATACAAGGATGAGGATTTCGTTGACATTCTCTGTGAGGTTTGCCATGGCACCCGCCTGTTCTCAATAGCAGAGGTCCAAGTTATTGTGCGGAATCTGGAAGCAGCAAGCACTTCAGTTGCTGTCCGCAGTACTCTTTTGCCAAAAGCAAAGTACACTGCTTTTCTACTTCTGAGGTCAGCCCCACCTGCAGCCATGCTGCCAAAGCAGGGGCTTGGGCTGCAGGGGTTTGCCATTGCAGCATCATTGGTGACATTGTCTGGCTCAGGGATAGCGCTGGTGCTTCTCCAAGTGAGCATCAGAACTGCTCGTTGCTTGTCAAACTTTGTTGCCAAATGATCAATATCATGCTGGTGCAATGTCTCTCATGCAAAGCATTGTAAGTAGCTGCATGCTATTGCTGCAAACAGCTGTTGTTTGCAACTATCATGCATCATTCTGACACTGCAGACTTGTTCAGCAAGATATGGCATCACAATACTCAAGTCAGATGACTATGATCAGACTTGCTGGCTGGCTAAAGCATTGTAATCTCTCTCTCTCTCTGAGGAGCAGCCCCTTCTAGAGTCTTCTAGAGTCACCTTCTAGTAACCTTCTAGAAGTGACCTTCTAGAGTCAGATCTGGACAAGGATTGGGAGTGCAGCACAGACCCTCAGTGGGCTGCTGACTTCTTTCTGCAAATCCTGCAGCACTTCCACCAAAGCGGATCAGCACTCAGGCACAATATTATCCACTTGTGTCAGAGATCTTCAAGGATATGGAAGCATATTGCGGAAATTTTCCACCGGCTCTCCTTTTTCAATGCATTACGCTTGCAGTGGGGTGACTTACTCTGCAGGCTGCAGGCTTGGACAACACATGTGCATCGAGACAACATGGCAAGCAAATTCCTAATGTAGTCACTTTGCTGCTGCGTACAGCAAGTTTTTGCTTCCCTGCTCTCACATACATCATCTCATATGGCACAGATTGAGCTTTTCAGATGGTACAAGTTTGTCATGTGCATTTCTGCTTTCACAGACCCTTTGTGTGTGCCGGTAGAAATCCTTTGTGTGTGCAGGTGGTGAAGGGGGCCGGGGGGGGGGGGGGGAGAGTTGGGGTTAGAGGTATGCTGACTGGCCAGTCAGGCACCAGGTGCTGCAGCAACTTGCAGAGCTTCATGCTAAGCTGGCAGCGTATCAGTCTACTAGTGGCCTCCTAAAGCAGCAGACAGCCCACCAATATATCTCAGCTGACAGTCACGCTAATGGTGGAAGGCCAGCACTGCCTGAAGGCTTGGTGCATGTATCAGCGCAAGCCATGGTTCCTGGTGTTAGTTACACACAGGCTTCTGACTTGTCAGGGCATCACCCAACCATAAGAGCTGACCTTGTTCAGGGACAGAGCTGGCGGATGTATCTGTGCAGATGGTGTGAACAGGACCAAAAGGCGATGTCACAATGGCATTTGATGCTTCCTGGCAGCATGATACCCAGACAGGCAGCACTGCAGCCTTGTCCAGACAGGGCAGCTGCCAGCCCTGCTAAAAGGAAGATCAGCAGCTATGGCTACGGCTGTCCCAGCTTTGCAAAGGGCTTCAGACTGGTGACAAAGCCCTCGACACATGATACAAACTCACTAGCCAGTGCTTATTTGGTATGCTTTGCTGTAATCATGCAGACTGCATTAGTTGCACAAATCAGGGTGCAAGATAGTCATGCATGCTGCAGACCTACCCCTGCAAGACAACTCTAGTGCAATGCATCCAGCTTGCTTGCAGGAGCCACATGGTTTTGCATTGCTTCTGGCATTGTCATGCAGCAGATGTGCGTTGGCCTGCAGTTAGTTTCTGGTGTTGTTTGATAACGGCATGCCTCAGCTGGCTTTTCAAGACAGCAGTACAATGCCAGATTCCCGCTGGACTGTGGTCCACTGCTGCTCTGTATTCGAACGATAAAACGTGCCCATCACCACTAAGCATGGTACAGTTAACATGAATGGACCCTATGCAAGGCCTTATGAGATTACATTAGGACCTAGAATTGCAAATATGATCAAGGTTTCCAGATCATGTTTTCATCATGGGGACTTGTATGACAGAGTTTCTGACAGCACAACAGCCCCTCCTGTGATATATACTGTGCAGTTGATTTCTGATCATTGTCACACCCGACTACCTTGGAGCACAACAGTGCTCTGTAACATCTGCCTAGCACCACTTTTCAGCGGTTCAACTCTACTACACTATGGTTGCCAGCAATAACGTATGGACGCAAACATAGCTAATAATGTGAGAACTTGCGGTGCTGGACATGAGTTCGTCTATCTGCCTCAGCACACAGTACAGTCACTCACGGCTGAGACGTTTGCAACCACAAGTAAAAGACAGGTACAAGTAAGACAACCAAAGTAAAGAAATGGAAAAGTCTGGATAATGATGAGGTGCTCATGACAAAGCCTTTGCCTCAATCTGACGCATGTGCTGCCAGTCGCACCCGTCTTTCAGTATGATACTGTTATGTGGTATAGTGCATGTAGTTTTCTGCTGTTGCTGAGATGCTCTCAGCTCAGCTGCGTGATGGCTGTCTGCTCTCTTACCACTTGCTCTTCTTCCTGCAGACACAGAGTACCTGCTCAAATATGACCTGCCATGCCAAAGCATGCTCTGTCTGCAACTTAAATGGCGTGCTAGCACTGTCAAAAGCAAGGTGTATGTGCACAATGGTTTGATTGTGGTGAACCAGTGTGCTATTGGTAGGCAGGCATGGTTATACAGTTTCGGATGACAAACACGACTGCTAGAATACACAGCAAAGCTTTTTGCAACATCAGTCACATTCATATGAGCGGGAGTACTTGTGTTGAGCCCTGAGATGGGCGCTGCGTCAAGCTATGGCCCTACATGCAGTGACTGCTTGTTGATACACTGACAAGAGCATGCCCGCAATGACAGCAATGTTGCAATCACATGTTGAGTGCAGCAGCAAAAGCAACGTGTGAAAACAACTCACCTCAGGTTGGGTGAAGACCTGATGAAAATGGTGTAGGCACCCTTATCCGGGTGAGCATAGAAGTCTGAAATGAATATGCCCTCAGCCTTCAGCCTTGCCAACTCAGCACCAACTGCCTTGAAGGTCCTGGCACCGGTCCTTACCCCCCTGCCAGTCACAAGGGTGACACCTTCTGCTGGCAGAAAATGACCTGCAACACCACCCATACCTTCATCACTAGCATGAAGCATGCATCATCTGAGCAGCTTCGAAATGCAGCATAGAGGCCAACTTTGCTTTGCTGAAAATCTGGTGCTTCTTAACTGCAATCTGATGTGGTCCTGAGCAAATGTAGATGTTGCTGGCAAGCCTGCGCAATGTAAGTGGCACGATGCATGACAAGATGAACTATCAAGATGCATCTTGATGCCTGAAAATGTTGGATCAGCTTGGACTTGGGGGAACATCAGCTTTGATGACAGGCAACACCAGCTCAAATCAAAGGCAACAACAGCTCTGATGAAAGGCAACACCAGCTCCCATGAACAGCAACACCAGCTGTGATGAAGGCAGCACTAGCTTTGATGAAGGCAACACTAGCTTTGATGAAAAGCAACACCAGCTCTGATGAAATGCAACACCAGCTGTGCTAGAAGGCAACACAGTCATTAGCAAAAGGCAACACCAGCTGTGCTGAAAGGCAACACCAATGTTGACGAAAGGCACCACCAGCTCTGGTGAACTACATGGCAACGTAGCAAGAAGTAAGACTCACCCACAATTCGGTGCAGAACTGCGATGTAGACGCGCAGAATGTCCACCACATCCCTGGCAGCCAAGGTACGCCCAGCACTCCTGATGATCGCAGGGGTGTGGAAGTCAATCTACATGACCTCATGCAAGCGATGCATCTCGTCCATGCGTGGCAGCAGAAACATGAGCTCCCCATGTGGACCACGGTTGCTGCACAGCCCCACAGCACACAGCTTCAGCCACGCATGCCACAATGCAAGCACTTGACATATCATGGATGCAAGCAGTCAACTCAAAGCTGGACTTGCTGCTGCAGGGTCAGAAGCTCTTAGCAATCCAAAGATGACATTGGCCCTTTGCAAACAAAGCGCAGCACTCAACTTTGACAGCATCAGAAACCACCAAAGACATGTAGTGTCCAGCAGGAAAAGCAAAGAGCTGGCAAAGATGTGCACACCTGGCCAGGCTGTGAATGAAGACCTGGGCAGGGCGTGTCTTCATTTCAGCCTGCATAGCATCTCCAGAGTCAGTCTTCTTCCTGGTCAAGCTGCTGAGCTGCATCAGCAACAAACTGCAAGGGCTTGGCTCTTTCAGATGCATGAGGCTCACCTGCCATGCCTGAACCAACACATCATACAGGGCGGTGATACTCTGCAGTGCTGCCTGCTCTGCCTGCACAGTGAGTGAGTGAGTGAGTGAGTGAGTGAGTGAGTGAGTGAGTGAGTGAGTGAGTGAGTGAGTGAGTGAGTGAGTGAGTGAGTGAGTGAGTGAGTGAGTGAGTGAGTGAGTGAGTGGTGCAACAGGGTCAAAAATGGTGGCAGCCAGCTGCAATCAGTTGACCTGAATGCATCAGCTCCATACACACATGAAACAAAATACCACCAGAGCAACCTCAAACCCATTAGCAAAATACACAGCATGTTGATAAATAGCAATAGCACTGCAGGATGCCGGTTGGGTGTTTGACTTGGCAAGCAAAGAGGGTGCACAGTGCGTACGCTCAAGACTGGTGTTGATTTGGGTGGGGCCTGCTTGCGAGTTGGCTTGGCAGCTTTCATCTGACTCTTGAACAAGTCAGGGTAGTGGTGCAGGTTGAGTTCAATCAGCTCTGCCAAACCCTGAAGCAGCACAAGCTGGCTCTTGTATATGTCATGGCATGCAGGCTTACAGACAGAACAAGCTAGACATCAATCACTTGAACTCACAGCTGGCAGTGGCAACTGCTGTGGCAATGGCAATGACAAAGACATGACAGCATTCACCTCTAGTTCCTCTGCCGTCATCTCCTGAGGTACTTCTGCCTCAGGCTTAGACTTGGGCTGAAACACACTGTCATGCTCAGCAACCACCTGCATCAAGAGAGCACATTCAGAGTCAGGCGACTAGGCACCATGAGCCCCAATCAAACGAGCGACAAGAAGCATGGATTTGCATTAGTAGTGGCAATATATGGTCCAGACTTGAGTCAAGGGGGCCTCTTACCCTGAGGAAATCCTCAGCAGTCTGAGGCTTCCATCTCACCTGCGACGCGAGCATTGATGATCAGAATACAGGCAAACAGCTAATTGAGGTTGAGATGTAGCAAATCCTCGAATTCACAAAAGTTGCACCTCACCTGCTTGGGCTTTGCCTGCGCTGCACGTGCAGCAAGCTGTCGCTTACTCAGAGGTGGCTTCTTAGGCAGTCCTTTTGGTTTGGCAGTGAGTGATTTGGGCGGGGATTTTTTGGTCGGAGCCTCAGCTGGCTTGGTGTCTGAGGCTCTGTCTGAGGCAGGCAGCAAAAGTCAGTGCTTTTGAGCAATGAGAAAAGCTTGTGCAAACTCCAATTGACTGACAAGTGACAGTTGGATGTCAGAGAGGCATACCTCATCGTTGACAGGAGCGCCAGTGCTTTCGGCAGACTT
>JAABUK010012326.1_pt1 | contig 10909 bp, 7 predicted proteins | sample 5559141 | NCBI WGS metagenome assembly JAABUK01 (sample SAMN10711869, study PRJNA513367) | rock metagenome | isolation source: Antarctica rocks | place: Antarctica: Victoria Land, Pudding Butte nord | collected 2016-01-03
AGACAGCTTTTGCACGCAAACTTGCGCCGATGCTCGATGTGCGAACACAGGCGCGTGGCACGACTTCGTATAGTCATATTCGATATGGGAGAAGACACGAACAGGACGCTTCGTGCTTTACCGTAAACCCACAAAGCCTCTCGCATGTGCCTGTTGAAGAAAGCACATGCGAGAGACTTTGTTTCTATTATTGCAATCGTGTTGCGTGCAGCAGTGTTTTCGTTATTGTCCGATTTGACCGCACACGGAATCGTTGCGTGTTCTGATAAAACTAAAGCGATCCTGATATTCAGCCGAAGTGAGGAAGGCGCAAACCATGCTGCGATAGTTGTTATTGACTCTGTTGTTCAAAACATCGAGCCAGAACCCGTAGCCGCTCGCGTCCGGTTCGCGGCGCAGATAGCCGAAGTATTGCATCAGCACGAATGCGTTGTTGTACTCGGCTTGCTTGAATGTCGCATCGTCCACGAGTTGCCGCAAGATTCGCGCGCGATTTTTGTTGACGGTGTAATCATTAATCAAAGCATTGCGCTGGCTTGAAAGATCGATTGCCGAGCCTTGCCGCATGGTTTGAAGCAGCGCATCGACGAAGGCCGTGGGCGAAAGCGTCGCGGGATATTTTGCGGTGAATTCAGGCCGCACAACGAAGGCTTCGGCGAAAGCTTGTTTGCCCGCTTCGAGATTCGCGCCGCCTGTGACACGGCTTCTATCAGGCATAAATTGTGTGTAGGTCGGGCGCTGCCCGTAAGCGGCTTTGTAGAAACGATAAACGAAGCTGCCCGTATCCTGAAATTCCTGTTCGATGAAGAAGGCCGCCGAGACGGAGACGCGCTTGCTGTTGAGACACTGCGCGTCCGTCGCGCTGCACTGCCCGATTAGATTCGTCCAGTAAGCGAATCCGCCCGCATCCGGCAAACGATTGAGAAAATCAAAGTAGTGCTGGCGAACAAAAGTTTGCGTGTCGTCAATCGGGTTCGTGGTGGGCTGCGCCGTGTCGTTATCGTTGATGGTCACAAGGGCAGTGCGTTGCGCACCGAGTGTCGCTCCGCCGCCCGGATTCGTGAGCGTTAGATTGATTGTTCGGTCACCGTCAACGCGCGCATTATCCGTGATGAGCACGATGAAGCTCTTTGTCGTTTCTCCGGCGGCAAAAGCGAGCGTGCCGCTGGCAAGCGTGTAGTCTGTTCTCTGCGAAGCTGTGTTGTCACTCGTCTGGTAATCCACAGTTACAACGCTCGTCGTATCGCCCGTGCGCGAGACGTTGATAGCCACACTTCCGCCGCTTTCGCTGACGCGATAACTTGCCGCATCGAACTGCAAAGCGACAGGCGCGGGCGGTGCTTGCCTCGCGGTAAAGGTTGCGGTGTAAATCGTGTCTGTCGCAGGCGTCGAAATGTCGTGCGTGATGCCGCCGCCGTCAGACCATGAAGTGAAATCGTATGTGACGCCATTGACGGTTTGCGGCGAGACGACGCCGAGCGTGCGTATGAAGCCGACGACGCCCTGTACCGTGACGGGCACGGTCTGCGGTTGGCCGTCGAGCGTAAGCTGTAATCCGGCGGGTTGCGTCGCTAAAGTGATGTTTGCTTTGCGCGGAAAAACATCGCGCGTCACGGTTTGCGAGAGGCCGCCGGAATCCGTCACCGTGAGATAAATGCGATACCAAACATTGGCGGAAGTTTCGCCGCTTGTCGAAGTCGTGAACGAGCCGTTTTTAATGTTAGTGGTCGCTGGCGCGAACGGGTGCGCGTGCGTGTCGTGCTGAAAATCCACGCGCCATGTAAAGGCACTTGAGGCAAGCGCGCCGTCTTCCGCGTCCGTCGCCGTGCCTGCAAAATTAATCGTCTCGCCCGCCGTGTAGAGCGTGCCGTTTGCGGGCGCGGTGATCGTCGCCGTCGGCGCAGTGTTGGCGGTGACGCTTAGTGTCGCGTTGTTGCTAATCGCAGTGCCGAACGAGTTTTTGACGACGACGCGAAACACCGCGCCGTTGTCCGAACTGCTCACGGGCAGCGTCGCGTAGCTCGAAGCAGTCGCGCCCGCGATGTCCACGCCGTTGCGCTGCCACTGAAAGGCGAGCGGCGCGCTGCCCGTTGCGCCCGATGTGAAGGTCGCGGGTTGTCCGGCGGCGACGGTTTGGTTTTGTGGTTGCTGCGTAATCGTCGGCGACGCTTGGTTCGCCGGATACTGAACTTTATAGACGGCACTTGCGCCGCGCGCGAGATAATAAAGCGAACCGTCGTCCGTCACTTGCAAATCGACGGGAGCGTTGATGCCCGTCGCAAAGTCCGCCGCCGCACCCGTCGCCGGATCGAAGCGGCGAATCCAACCGCCGCAGTAATCCGCGAAAAAGTATTTGCCCGCGTAGTCCGCCGGAAATTGATTCGTCGCCGGATTATAAAACGCGCCGCCCGTAATCGCGCAGCCCGTCGTGCTCGAAGAGCCATGCCCGTACTCGAAAAGCGGATTTCTGAAACTGTTGTTGGAACAAATTCCTTCGCACGAAGGCCAGCCGTAATTCGAGCCAGCTAGCCCATCGTTGATTTCTTCCCAAGTGCTTTGCCCGACATCGTTGATGAACATGCGGCTCGTGTTGTTTTGAAAAGCGAACGTATAAGGATTGCGTAAGCCCATTGCCCAGATCAAGCGATTGTTGCCAGTCGCTTGATTGTAAAAGGGATTGTCTGCGGGGATCGTGCCGTCTGCATTGAGGCGCAGTATTTTTCCCAGAAGATTGGCGAGCGTTTGCGAGTTGGCGGAGTTAGCATTTTCACCGACGGCAACGTAAAGTTTGCCGTCTGCCCCGAAGTGCATCGCGCCGCCGTTGTGATTCGTCGCGGCGCTTAAATCATTTAAGTCGAGCAAGACGGTTTCGCTGTTGGCGGCGGCCGTATCGCCGTTGGCTGTAAAGCGGCTGACGCGATTGTGAATCGCCGGAGTCGTCGCCGTGTAATAAACGTAAATGAAATGGTTCGCGTTGAAGTTCGGATCAAAGGCGATTCCGAGCAATCCGCGTTCGCCGCTTGAATTAACGGTGGTGGTCAGGAAAGGAGTGGTGAGCAACGCGCCGTTTTTGACGACGCGTAGTTGCCCGCCTTGCTGACAAACGAAAAGGCGTCCATCGGGCGCAAAGGCCATCGCCGTCGGGCTTGAAAGCCCGCTCACGAGTTGCCTCTCCGTAAAGCCTGCGGGCAGCGTCGCGGCGCTCGATGAAGAATAAATTGTTGCGAAAAATAATAGAACGAAGGCGAGTTGCCGGATACGATAAGCCATCGAAAAAAATCTCCCTTGAAAAGAAAAGCGTTGTCAGGTTTTCGGGGCTAATCGGGTTTCGTGTGAGAAATCGACTATAAGCGAGCGCGCTCATAATTAGCAAGGCTTATTCTGTTGGCGGCGGCAACGCACCGCCTTCCGCTTTCGCCCGAAAACATTTGCCTGAAAATACATTGGTGATAAAATACGCAGGCATTGACGGGCAAACGACGCCTGTTCCTTCTCCCTTGAAAGTTACGCGCTACTAAACACACAACGCCTTAACGCGCCGCGCCCTAACACAACAAGCGCGCGCCACCTCTTCCTGTTTTTCAGAAGGGCAAGTGGTTTCCACCCTCGTCTTTCAGGATCAAAAATCATGGATGTCCCCCACATCATCGCCGGGCGCTTTCGCATCGAGTGTGAGATCGGCAGAGGCGGCATGGGAACGGTTTACCGCGCCACGCATCTCGGGCTGGAACGCCCCGTCGCCGTTAAAATAATCAAACCGGAATTCGCCGCCGACGCGGAAATGGGCGACTGCTTTATGCGTGAAGCGCGCACGATGGCACGACTGCGCCACCCGCACGCCGCGATGATTTTCGATGCGGGAAATCTGCCGGACAATCGCCACTTCATCGTGATGGAATACGTCGAAGGCGCGACGCTCGCCGAAACACTCAGGCGCGAAACACGCTTTACGCCGGAGCGCGCCGTCGAGATTGCCGCGAGCATTTGCGATGTGCTCGCCGAGGCGCATAAACTCGGCATCGTGCATCGTGACCTCAAGCCAGCAAATATCATGATGCGCGAGCACGGCGTGTGCGTGCTCGATTTCGGCGTCGCTAAAGTTCTCGCAACTTCCGCCGAAGCGACGATGACGCAATCCACGACAGGCTCCGGCCTTATCATCGGCACGCCGCGTTATATGTCGCCCGAACAATGCTTAGGCCAACGCGTCGGCGCGCGCAGCGACCTTTATAGTCTCGGCGTGCTGCTTTATGAAATGCTCGCGGGGCGCACGCCGTTCATCGACCCGCTGCCGTCCGCCGTGCTTATCAAGCAGGCGACAGCCACGCCGCCGCCTCTGCAAAGCTTTCGTGAAGACGTGCCGCGCGCCCTCGCGCTCGCCGTTCACACGCTGCTTGCGAAGCGTCCCGAAGATCGCCCGAAGACTGCCCATCTCGCGCGCGTGCTGCTCGAAAAAAGCCTCGCACAAAAGCCGCCGCGCGCCGCTGCTGCTGCTGCCATGCGTGACGCAGAGCCTTTCGCGTCAACCGTCGCTGTGATGGGCGCGCGCCGTCCCGTCGTGCTTCGCGCCTTTGCGCCCGTCGTCGTGCTGGCGCTTTTCGGCGCGCTGCTTTTTAATTGGGAACGCCGCCCTGCGCTCGAACCAATTGCCGCCGCCCGGACACCTTACGGCGCGCACCGCTTCGACACCGCGCGCCGCACAGATGATTCGCCGAACGCTTTGGACGCAGCTTCGCGCGACACAGGCGACGCGCCCGACCACGCTGCTCCGAACGCCGCCGCTCCGAACACTAATACACCGACGCTGCCGGATTCTTCCGCGTCTGCGTTATCGCTCGACGAAGCGCGTCGCATTCTCGGCGCGCACTCTCAAGACAAACTCGCGGGCGTGCGTGTCACGCAAACGCCGCGCGGCGGCACAGCGATAGCGGCAATCCACGATGAAATGCGCGCTGGCACTTCGCATCTGTTTGTCATGGAGAAGCGCGGCGCGGCAGGCTATCAAATCGTTTCGCGCGCGCCGCTCGATGCGACGGGCTTTCGCGGCGCGACGTGGACGCCGGAGATGCTCGACGCAGATGAAGACGGTTACGCGGAACTGCTCTATGCGGGCGAGAATGCCGCGAATAATTCAGCGCAGAACAAACGCCTTGTCCTCTACGTTCCACGCACGCGCCAAGCTTACGCGTTGCGCCTAGAAGAAGGCGCGGGCAAGCCTCATTCTTGGCGCGTCACTTTATCGCCGAACGCGCTTGACTCGAATGCCCGGTTCTATCGCGCCGCTCTGCTGCAAAAAGCGCGCGCGATGATCGCCGCACGTTGAACGATTTTTGTTTTGATTCCTGTGCAATTGAATACGTTTACGGAGCGATTAGGCGAACGCGGTATAATGTTCGTTTGGCGGCTTTCTTGTAATCTAAGCTGATCTCAATATGGGAACTGACATTCACGCAATTATTGAATATCGGAGGCATGGCTCTGATTTCCTTGCGTTTACCGAAGGCGGAATTCTTATTCCTCGTGATCGCAAGCTTTTCTCTATACTCGCTTTTGGTGATGGTGGCGTAACCGATAATCTAATGTATCCGCCGCGCGGATTACCCGACGATTCAAGCTTTGAAGCACGCAACTTGTTTTTCCTAGAGGAGAGCGAAATAAAAGAGATGCTGCTTGAGGCGGGTGAGGAATTTCAGCCGCAAGAAATTGCTGCGTCATGGGGTGAATGGGCGCAGAAAGAGTATCAATCGAGCGGGCGGCTGCCGAGCCTAGATTTGCATACGCCGAGTTGGTTAAATTACAGCGAATTGAATGAAATTTTGGCGAATGATAAGCTCGAAGCCAGTAATGTATCAGCCGAATTTCGGGCTGTTATAGCGGCGATGCAAGTGCTTGCAGAGACATACGGCACTGAAAAGGTGCGTTTGGTCTTCTGGTTTGATAGTTAGCGACGCCATCACCGAACAAGTCAATGGAGATAGCTGCCCGATTGAGAGTCTCTTATTAATCTTTCTTCGATATTAGTTGAAGGCTCGATGCGGGCAGCATCTCAATGTAAGCGTTCCGATCTTCCACACAGCGCTTTTGCCGCTATGAAATGGCTTGCATTTTTGCGTAAAATCGGCCAATCTTGTGCGCACTTCCGGTAGTTGCTTCTGCTCCAAAGAATCTTCGCAAAGACTTTTCGGAGCAGAGCGCGGAAGAAACTCTTTATACTTTGCGCGTGAGCTTTGCCATGTCTCACTCGTTTTAATCCTTATTTCGCGCTCGGTGCGGATCGAAGCCGTTCCCATTTTAGGCTTCGTTCGAGCGAGCCTTTGCGATTCATCACTCGAGGAATGAAATAGCATGAAAGAAATACAGTCTCCGCCTCAGCCGCCGCCCATCGCTGCCACGCCCCCAGCTTTTCGTATCGATCAAAAGCTGCACCAGATTCTTTACAAATCAGAAGAAAGGGCAACGCTCGAAGTCGCGCCCGAACCGCAAATGCTGCCCGAGCCTGTTTACCCGCAGCATCCAGACCCGCAGCCGATGACGGAGCGCGAGTATCAAAAACTGAACGCCATTCGCACTTGGAAAACATGGGGCGCGCCGTACTTCAAATCGCGCTGGCACAGCGACCAACTGCGCCCGCTGATTCCGTATCTCTTCACGGAATGGAAATGCAATCTGGATTGCCATTACTGCTGGTCTTATAACAATAAAGTCAAAGGCATGACGGAGGATACGGCGAAGCGCTCGATTGACTGGCTTCATTCCATAGGCTCGCGCGTACTCGCGTTGATGGGCGGCGAACCGCTTCTCAGGCCGGACTTCATACACAAGATCGTCAACTACAGCGCGAAGAATGACATCTTCGTTTATCTGCCGACCAACGGGCGTTTGATGAAGCCCGACGTGATCGACAAGCTCGGCGACGCAGGCATTGCCACCGTCAACTTGGCTGTCGATTCCGTTAAAGAAAGAAAAGCGCTCCCGAAAGCGTTCGATGCGATCCGCCCGCAATTCGAGTATCTCGTCAAACGCCAGCGTCACTACGGCTACACAGTAATGTTCAATATCAACATCACGCGCATCAACATGGATGACGTGAAAGAGTTGACGGAGATTGCGCGCGACGCAGGCATCGCCACCGATTACCACATCAACGAAACGCCGATGATGGAGCAGTCGCACTTCAAGCACTTGGACGAAAACAGCACTTACCTGACGCCCGAAGATTGGCCGAAGGTTGATGACCTGCTCGATTATTTGAACGACAAACGCGCGCAGGGCTACAAGATGGCGAACCCGATTCAGCACATGCACGACATGAAGGTGCTGATGCGCGGCGAAGTGCCCGCGTGGGATTGCCGCGCCGGACAAAACTCCTTAATCATTCGCACTGACGGCACGCTTGCGCCGTGCTTCCCGATGTATTCGGCGACGCACGATTGGGGAACAATCGAAAATCACAAGTTCGATGTCGGCCAGTTGACTGAAATGAAAAAGGATTGCTCGAAGCATTGCCTCTCAACGTGCAATTATATTCTCGGCTACTGCTACGACACGGGACGCGTGTTGACGTGGGCTGCCAAACAAGCCTTGCACGGCTTCAAGGGCGTCAGCGGTAGTTTCTAATCGCGGCGACGCGGGTTAGTCGCGCAAACGAAGTTAGATAATGAAGTTGCACAACGAAGTGCGCCGGGGTTACGGCCTCGACGCACTTTGTTTTGTGTTCTGGTAATGTTGTACGTCTGAAGCCTTACGGCTTATTCGTTCCGCAAATTTTCAGCGTAAGGAGTTTTGAATTTTGGCTGCCAATGCAGCAAAGATCGTCACGGCGGGTTTGAGGCCGGAGTTGTTCGATGAATTTTTCGGGCGCAAACTCAAGCGCGCGTGGCTCATCGCATTGCTTGCTTTCTTCGTCGTCGCGGGCTTCGGATTTCGCGTCGCTAACTTGAGCGCCGAAGGCTTGAGCGAAGACGAACTCAATAAGCTGAATGCGGTGTCGGATTATCGCCAGCACGGATTGTCTTCCGCCAACGGCGAGCACCCATTTTTGATGAAAGCGTTGCTGGCGACAAGCCTCTTCGCGGCGGAGCAATGGAACACGCGCGCTCTTGTCACCGGACGCTCTGCACCACTTCATGTAAGAGTCGAAACAGCTTTGCGTTTGCCTGCGACAATCTTCGGCGCGTGCACTGCGTTGTTAATTTATTTGTTGACGGCGGAACTGTTCGGCGTTGAAGCGGCGCTCATCGCGGCGGCGTTGTGGGCGTTCGATCCGAGCGCGATTGGCTTTAACCGCATCGCCAAGGAAGACACCTTCCTACTATTCTTTTTTCTGCTCGCCAATGTTTTCTGGGTGCGCGGCCAAAGCATTGCCGAAGGCGAATCGCAAAAAAATCCAGAGCCTTATTACTGGGCGGCTGCCGCGAGTTACGGTGCAATGCTCGCCTCGAAATACGTTCCGCAGTTTCTCGTCATCGGACTCGCTTACAACTACGTCTTTCAGGAAATGCCTTCGACGCGCTGGCGCATCGGCAAAAAACGATTCCTGATTTTCGTACTCGTGATGGGCGCGGCCTTTCTGCTTTTCAATCCGACAATCTTGCTGCTCGGCACTTGGAGGGAAATGCTCGCGTTTGCGGGCGGCAAGCGCATCGGCCACGATTCCTACGAATTTATGGGCGCGCTTTATCACCACAGCATGGTGATGTGGCTGAAGGGCGTGCCTTGGTATTTCTATTTTGTTTACATTGCGGTCAAGCTGCCGCTGCTCGCCCTCGTTTGTTTCATCGCGGGCTTTCCGCTGCTCTTACGCCGAAAGCTACTCGGCGACGGGCGCTACTTTCTGCTTTTCTGGATGTTTTACTGGGCGCTCACGTTCGTTTTTGCGGGCGGCAAATTCACGCGCTACTTCACGACCATTTTGCCCGCAGTGCTTATCACGGCAGCGCTCGGCGTGCAGTTTATTTCGCATTTACTCGCGCGCTATGTCTTCGCTCGCTTTGAGGCAAAGGAAGCGAAAAATGTCGTGCGCGCCGTTGCCGTGCTGGTATTGATACTTTGTTCTGCGCAGGCTTCTTTGAGTATTGCGCCGCATTACAGAATGTATCTTAATTGGATTGGCGGTGGAGAAAAACGCGCGGGCGATTATTTTCCGCACGACGAATTTTATGGCGCGAGTTTGCGTGATGCCGTGAGCGGAATTGCCGTGCGCGCCAAACCTTCTGCGCGCGTTGCGAGTGAAACGCCGGGGCTTGCCGCTTATTATGCGCAGCAAATGAATCGGGATGATTTGATTTGCGTATCGCTTTCAGATGCTTCGGCGCTTAAGGAATTCGGCGCGGGCGATTTCGTGATTGCCGAACGCGGGCGGCGATATTTCAGCAACGATAAATTGCTTTCCGCTTTGCGTGAATCGAGCGCGCCCGCGTTTCGCCTCTCGCTCGGGCGCGTGCCGTCGGCAGAGATTTATATGCTGGATCAAGCGTCTGCCGCGCTCCTGAATAATCAGTGATTCGTGTTTGATTCAAGTTTGCTTTACGTCGTCGCGCGCGTGTTGCCGTTTGCCGTGTGCGAGCCATGAGACGATTGCATGTATCGCAATGCCTATCAAGATTCCCGTCCAATATCTTTGCCATGACATGCTGCTTTTCAGATAAACGAGCGTAAGAGCGCCAAGCGGTATCCAGAGCAGCACTCCTGTGGCGACGCCCGGATTGTATTCGGCTTTGCGCCAACTCGTGATCGCGTGCGATGTGCCGTTAATCAAAACGAATGTTCCGAGAATCACCAGCAGCAATTGCGTGAACCCGAACGAGCGCGCGAGAATGATTCCGATTATCACGAGCGCTACGCCCAATCCTGTCAGCGCCAGAAACCGCGCGCGCGTGAGGCCGACGCCCTTCATTGTCTGCGGCGAATCTGCGAGCATGACGCCGCCGAAGTATTCTTCTGCGAGATGCACTACGAGCGTCAGAGGATGAAGCCAGCACAGCAGCGCGACGAAATTAACAAGGGAAATGTTTTCAATCATGCAATAGTTTTTTCTCGTGTTCAGAGTTGCAAGCGGGAACGAAGCGTTGGCGAAACATTGCCTTGCATACGCGCACGATTAGCATATACAAGCCAAGCGCTATGACGGATAATTTTTACTGCTCGATAAACGCGCGGCACTACGAATAATAGTTTCTATGCCATGCTATATTTATGGAGTAAGAATGAGTGTCGCCATCGCTGCTGATACTGTTACCCGCGCGCTTTGGATATTATTATGAAACTAATCAGAAAGCTTCATTTATATCTAGGTTGTTTGTTTGCGCCGCTCATTATTTTCTTTTCGATTACCGGCGCGTGGCAAACCTTTAATTTCCACGAAGGCTCGAAAGACAAAACCTACACGCCGCCCGCGTGGGTCAGTGTATTATCCGAAACACCTGATGTCTGGACACATTTGATAAAAGGGCGAGTGGTCACGAGTCAGTGACTCGTGAGAGCATCGGTTTGCGATGACTCAACACTCCCTTACCACTCGCCTCAGCGAGTATATCAGCCTTGTTTTGCCAGACGCACACGGGCATCAACAGAAAGCCATCTGTGATTTCGTGTTCGCGCTCGTCTCCGTCCAGACATGCTGCCAAGCGGCGCTGGCCCGGTTCTTTGATAACTTTGAGGCCGCCAGTAAACGTCTCTCTCGCCTGCTGCATAATGCGCGGCTTGATTCGGAAGAGTTGGCGCGCGCCCATGCCCGTGCGCTCGTCTGCCGTCGGAAGGTCGGGTGCGCCTCGCGCTCGATTAGACGATTGAAGATACACAGCATCTGCTGGTCGCCTCCTTGAGCATCGGGCGGCGCAGCATCCCGCTCTACTGGCGTGCCTACGCGGACACGGAACTGAAAAAGCGGATGAGCATTTATGAGCGCGAG
>JAABUK010012327.1_pt1 | contig 10909 bp, 3 predicted proteins | sample 5559141 | NCBI WGS metagenome assembly JAABUK01 (sample SAMN10711869, study PRJNA513367) | rock metagenome | isolation source: Antarctica rocks | place: Antarctica: Victoria Land, Pudding Butte nord | collected 2016-01-03
CTTATATAATGAGCTAGATATAAGGTTTTAAATATTTAATGAGGAATTTGAAGTTTTTCCCCATCAAATATTTAAAACCTTATATCTAGCTCATTATGTAAGCTAGAGCTCTACAAATAGATTTATTAGATAGCCCTAATAGTTAGCTTTCTAATAATACTATTTTTAGTATCATAGCTACGATAATTAGCCTGATGCAGGCAATAATAGTTTCTCCAAACGCTAAATCTAAATAGGAAATGTAACCAATCCAGTGACACAAGGGATATTCTTCTTTTCGCGATCTTTTAGTTATCAGAAATTCTAAAGTTTAAAAATAAATAGCGTATTAAACTTTAAGAAATTAGTTTATAATAAGTTATAATCTATTCTCTTAATTTTTAATCTCTTTTAAGAATTTATTAAATTAGTGAATTACTTATAAAAGATATTTAATATATTCCACAATTATTTAAAACTCATTAATAAATATTATTCTCTTTTATCTTAATATTTATAGAAAAGTGATGACGTGATAACTTATAAGAAGTTCTTAAAAAGAAGAAAGAAGTTATAAAAAAGAGATAAAATATTCAAATTAAATATATTATATATATATTCTTATCTTTACTTAATTATAAATATATGTGAATATATTCTTTTTTCTTCTTATATTTATATTATCTTCTTTAAATTAATCTTCTTATAATTATAATATAGATTAAGAAAGTCAGTCTTAATAAGAAATCTTCTTTATATAAGATCTCTTATCAGCTCTTATAGATAATTAACAATATAATTAAGCTGCTGTAATAAGATTAATATAAATTATAAATTAATAACTTCAAGATTATATATAATAATAATAGACTTAAGCGTTATTATAATTCTCTATATTTACTTCCGATTTTAAGATTAAGAAATCATGTTCTTATAATAATAATTGAAGTAATAATAAATTAAACAATTATATATGAGATATTATAAACTAAATCAACTTTTACGAGCTTCATAATTATTAAATAAGTTCACGTAAAACTATGAAATAAGCTTCGAACTATCTAATTAATAAAATATATCACATCTATACGCTATAAAACGCAATTCTTTATAATATTAATAATTATATTATATAATTAAGACTCATATTTCGAGATTATAATAAATAATAGCGATTATATTAAGACTAATAAGTGATTATACAGAATAATAAAACAGTATATAAGTATGCTTTTAACTTAATTTACTTAATCGCGCAGATTACTTCTATAAAATCGCAGAATAAAATCAAGAAGTATTTTTATATAAATCTTAATAATTAATTATAAGTTAAACTCGCTAAATATTTAGAATAAGATAATCTTACACTTAATCAGTTTATTAATCGCGCTAATTAATAAGAATAAATCAAAGTCTTTATTTCTTACTTTCATAACACTTTAGAATAACGCGTAGAAAGTCGTGACTATACTTATATAATTACTAATACTTCTCATTAAGAAGATTGAAAGCTCTTCTCACTAACTTATTAATCTTATAAAGACTTATAGAAATAATAAGATTAATATAAATCTTGAAACGTGTGTTATAAATATGAAGAATAAGAATATTCTACTTAAGACTATTTATAAGAGATCGCGATTAATAATAAATTATCATAAGATCATATAAACTCTCTGTACTTATAAGAGTGTTTTATTAACTACTTTTCATCTTATAATTATAATTCTGCGCGCTCTTCTTTAATAGATTAATATTTAATATAAAGAGGTGTATTTTTTATATTAAGAAAAGCTTAAATCTAAATAATTTAAAAGCATTATTACGGTCTGAAAAATATATTTCTTAAAATAAGATTATGAAAGAATATAATTTTTTATTATATCAAGATAAAATCTTTTTTATTAATTTATATTTGTCAAATAAAAGTCTTATATATATCTTAAAAGAAGATGTAATTTATTAAAGTTAGAAATATTTAATATATATTCTTCTTAATTTAAATGCTAATAAAGAATATATTTTAATCAATTTTATTCGCAAGATTAAGTTAAACATTAAAATAACTTATAATAATGCGAAATGAATTAAGATTATTAATAGCGAATATTCGCAAATCTCTAATCAAGTCTCTATTATATTAATAATGAGTAAATATTAATCGCGAATAATTATAAAGATTTTAAATCTATTTAATTTTAATATTATACTTAATCTTAATTAATTATAAGAAGTTAATCTTAATATTAATTGAAGAATATTGCAAATCCGCGTTTAAGATAAGAGAGAAATCATTCATAACTTATCTTCTACTATTATAACTAATTACGTGGATTTACACTCTTCTTTATCTAATATTAATACAGAATAATCTCTTATAGCTAGCTAAATCCTACATTATATACGCAAATTCAGAGCTGAATTCTTTCTAATAATTATTTGATAAACTTCCAATCTCTTATGCGTGAAAATGACGAGTAATAATAAGAAATAAGAAGAAGTATTCGCATGAAAATAATTATATACTTAATTTGCGGATATCTTTAAAGAAGATCTTTTAAAATAACTCTCTTCTTCTTATAATTTAAATTATATGATTGAAATTAAAGATATAATACTAATCAACTTAAACTCATATCCGCTATTATTTATATATCTAATTAAACAGTCGTAATAGATTGTAAAGCTTCTTAAATAAAATCTAATTAAAGAATTATTTAATTTCTAAAAAATTTCTATTCTATTTATTAAGAAGTCTAACGGAAAATGGCGAATATATATTAACTTTCGAGTCTTAAATATAATTATAAAGAAGAACGATTATTTATTACCGCGAATTTAAGAATGTCTTGATTTAATAAATAAGACTTATTATCTTTTGAAGATTAACTTTATACAGAATTATTATTAAATACTTATTACTGAAAAAGATCGCGAAAAGATCGCTTTTAATATAAGAGAGAGTAAATTTCAATAGCGCGTGATATTATTTAATCTTTATAATGCGTTAATCTCTTTTCAGATCTTAATAAATCGCATTATAAGATTGTTTCTTAGAAAATTTGTGATAATATATCTTGATAATATTGTTATATACTTCGAATTAATAATTAAGCATATATATCATCTTACGCAAATCTTCGAGCTTTTATAATAATATACGCTTTATATTTAACTCTTAAAATATATATTTTATATTTACTTTCTCGAATTTTATAAATATCTTATTAAATTCGAGATTATTCGCCCTCTCTCATTAAAGATTATAATTATTCAAAACTGATCGATATCAATTAATATTCACGAAATACACGTTTTTTTAGATATAATTATATATTATTAGCGCTTTATTTATATCTTCGCGCAAACAGTTATACTTCTCTTTAATTTATTAAAAAAGATTGATTCTGAGATTAGAAAGAAGAAGTATTGAAATATTACTTAAATAATATTTATAACTACTGCGTTTAACGCACTGAAACTAGCTCTTATAATTACTTCTGTGTTATAATAATTTAATATCACTTAATCATTTCTTATCTAATATAATATTAGTGAATGAGCTATTAAAATTATTTTACTATAATAAGAAAACGGCTCTTCTAATCTAAAACGACTATATTTTATTACTTATAATAATCGCAAACTTATAACTCTTAAAATCAATTATTTAATATATAAGAAAGAGTTATTAATAATTAAGTATACTTTATAAACTTAGCGAATTTATATTAATAATAAATTTACTACAGTAATCTATATTAATTATAAGAGTCTGAAATATCTCTTTATTATGCGCAACTTATTGAAATAACTCGCAAGATAAATTAAAGAGTTTAAAGAATATAATTTAAATATTCAATATTAAAAAGATTCTACGGCGATAATTTCAGATATAATTAGTCGCAGATTAAATCTTATCCCTTGTGTCACTGAATCGCAACAATCCCAGATTGGGATTAATATTCCCGCGTTATAGCGTAGAAATTGAGTGCAGTCTTGGCATTAAGAAAACCAAAATTAAAAAGATGAAAAGTGCTTAAATCAGTTATAGTAGGCTAAGCTTTTAAGTTAGTATACTAAAAATGGTGTTATTAGAAAGCGCTAATGAAGCTCTATATAATAGTCTACTTATATATATTAATTAATTATTGAAGAAGCTAGAAATCAATAGTTAATTAAATTCTAAGAAAATTCTTAAAGCTTAATGAATTATATAGGGTTAATGATTGTAGCTGAGATTCTATAAATAGTATTATAAGAAAGCTAATTTTTAAAGCTGTAGAACAATCTATTCAGATCTTGATTAGCTTTATTTTAAAGGGGGTGCACTTCGATTTTTAGTTAGAAATAATATTAAAATTTCTATAAAAAAAAAGAAATAATATTATTATTTCTAATTAAAAATCAAAGTGCATCTACTTTAAAAAACAGTTAATTAAAATCTGACTAAGCTATTTTATAATTCTAATAGTTAGCTATTCAATAATACTATTTATAGAATCTGAGCTATAATTATTAGCTCTATATAGTTAATTAAGCTTTAAGAACTCTTTAGAAATTTGATTAAATATTAGTTTTCAGCTTAATTAGTAGTTAATTAATAGATATAAATAGACTGTTATATAGAGATTTACTAGCGCTTTCTAATAATGCTATTTATAGTATGATAGCTTCAAAGCTTAGCCTACTATAACTGATTTAAGCACTTTTCATCTTTTTAATTTAGTTTTCTTAATGCTAAGGCTGCACTCAATTTCTACACTATAACGCGGGAATACTAATTCCAATATGGAATTGTTGCCATTCAGTAACATAAGGGATAAGCGAAAATATTTATAATCGAGCGGCTATAATCATAACTATATGAGAATTAGATAAGAATAATTAAATTACACATATAACTTACTTTTTAAAGAATAATATTGAATCTTCAAATCCCTTTCATACGAATATTTACGAGGCTAAAAACGGTTTTGCGGTTAATAGCGATAAGTATCTTCTCCGACAATTGAATAACAAATTCTTCCCTTATATTTCTTATGCATTTCAAGCCGATTTTCTCGAATATATATATTCAAAATATAGATATTTAAATTATCCCGAGTTATTAGAAGTTGTAAATAATCAAGACTGATAATATACACTTGAAAAAGATATTAAAGAATATATTATAATTTGTTCTAAGTATTAAATAGCTTAAAGATCTCAATCTAATTAAGAGTGTGAACTCTTGCAAACGCTCGCATCTAAGAATACTCCGTTATTTTATTAATGAGCTATCAATCTTATCAATATTTTATCTTAAATATCTATAGAAAATTAATAAATTCTTATAACTATTAAATACACCACTGAATAATCTATTATAAAAGCTTTATCGAATATATAAGCGGAAACAATTGTCTGTGTTATTTATAATAATATTATAATAATTTACAAATCATCAGATAAGCTTCTCTCTAATAATAGTAGTAATCTAATTAAACAAGTCTTGATTATATATACGAAATTACTCTTTACGAAGTATTAAGTTATAACTTCTTATTACTTACAAATAAATAATAAAGTTGAAAACTTAAATAGACTGCTTAAGAGTATTTTAATTAAAATACTTATTAATAAACTAACTATTTTATGAGATTAATATCTTTAATAAGCAATATTCTTTGTGTGTATATAAATTCATGCGATAATAGAATATTCATCTTATTATCTTATATTCGAAAAATAATTAAAATTATTATTTAATAATAAGGAGTTACGATCTCTTAAGAGTAATAAAGAAATATTATAAGCTTAACTTAATAATATCAAGAAAATACAACATATTAAAATGATTGTTAATAAAAAGCTTATGAAAAAGATAACTAAAACTTAACAAACTCATAATTAGTTAATAAAGAATATTAGCTTTTATAAGAATTAGTAGATACTCGTGCGAGCTAAGAGTTGCAATAAATTTAAAGAATAATAATTTGATCTCTATTAAATTAATAAGAAAATGCTTCTAGAAATCTATTGTCTTATTGATTTAAAGAGAAATATTATTAAGAATCTAATTAATAATCAATGAATAATTACGATAAATATTTCAGATAAGCAATATATTTTAAAACTCTGAAACTCTTCAAGAATATAGAGAACTTTACGTAAAAGAAATATTAATATATTAAACGCTTCTCCCGAAATTACAGAACTTTTCAAAAATGAAAATGCGAATATATTAAGTTACAATAAATTAATATTAATTTTAGTAAAAGAATAGAAAAAAATAATGGAAAATTATAAGAAAGATGATTTATTATCCCGAAATTACAGAACTTTTCAAAAATGAAAATGCGAATATATTAAGTTACAATAAATTAATATTAATTTTAGTAAAAGAATAGAAAAAAATAATGGAAAATTATAAGAAAGATGATTTATTATTATTAAGAAAGAAAGATTAATCGAAATTCATTATTAATAATCTTAAAGTCTTAAAAGAAGATATTAGAGAAGATCTTAATAAAGATTAGTTTATAAAAGATTCTTAGTCTTTATAGAAAATAATAAGAGCTGTTAAAGAGACTAGTAGATCGCAAGCTATTATAGACTTGATTAACACGTCATAATATCGTGAGGCAGAAGGTTATCTTCTTTAAGCGGGGAGAGATCAGGGCAGGAATAGCAGGATGGAGAATAGAGGTAGTGAGTTGAGCATAGTATCTCTCCACGCAGAGATATATGTATATGACTCATACTCAGGGGCAGACAGGAGGAGGGAGGCAGACAGTTCAATTCCACACTCTTTTACCCCCATTTTACACAGGCCTATTTTGACGTCCACTCAGTGCAGCTGTCAATTCAACTATTTCACCGTACATGCGGTACGGCAAAATCTATCCTCCCAACTTCCTTCGCTATCAGTCACACTAAGGCGCATCTTTAACACCCTCATAATAAGTTATTATATCTTCGTACGAGAAGAAGAAGAGCTTAATAAAAGTTGAGATCTCTTAAAGAAATCAGAATTTAGATTAGAAATAAAAGAATATAATAATAAATAACTTAACTCTTAAATCTAACACTCAGAATAAATAGAATTAAGAGATTATAAATATTAATTTAGAGGAAATAATAAAATCGCTCTTAACACTGAAATCTATTAAGATTTCTTTATAGAAATGAGAACTTATAATCAGTATCGCGGAGTATAATCGAATAACAACTTTATATAAATTATAGTAGTAGTAAATTCTATTTATTTAATTCAGACTAAAACTAATTTATATAGATCTTCTTATATGAACTGAGCTATTAAACGCCTATTAAATTAATCAATCTTCTTTTTCTTCTTAATTTATTCTCTCTCTCTCTCTTTCTCTTCATCTCTCTTTCCTCTCGCTCTATAAGATTTCCTCCGTCAATCTAAATTAATTGAGCAGCTTTATACAGAATATCATTCTAATAGCTACTCTACATCCTTTCTTTTCTAAGAGGATTATTCTTAGATCTGTTATATAGAGAGGGTTAATAAGTTCCATTCTTTCCGTAATCTATTAGGAGCATTTTAGTAGAACGTATTTCACTATTATATTATTCTATGTGTATTTATATTAAGAGCTTTCAATTCCGGGCACCTTTCTTTTATATAGAAACTGATTAAAGTCAATCTTATCTATATAGAGTTATATAAGAAGTGCGCTCTCGTATTTCTTAAATCTCTAATATAATATTATCAAATTTTCGTTTAATTTTAAAAGAATTATCTTTAAATACTTCTCTCTTTAACTATTCTTTTATCTCTTTTTTCATTTTTATTTATAAACTAAGCGGATTTCTTTATACACTTCTCTCAGTCTTTAAGACTTTATATACTTCTTTAATTCCTTTTATAATAAGTTTAATAGAAGGATTTCGTCATCTAATCTTATTATATTCTTATTTCTTAGATTAAATTAAGTAAGTTATTTGATTATATAACCTCTTAATATTGCGCGGATTCTTATTATATAATCTCTCTTATCTACAGTTTATCTTATAATTTTAGTATATATGTTATTAATTTCTTAAATAATTTTAAATACTTGAATTCTAATTATAATCTTAACTATCAGATTCTCCGTGTAAAAATCTAAAGATTAAATGTGTGTCTTTACTTTTAAAGTCTTTATTAAGATTACTTTATATACTTCTATAATTATATAGAGATATTTATCTTAAAGAATTTATAATTTCTTATTTACTTCTTTTTAATATTCTTTAATTCCTTTCAATATATGCTAGATATTTATTTTATATATAATAGCTGGGCGTATAACTGTTTAATATACTTATTTTCTTACTTTTAAAGAGACGTTTTAAATAGATTCTATAATTATATGAAGAGCGTTAATTAGATAAACTAATTTTGCTTTAATTACCCGAAGATGAGATTATTATCTGAGCGTAATATTTAGTTAGACATTAAGAATTTATATATTATTCTTTAAATTAATTTCTTATCTCTTAAGCTTTAATCTTATTTTTATATTAAAATTCCTCTTTATATAACTAAAATAAATCAGTTCATACTTATTTAGATAGAATTTTAAGCCATATTTTCTTGCTCAGTCTGTGCATTTCTTATAGATTTTAATAAGTACTTAACAGTTTCTCTTCGTACTTTCACTATATATTAAGATGTTAATATTATTTACAAATTCTATTACGCTCGTATAAAATCTAATATTATCACATTTCTCTAATAAATTAATATTATAAAAGAGATATAGAATTAAGAATATTAATAAGTTTTGTGAGATTTCTACTATGATTAATACTTTTAATAATATAAACTTATTAATCTTTATCTTTATATAATAATTAAAGAGGAAATCTATTACTTATTATATAAGTAACTCTAAGATTTTTCTTTTTCTTAGATTATAAGTTAGTTATACGTATGAGATCTTATTAAATACCTTTATTATATTTAGTAAGAGAAGACTTACAACTTTTCTATTTTCTCTTCTTTAAATTATATATATCTTCTCTATAATCTGTTATAGTACTATCTCTATTACTCTTAAAAAGCGTACTTTATATTATGAGTTTAAAAGAAGATTATATAATTTAGTAATATATTTTATTTAGTTAGATATTACTGCTTCTAAGATCTTTTCTAACGTGTTTAGTAGTGTGATTAATCTATATATTAACGGGTTTAAGTAATCTCTCTTATTTAACTTCTTCAGTATTATTATACGGGCGCTTTTAAAGTAATCTGACTGGATTTCTTATATAAGATAAACTTAAAATAGTCTCTTAATTAGATTTAACTTCTCTTATATAAGAATTTAAATAGCTCTGTTTAAGATTTTATCTGATTTTAAGATCTTATCTTTTTCTATATAACTAACTGCTTTTAGAATTTCTCTTTCCGCGATCTCTTTTTAATATAAGATTCTTTAAGAATATTTATATTCTTTAATATTTGTGAGATCTATTTTAGAAGAAGAGAGAAAGTAAATATTGCGTAAAAGCTTTGCTTTACTCTCTACGTCTCTTACTTTATATATTTTTTATTTAAGAGTGAGGAAGAATACTTAAATAATTTATTCTTGTAATTACTATCTTACTTATTATATAATCTTTTAGATTCTTTATAATCTCTATATTATCTCTTACATTATATTTCTAAAGTCTTTCCTTTTTATCTTTAATAATATCTTTTCTTTTTAACTGTGTTATTATATAAAGTTTTATTATGTGAAGAGTAATAAATTCTTAATAAAGTTTCTGTGTGCTTTTCTTATATTCTTTACCGCCTCTTAATATTCTTTTATTTAGAATCTTTAATTATATGAGAATGATCTTATTTATAATGTTAAGTCTTTTATTACTGTATGTGTAAGTCTTATTAGTTTATATATAAAATGATTAATCTCTTCTCTAATATTTAGTATATAACTTTTAAGTGACTTTATATGATTATGAAGACTTTTAATAAAGACTTTATAATCTATCTTTTTCTACATTCTATATCTTTCCAATAACTCTTTTCTAGATTAATTTAATTACTTAAATTCCGTGCTAATTAAGAGGTGATCTGATAACTGTTCTCTTTCTATTTCTATCTAATATTATATAAGTTGATTCTTTAATATTAATATTATAAAGATAAGATCTATAACTATCTGTTTATGTGAATCTTCTCTTTAATAATCTCTTATTATTATTTCTGAAGAGAGAATAAGTTTCAGCTTTATTTCTTATATAATCTTTAGTAGTATATCTAAGAGTTTATGTTATATTAAATATATTAGATCTGATTAGCTAGAATAATAGAGATTTAAATCACTTAATATAATATATTTTTCAGATATTCTAAGTATTATATAAAGAGTGCTAAGAAACTCCGTTTCTTCTAATTCTGAGTGTTAACTTAAAGAATTATAAATATTGTGAATATTAATTATATAATTAATAATCTATATTTCTTAAAGTTTTAATATAATTATAATGAAGTCTTTTAAGTGATGTGTCTCTGATTATATGTTTATATGAATACGCTTATTAATAAGTATGAGAATTCTTGAATCTTTTTATCTTTGATTACTATTATAAAAGGCGCTTTATCTTGAATTATATAAAATATAATTAAATATATCTCTTCATAATTCTTAAATTATGAGAATATCATACTTTTTAATCTTTAAATCTTAAAGCAGTTTTATTATTATCTTATTTCTTAACTTATTAATATTATATTATAATATCTTAAGACTTTATACGGAGATGTTTTCTAATATATAATATTCTCGAATATATATTAATAATTTTCTTTAATTAGAAGAAGTTAAATATCTTGACTTAATATAAGATTAATCTTTATATAATTCTTAGATTCTTATAAATAATCTTTTAAGTAGATTAGTCTTCTTTTCTATAAGTCTTCTACTTA
>JAABUK010012328.1_pt1 | contig 10908 bp, 16 predicted proteins | sample 5559141 | NCBI WGS metagenome assembly JAABUK01 (sample SAMN10711869, study PRJNA513367) | rock metagenome | isolation source: Antarctica rocks | place: Antarctica: Victoria Land, Pudding Butte nord | collected 2016-01-03
TCATGTGATGGAGCAAGACAGCTTCGTGATCTGTTCTGTGTCAGTGCAGGACAGCGTCAACCAGCTGCTGCAGCAGTACGTCATGCATCTCATCCAGACAGAGCAGCATGACCTGGTTCCCATATATGCATGTCACATGCGCCAAGATGTGCGCCGCATCACATATGCCTCCTACTTCCACAGCCTGACCCAGCGAGACATGGCTGAATGCCATGCTGTGTACCGGTCAGCGTGGGAAAGCTTCACAAGGTGGCCTAGGGGAGACATCAATGGAGAGACTGAGCTTGACGACATTGTTGAACAGGTCAGTCACTTGCACCGACAACAAATATACATGGCCAAACAGTTTGTCTGTCACTTGAACCCATGAGGGGCTCAAACAGTCCCGGCAACTTTTCAACCAATCAAATTGTGTGGTAGGGGTAATGCATGAGGAAGCACTGTGCTGCTGCTGCTCTTGTCACACTCGATGCATCCCATTGGCATCGGCACCTGCATCTGCCTTTTGACATGTGTCCTTAACAGCAGCGCTGACAGACAAAAAAGCACACAATCCACATGCTTGCATGCCTCTGCAGTCTGGCCAGATGTACTTTGCAGGCTCACCATCTGTACATGCACAATCTGATTCCACAAATAGAGTTTTCGCTGAAGTCTTCCACCAAGCTTGGCCTTGTGCATGGTGTTGTACAAGCACAATAATAAAAGGATTGGTTTCTGTGCCATGGAAAGTGTGCGGTGCATGGTCCAGGTGATGGGGGAGAGCTTCTGGGCAATGGGCAAGGGCCCCAACCAGTGGGCACCCACTCTCAGGTGGCTGGCCTTCTCAGACTCCACTCTGCCACTTGCAGCTAAGGAAGCAAACAGAGTGCTGCGGCTGCTGTCCTTGGGTGGAAACCCAGCTGTCATGGCTGGCTGTTCACAGGCATTTCAGGTGCACTCGCTTCACCAGCATTTGCACAGTCTGTGCACCTTCTTTAGCCAAGTTGCATGGCCTGCGTAAGGCTATCGACTGTGTCTGTGTCGCCTGACCAAAGCAGAGATGCACGCAGGTGGCGCATTCTGATGTACAGCTACACCGCTTTACTGATGTCACGCATCATGCAGGCCAATTGCACAGATGTCAGCTGGGTAAGGGTTGCTAGCGCTCATAGTTGGGTTGCCCTGCACTGAGATCTGCAGGGTCTGTTTGCCGAGACTGCAAGCAGCGATGATGTCTTCCAAGGTTCAGGACAGCATTCATGGCACACAAAATCCTGTGCAGCAGCTCATCATGTAGCAGCAAGACTTGCAGAACCCCTGTGCAGGCTCTGAAGCAGTCTAGCGATCTGCATACAGCATTGGAGGATGAGGCTCAGCTCACTACCTTGGTCGCGTCCCGGCCAGACATCCGACGTGACTGCATTGAGCTGTTTGTCTGGTACCAGTTTTACCTGCTGGCAGGGTAAGTTTGCCTTGTGCGCTTGATTAATGCACTACACCACTGCATACCGGCCACTACCAGAACAGCTTGGCTTTGCGCATAGCCACACACACTCATCAGCTGCAAAGCGCTTGAATTGCCAGTTGTTATTATTATTTATTGTTATTGTTGTTGTGATCATCATTGATATTGTTATTATCTTTTCATAAGGAGCAGTCTCCATCAACAGGCAGGAGACCTTTGCTTGGTCTTCTCTGATTCCGCATTTCTTTGAGAAGCTAAGTGTATCATGCTTCATCTAAGTTGGTGTCTGCTACAACACAGCTTGACTGAAGCGAAAATGATGTGTAGGCAGTCCCTCTGCATGAAATGTTAGCTCTGCAACGTTGACAAAGTTGACGACTTGTATACATGCAGGTTGTATACAGCTTTCTATGACATGTGGGACACCAGCAGTCTGGATGATGATACATTACTGGAAGAGCTGCACTCGTTGGGCCAGCAATACATAAATGGTGTTTTGACATTGTGCGGCAACAACGCCCTGGCAAGCATATGGGGTGAGCAGGATACTGCTTTTCAGCAGGACGGCTCCTCTCATGAAGTCAAGATCTGGGTGGCACCAGCTGTGACTGATGACAGCCAGGCAGAGGCGCGGCAGGGAGACTGCTATAACACAGTCGCAGATCAGCAGATGGCAGACTTTGTGACTACAGTCCAAGCGTCTGCTGCATCATGCTGTGTGTCAGGCATTGATGTTCAGGTCAGTTGCTGTCAGTGTATCACAAAAGCTCTCAGCGTATCACAAGTGCTGTCAGCATATCACAAGTGCTGTCAGCATGTCACAAGTGCTGTCGGCATATCACAAGTGCAGTCGGCGTATCACAAGTGCAGCCTCGACAGCAGTGTCCTTGTCAGCGTACCAGGGCTCCTGAGGTGCTGGTTGCTTCAACATTCTTGCCTTGATCATCAGAGACAACTCCAGGAGTAATGCATCTGTTGACCAGCTTTTGGCTTTTGCACACTTGCTAGACAGGACGTGGTTTTGCTGTATGCATCATGAACTCTGGCACTTGCTGTTCAGGTTCAGAAAGCAGATGACAACATGGAGGGCGGCATGGCACTTGTGACTGTCCATATTGACCATGCCCAGTGTGACATGGGTAGGGAGGTGCAGTGCCTGAATGCTATTATCAAAGGAGATGTTCCTTTGCAAGTGGTCAGGATGACAGGCCCAGATTTGGTTCTTGGTGCCCTGGCTTCAATGGCAGCCTATCCGTATGTGCTGCTGCGTGCTGCTGAGCTGAGACAGGCGAGTTGTTACATCATCTCCATCCTAGCCTTTTCTGTTGCAGCATCAGAAGGTGCATGGTTCCATCTTGGGGAAAAGGCAGTCAACTTGCATGTTTTTGCCCACACAATGTGACACAGCATGTGCTGTGTCTGAGACATGCTTGATAATTGCATGCTATTGCACAGCTGGACATTGCATGATGTATGATTTAGCCTGGTGTGTGTTTTGACACAGTCAGCCTCAAGCTCACAGCTGTGTTGCAGGTTCTGCTGGAGATGACAAAGGATGGTGAAATTGGTGCAGACCTAGGTGACAAAATTGTACCCCTTGTGTCCGGAACAGGGTCTGACAAGCATACAGGCTTGATGTACTTCTTCACCCAGCAAGAGTTGCAGCAGCTTTTAGAACATGAGCGCTTGACAGATCTAAGCTTGATGGCACGGACCTTGCAAAATTGATGGAAGCTGTTTGGTTTTTTTGCACGTGCATGGACCAGATGTGATGATCATGTAGAATGCATCATTATGTAGTTTAGTCAGTCATCTGATCAGATTCATAAAAAGCATGCAATTGGGTACAAATTGAATGTCAAGGACAGAATCAATGCACCCCAGCAGTGGCATGACAGTACTCACTAGTGAGTCTGGCTCCTGCTTGGGCCGCACAAGCTTACAGCTATTTGAACGTAAGACAGTTGCTTAAAACTAAAATCAAGCGATCCATACACTTTCAGAAGAGTGAATTACATTTGGCCGGCAATGAATTTTGCCACTTGATTCATCGCATAACGTTGCTAGTGCGAGACACAGAAAGCATATCGTATTAGTTGCGTAGCTGCAGAATGTCTGTGTGCGTGCTGCAGTTGATTGCTGTACATAGCAGCTGTTGTGCAATTTAGTTTGGTGATGAAATGGCCGGACTTGCGTTGTAAGTCTGAATATTTAATTTGTTGCAGGGGTACACCCGAAGGGCCCTGCGTTCAGAAATTCGCAAGCCTCGCCGAAGCAAGAGAATGCGGGGGATTGGAAATAGTTTTCAACCAGCAATAGTCGCGTCTCGGTTTGACCTCATGAACTGCGACATTGCCCCAAGCGCAAAGATGTCGATGCTGGATTCCGACTTCGGTCATATAGCTAAAACCCCTGATCAAATGCCCGTCGAGTATGGGTCGCATTAGGGTTGTCAACCCCAGCATCTGCCAATAGGTGGGCGAGGTTTTAGTTCAAAAGCAAGCCGTAATGAGGACCTAAAATCACTCTGCACGCCAGCAAGCTTGCAAAGCAACTCCAACAAAAGCACTTTGCAGTGCTTGACCATGATCTTCAAAGAATTCTGAGCAGCTGCTGTCTCAATCGTTTGATGAGATGCTAGCAGCGCTGTGCATTTTGTAATTGTCACACACAGCTGTAACAAGGAACGTTTACACACAGTCAGACGTTGCAATTGACAATAATTACAAAATCATTGTGATTTGCCTGATTTGCACCATCCAATGTTGTGCTGTCAGCCATTTTCCATGGCATCATTAGGCACCTCTGAAAGTTCAACCTCACGCTCATACACATTATACGCTGCAAATGCTCCCTTGGAAAAAGATCCCTGCAAGATCGTACCATAAATAAGTATGACACTGACACTGCAGGTCCTTCCCACTGGCAAAAATGTCATGTTACATTGTCAGCACTCAGTTGCAGCAACAGGCATGCTCTGTGGAAGCACAAGGCATGAAGCTTGGATGGCTGCTTACCGGATTGACACATGCACTGTCCTTGAATGTGAATTGTGCAGAGGCAGCTGAGTCTGCCAGCACCACCAAGTCTGGCGCTGGGTACAGATGTAGCGCATGATCGTACTGCCAATACACTGACTGATTCTCCAGTGGAACCGGGCACAGGTGGGACTGCTGCAAGACTGTCATACACAGATGCTCAAACAGAGCTTCTGCTGAGGAGACAGGCTGACCAGTGGTACCTGCCCAAAACAGTATCACTTGTCAGTTCGTCTAGCTGAGCTTTCTGGCTTGTCATGCCATGCTTTTCAGGCCAGACCTGGGGCTCAAAGCTGAAACCAGCAACAGAGACAGTCTAGGTTGCACATTGAATGGACACAGCCTTCAGCTTATGGGTTCTTGTCGCTATGCTGCAACTCTAGTTGTGTAATCAGTTGATTGTCTGGAATGTACAACAAAGCAGTGCCACCAAGCATGGTTTCCGAAGCACTGCCAACAGGCAAGTCATGCTTGAGTAACAAAGGCAGTGAAACATCCCAAATGACGCACAATTCACCTGTTGGCGGGATGAGGCACAATCTGCGCATGTGGTTCTGAAGATCACTCCTGAATAGGACTACCTCCTGGGTGTACAGTCGCATTCGACAAGGATTGGAAGCAAAGACTGCTGTGGGTAGGAGCTGGCGTAGGTCTGAGGTGAAGTAGGCCGGCAGCGCTGGGCGTGGTAGCACATTGCCAGGTCCGGGATCCCCAGGCCCAGGCACAAATACGAATTTGCTCTCCTCCTGTATAAACAACAATAAAAACAATTGCTCTGCAAGTGAACTCATCTCATTGCAAAGAAAATGCAATGCATTTGCTTGTCTGGTAGCATGTGACAAATCTCAAGAACACTGAGTCTTTGGAGGAAGGATGTTGAGGCTGGGCTGACAGACATGGCAAGATGGAGGAGTGGACACCTCAGGTTTGGTCCATGGGTGGATGGATGAGTACTTGGGTGAATGAAATAGTGGATAGATGGATGGCTGAATGGACAAAGGAAGGGATGAGCAATTGGACAACAGCCAAATGAAAGAAACCAATTAATGCAACAAATCTGGAAAAGTGTGAATGAATGATGTGATAAGCAGTCCATGTGTTGCTGTCATGCGCCATTTTGCTGCGCTGTGGGCGCTGCAAAATTACTCGTGACCCGAACCAAGCAGCATTGTGCACACTGCATTGATGTTGCTGCTGATAGATCAAGGGACTGTGCTGCGCATCTCCTGTATATTTTGCCAGAGATAGGCTGGTAAATCAGCAGAGGCTAGCTTGATGTTGTGTGTTGAGGGACATAAGCAGCCGCATGAGGTGAACTGCAATGCATCGCCCACCTGCAAGCGCTGATACCGGGATATGACGTTTGCTAGACTCTTGAACTGCTCTCTGATGAGTGTGTAGTCTGTACTGGCTGTGGTGGCAGGCTGCGATTGGAAGTTACCCATAAGCACAAAGGCGCTCGGCACTGTATCCAGCCCATCAAAACCTTCAGCAAACATGAAGGCAATCATCAGCATTGTGGTACTGTATCTGCAGTGTCAGCACAATAGCAGACTAGTCCTCAGGTCTGCAGTCAGACCTCATTAGTGTATAGAGGATGTGTGTGGAGTCGTGCCTACGACGCAGCCTACAACACAGCAGCCGTTTGCAAGTGTTGTCATTCAAGCATACGTGCACAAAGACACTGGCCAGCAGCATGTCTGGCTTGTGCATCACAGCGCCCACATGCAAAGACAGTGTCCAGATGGGTTGGGAGAGCATCAGCACTCACCTGCAAAGACTGTGTGGAGATGATCAAGGGTACTGGGTTTATCCAGCCACACGTCGGACAAGACCACCATGCGGTCAGTCTGGGCCTCCTGTTCTGCCTGTTCAATTGCCATCCAGTCTGAGGCCTTCAAAGTGTCCTCACCAAACATTTGCAGACCCTGGTAATAGACACATACGCATTTACTGGCAAGACGCAGGATCTGCACAGCAACCAGGACGCACCTATACAGCAGCGACTTCAATTTGTGCGTGCAATGAACCGTGCTTGACAACTCATGTGTGATGACGGCCTGAATGCTTGTCTGAAGGCTGTTTAATTGCATACAGATTTGCGGTAAGAGCAAGAATGAAGGGTCAAATGTGGAGCATGCAAGAACTCATGGAGGTGCAAGGGAGGCATGCCTTGGTAGCTGCCAGGGAGTCTTCTCTGGACTCAACTGGCGGCATCCCCAAAGCCATAGCCTTGAAGATGCCACGGTGGTCTAGCTCCCCCTCCGCAATAACAATGCAATTCTCTGAATGGCAGAAGTAGGCTGACATTAAAACGTGTCACACTTGTGTTAGTCTTTATACATCAGGAACAGTCCCTGCTTCATCATGGGATCAATAGCATGCTATCTTCTTATGCTTTTGCATCTGCAATCTTTCTGTTGAAGTGACAATCCACAGATTGTAGGCATGTCAGATGTGGTGTTATGGGTCATCTTGCATGCATTTCACACAGTGATTAAAGAGCTGTGTTCAAGCATGCTTGATTGAACTCTTTGGACCCAAGATGGCGCATCCAGTGGAGTTCATGTGACTGCAGCAGTTACCTGTGTACAGGCCTGAGGATGTCTGACAGCCTGTCAGATCCAGCTGCAAAGAGCCTGTCATATCTTCTAGGTAGAATGTGCCATCCTGCAACTGGCTGATGCAGCCTAGCAGAAACCTCGTCTGACCTGTACATCCCAGCAGGGCCTTGACATCAGTCAACTGCAAAGCAGACATGCCAGAGCTTCAGAAAAGGCGTTTCTCAGCTCTGATGCAGTCTGTGCCATCCCCCAAGGTAGTGAGTCAGGGCAGCAACGAGCAGAATGAAACCCAAGGGCAAACAACCAAAGACAAACTTGACTAGCAAACATGGCTGCTGTTCTGCAGGACTGCTGAAAGCAGTTGCCATAGAGTGCACATTGATGGTTCACCTGACAGTATGCGTTCTGCTCATCAGTGTCAGAAAGAGCCAACGCTGGCCTGGAAAAAGTTTTGTCACGTCTTAACCTTTGGTGCAACAGCAGCAGTCTATCCAGATACATGCTGTACCTGTCCTGCAGAGCACTATTGCAGCCTGATTACAGCCATCAGTGCTTAGACATACTGGTGTGACTTTGCTTACCTGTGCAGTTGCATGGATGGACAGTGGCTCTTCCAAAGGATAAAATCTCTGCCTGATGTGATCAAACCTGACCTTGGGCACATCAAAGCAGTCGTACACTCGTATTAGTGCTGCTCCAACAGGAGTGTTATTAAGTTTTTGGAGTGCCTCCTCAACTATTGCGCCAGTTATGCGAGATTGATTGTCTGCATACGGACTGCCGCGGGTCAAGAATGATCAAGATCAAGGTTGAACGGAGCGTGCTCTGTCGCAATGGCTGCTGCTAGGCTGCTTATTTCAGCGTCACCTGTATCAATTTTGTCAATAAGACTGTAAATAGGCTCCAGGCCTGAAGAGCTTTGCGCTACATAGTCAACAACCAGGGCAAGCGCCTCTTTGTCCAGCGTGAGTTGCTGCCTTCTGAACTCAGCTTGAACAACCTGACGCAGTTGCTGCATTGCGATCCTGGCCCTGCAGCGTGTGTTGTCCCTTGGTACGGGGTCTTGGTGCAGGCGACTTCGTTTCAACCTCGTAAGACAAGTAAGCTTGGTGTTTGACTGATTTTGCAAATTTGCAACTTCAATCCCAAAGGGTTTTCTGATGCAGCAGCTCGGCCAAAACTGAAAGTGGTCCACAGATGCGCATACTACACTGCACTGCACAGAAGCATGTCGTTTACATGTTATAAGCAAATCTGCTTGAACACCAGAACATAATGTGGATAACTTTGCAGAAATGCATGAGCATAACTTGATCACCAAGACACTGCAGTGTCAGCACAATAGTCTAGTGTCACACAACAGTATTGCAATCTGCCCCAGCAGTGCACATATCAGTGATTATACAAAACACGGCTGTCTACTAGACACAGGGCTGCTTATCAGCAATTGCTGCAACAAGGTGGGTGCAGCATACACCCTGACGCTTGATGTGCCTGACCATGGTGCCTTATGATCCTGACCTCTCCCTGATTAGGAGGGTCCCACGCAGACTTTCCCTCAGTTGTTAAAAATTATCCTACCCACCATCCAAACACATCCCTGGCAAGGATGCCATTGACACCCACAGGTCTGCACATGTATATGTATACATATATACGGGGACAAGAAAAGTGGGAGCAGTATTGCAGCAATGCTTCATGAGAGCCCTATGTACAGCCAGTTGTTTGCTGCATCTGCCTACAATGACTTTTGCATAAAAATACCTGCACTTACTATCTGCTAGTCATGTCAGCAAAGCAAATGCTACACCTAGACAGGCTCGTTGAGAGACCAAGCCTGGGAGCCAGAGTGGTGTTGATTTGAGGCTGATGGACCCAAGTCAAATGTTGTATCATTTGATGGAACCGACATGGGCAGCTGAGCCAGAGACGTCAAGTGACCTTCCCCACTCTGACCTGATGCATTGCCAGTCAACGGTCCAGATCCTGCAAAGCAAAGTATAAATGAGCAATACTGGCTTTGCCAGAAACCATATCTGCACTTCCCAAAACTGTCTTTGCTGTCGTTGCTTGTAAAGACAGCAGGCGATGCACGCAGGACTTGGAAGCAGCATCATCAACTTCTGTAGCAAGAGCATCACAGAATCAGCTTAAGCACCGACAAGCAAATACCAGCAAGTACAGTGCAAAGTACCTCTTCTGCCTCTGCTGCCTAGGTCACCAGCTGCAAAGCCATTTTGAGAAGTTCCAGCCCAGTTGGCCCCTGCTGTGGGCGCAGGTCTGGTGGGGGCTGTGAGCACTGCAAGGGCTCCTGCATCACCATCCTCTGCTGCTACCCAGGAACATATGGCCAGGGTGTCAGGGGTGTAGGGCCACCCTTGAACAATGCACCTTGCCACTTGGACAGGGGTTAGCAGCTGCAATGACACCAAAACCAGTCAGCCGCCATTAGTCAATGCTAATGCATCACTGGCAAGCCTGAACAGAAGCTGTGCATGCAAATGGTGAAACATTCATGCATGCAGCAAGTCAGCCGGCAATAACAACCCTAAAATTGTAGCAAGCAGCAAATGCAGCAGCATGCCATGAGATGGACACAGTGACGCAATGATACATCTGTGACTGGACCACATCCACACAGGAGCTGTCTGGGGTTTGTGTACGCAAGCAGCAGACAAACTCACATGTTTGAACAAGGTAGAGATCCAGTCCAGCTTCAGGACATGCTCTTCCCTCATGTTGCGCTTCAGCTTCTCCACACACTCATGAGACTGGAGATACCTGATGGCTGTGTGGCGAGCCCCAATGGCTGATGGCACTGACCCCTACACACCAGACACTGCTTGTAAGAGTCTGCTGTCTATGTGCAAGGGATGCAGGGCTTACATCCTGTGTTGATGCTGCACCCATGTGCAAAAACTTGACAGTACATCACATGTACAAGTTCATGCAGCACAACTACAGCAGCCATGAGGTAACAGCATAGGGGTGGTGGGGGTACAGTCCTTTAGTGTACTTTGCAATGTGGTGCCTGCAGCTCTGCACAGCCTATGACTTACGGTCAAGAGAGTGTAGATCTCCTTGCGCTGGTCAATGATGGAGCTGAGCTTGGAGATGAAGAGGCGCCGCAGCTGGATCAGTTCAGACCTCTGCTCTGGACTCAACAGCAGTGACCTCTGCAGCATAGTCTGGTTTTCAGTTCACAACGTGGCAACGCTAGTGCAGCACCAAACATATGTCTCAGCTTGCAATGCATGATGGCTTTTGGAGGGCAATGTGCAGGTATGACATTTTGAGCTTGAGTGATGCAATGGATGCCAATGGACATGCATTTCACAACGTGCGTACTTTTTGTGATACAATGCAGAGGAAGTATGCTTACGGCGACGCTGAGCCACATCTCAGGGGGTTCCTCTCCTTGCACTATGCAGTTGTCCTCCAGTTGACACGCCACAAAGGATTTGGTGATGACAGGATTGCTGATGGCCACGCGCATACACAGAATGGTCTGCACACGCAGGATATAGACTCATTCAGTGTGTGTAGAGCAAGCTAGCAATGCAGGACATATGCAGCTGGGTAGGATGATTGTATAAACCTCCCACGCGACTGAAAGAGTAAGGCACACTGTCTTTGGTCACAGGAAGCTGAAGTAGAAACTCACGGATTCGTTGCACAAGCGCTTGATCTTTTCTGCTGCCACAACATCCTGGGGATTCTTATCAACATCCACCAGACCCTGTGCAAGCTCGTTCACGTACTCCTGCATGCCATCAACATAAAAGGTAAGCAGGGCAGAAACACCTGTAGAGGTATTGTGCACTTCCAAAAGCAAGCAGACAGAGTCGTGCTTGGCAAT
>JAABUK010012329.1_pt1 | contig 10908 bp, 14 predicted proteins | sample 5559141 | NCBI WGS metagenome assembly JAABUK01 (sample SAMN10711869, study PRJNA513367) | rock metagenome | isolation source: Antarctica rocks | place: Antarctica: Victoria Land, Pudding Butte nord | collected 2016-01-03
TGCAGAAGCAGGTGCCCTCCTCTGCACAGCTGCTCTGCCCCCCCCCCCCCCCCACCCCCCCTTCACCACTAATATGGTGTGGATTGAGTGAGAGATGCATGTCTGGATCGTAGATGCAAGGATGACATATGCGGTCTTGGTGTGTCATGGCATCACACATTTCAGCGCTTGAAATACTTCCCCGCAGGCAGCTTTCTTGTGACCATCTGGATGCCTCTGTGATACATGGTTGCAGTGTTCTCACACATGTCCATTTGAAGTGTTGGGCAAATAAGCCGCTGCTTCTGCTTTCTGAGAGCCATGCCTTTGTTTTTGGCTTTGTCTCCAAAGGGCACCACACTGTTTTGGTTTGCTCATGGCTAGATCACCCGGTGTCGGGTCAGATCAATGTACCTTCATATAAACCTTTTCCCACTTTGCCTCCAATTAACGGCTGCACAAACTGCTTATATAGCAAAAAGGGAATCTCAGCATGGCATGGGATCTGCCCTGAGCATGATGCTGCTGTCTTTTTGCAGAAAGCTCAGGAGATTGGTCACTGCCACGGCAACGGCCCCAGGAGCTACCCCAGCAGCTGTTGTATGACTCAAGCAAGTCTCAACCAGAAGGTCTTTGTCTGCAGGCAAGCTGTGATTGGCATGCTTGCAACAATGATTACTTGCAGCACATGCCAGGAACCAAGCTGCCATGCTGTCCAATGACATCTGCAGCATATGCTTGTACCGCCCACTGCTGCTCACTAGAGGGACATTGCTGCGGCATGTTGCACTGGGGCTGTTCCTAGCAGGTTTGATTGTGCGCCTTCTCAACAAAAGCATGCATGCAGAGCAGCACAGTGCCAGTCCTGTCATGGTTGTGGTGCCATTAGCTGCCACTCTATGCAGGAACCCCATCAGCGTCACAACACTGCTTTCATGCGTCAGCAGCAGCAGCAGCAGGCAGGGTACAATCAGAAAAGTTCCTTAGCACTGGGTTTATTGCAGCAGCTGAGTCAGCAGCCGGCAAGCTGCCATGCTGACTCATTTCCTTCTTCCAGCTCAGGCTCACCTGAAGGAAGCGCACTCGTGTCCCAGGTGCTGACTCAGACATGTGTCGTGCTTTCGCACTCCGTTTTTGCATTCAATCTGGAGAGAGCTGTGCATGGAGAAAGATGTTGCATGACCAGCATGGGCATGGGGCCAAGAATCAAATGGCATCAAGCTGCAAGAGATGTCAGGCATCAACTTGTGCTGGATCAGTAAAGTTTGTGTCCTGGTCGCATCATTTTAGTTTCTCTTACAATTACGTAAACATCGTGTAAGGCACCATTGCATTGTGCATGTGCATGCATGCTGCATCTTGTATATGACATCAAACTGAGCAGAGACATCCATTGCAATCCCTTGCGACTGCGCGTTTGCAGGGGGAGCGTCGTGACTGTGATGATGCAGTTGCAGCATTACCAAGACGTTTGCCGGCCTTCACACAGCCAAGGGGACCCCTAGTGCCTGAACATTCTTTTGAAGCAAATGCTGTCTGGTGACGTGCCCTGTCTGGCAGCATGGAAGGAACTCTGCCTCTGTGTCTGTATCAACACCCGCAGTGCAGTAAGAATGCATCTGCAGTGGCAGTATTGTGCCTTGCTGAAGGTCACAACCCTGCCACTCCTGCTGCTGACAAAACTAGAAATCCTGTGAGGGGCATTCAGCTCTGAAGAATGCCCCATGTGGTCAACTGTGTTTGTGCTTGAGAGGTATTGTGACCCAACGTTGTCCTGGCTGAAGGGGAATGTGTTGCTATGCTGCTTGCACAGCTGACCAACGGCGCAGAAATTCTGGGCCACTGTTGTTTTTATTTGCGTCAGCTTTTGCAGAGATTAAATGCTGCAGCCAGTGGTGTCCAGCTAGCTGATAGCCCATGAGGAATAGCGTGACTTGTTTGTTGTATTACTGACATTTATTTTTATGTGTATATGTGTTGCGTTATTTTCTATGTATATACCGGTATGTGTTAGGGCTTTCAGGCATGTTGCTGAAGGTATACTGCTCATAATAGATGTGATAATTGTTTTTAAGCTGCATGCGTGCTTCTGTCTTAAACTGACCATAGAAATACTCGGATACAGGACATAGCAACATACGATTGTTTTATGAGCCTCAGATTTGAGTCTGAAGGGAGTCTGAGTCTAAAGGCAGATTTTGAAAGTTTGTTATCAGGTTGTATCAAGACACACCTGTGTGCGGTGAGGGTTAGATCAAGGCGTGCCATAGCTACGTTTTCTGATGGGTAAATTTGATAAGGCCATGAGGAGTTGAGATACTTGTCTAACAGTTGCTGTTACTGTCAATAACTATCTGTATTAATGCCCACAATACATAATGGCAGCTACAGTTCTGAGCTTCACAACAGGCCCTGCGCTGCCCTTCATGCAAATGCTCATCTGGGCACCACATGTGTAGATTGGTCATGCAAAGCAACAAGATTCAGTGGCATTTGTTGATGGAAGCTGACCATACACAGATGGTCTTCATCTCACACCCTGCAGACCAACCACAGACTAGGAGTTGCCTTTCCCCTTCAAAAACTACATACTTTGGTTCAACCAAGCATTGCTTGCTATGTCACCAAGCGCCTATTGACTTGTTTCATGTCCCAGGCCATTCTCCTGCACCTCCTGCTGCTTTTCTTTCTGCTGCTGCGTGAGATGCGCTAACTGCTCAACCATGAATTCTATCTGGTCTTTGTACAGCTGCTTCACATCTTGCAGGTCTGCCCTCAGCTCTTCCAACCGTTCCTCTTTCTCTCCCAGCATCTCGGTGCAGGCCATGAGCTGCTGCTGAGCTTGTCTGTGCTCTGTTTGTGCTGACGCGGCGTCAGCAAGCGCTGAGCGTGCAGCTTCCTCAGAGCCTGCGGCTGCTATGACCTCTTCTGCCAAGCTGCAAGCAATACACCAGTTGTGTTGTCAGAGACACTCCGTGTCATTCAGTGTTCATGCATCAGAGCGTTAAACTCGAAAAATGCTGCCAGCCAGAAAATCGTAGTGTACCACAATGCCATCACAGGCTGTAACTGCTGTGAGCAACTCAGTCTGTTGGTTGCTGGACCTAAACATTGGCTGGTCATGGCAAGTCTGAAAGACAGGAATGCAAAACAATTGATTGACCTGCTTGTTTGTTGCTTGCTTGACTGACTGGTTGAGTGAGACCGTAATATGATAGCTGACAGCATCAAGTAAGCATGCAGTGTGTGTGAGGCTTGTGCCGCCATCTAGCAGCCACGTTATGCTTGAACACACTGCACAAGGACTGCTGTAGCCAGGCATGCCAAACAAACTGTGCAAGCACTGCTGCATCTAGCAGGCATGCTTCACACACGCCATCAGGTACCACCTTGTCCTACGCAGGACCACATACCAGCCTCCTTGTTGGCTCATTGATACACAGCACTTTGCGTGCAGGGGCGCTCACCTATCTCTGGTAGCTTCCAGGTTTGTCAGTTGGCTCTGAAGTGACACCACCTGGTCATCTTTCTGTCTGAGAGCTGTGCGCAACCGGTCCAGTTCACCAGCTGTGCCTGTCTGGAACCTGCTGTGATGGTGGCTAGAGCCAGGGCCAATGTCATAGGAATGGTCTGACCCCTTGTCACTGGCTGCGCTGGACTCTGGAGCATGCGCATTTGCAGAGGCTTTGTCGTTGCTCCTCACAAGCTGCCATCGGTACCCTGTGTGGAGAACAAGGACGATGTCAGACTTTGCTTCATTTACAATCTTACAGTCTTGGGTGTGAAGTCTTTTGTGGCTCATCAGCGCGGGCTCAAAAGCACAGGTGCCTACCAGAGCCAGCTACAAGATGTATGAGATGTGCAACCAGATCAAGCGACAGAAGCAAATCATCATGACCATTATGAGCTGAGCCTCACGCGCAATGCAAAGGTGTGGCATGAAAGAAGCTATGCTGCAAAGCTTCTTGGCAGGCAAGGCGATTGCCAGTAACATGGCGCTGTCAACAGCCTGCTGTTGAATGGTAGAAACATGACACCCCAAGTCAGTCGATGATGGCATTGCACTAGACCACCCATTTGTGCCGACCCTTGCTGACCAAAGGGCCCTAAGTGCACACCTAGGGGTCCTCACACATCATCAAAGGGGCCTAGCACAACACCAAAGGGGCCTAACATCACACCAAAGGGGCCTGCCACAGCACTAAGGGGGGCTGTTTCATAAGCAAAGGGCAGACAACATAACATGACTGCCAGCTGTGGCAGTGCTTGAGTGACCAGGCAGCACATGCAGCAAGAGTGTGGGGCTGACCTGGGGCTGCCATGGCAGGGGGGTCCCCAGCAGCAGTCTGATCAGCTGTGCTGCCTTGCTGCTGTGAAGCCAGGCGCTGCTCCAGGGCCTGAATGCGCTCCTCAGCTGCCAAGGAAGCTTCCAGGCTCTGAGCTTGCTCATGTGCCAGCTGCAGTGCCACAGTCAGGCTGTTGAAAACGGCGTACAGCAACAGGGCTGTGACAGGCCAGATGTAGTATTTTTGAAAGTTTCAGCCATATTCCTGAAAGGGCATCTTTGAACTCTGGGTCTCAGCTCTCACCATGGTACATCTGCAAGATTAGTGCGATATCACATCACAGCATCAATGACAACAGGTGTGTGAAGTCAAAAGGTGAGTAAGGGTAGAAGAGGCAGATAAGCAAAACCAGATCTGCATGTTGGCAGTGCTGGCTGCCTACATCCAGGCAAATACAAAGCTGCCAAAACATGGAGTTGGGAGAAACAAAACCGCAGACCTGTTCCCCCAAGGTGTGCTCCAGGTGGATGTGGCGCTGGTGAGCTGAGCTTTCTGCCTGGCGGGCTTGGCTCAACTGCTCTTCAGCCTTGCTGCAGCGCGCGCTGGCTGCACGCTGTGCCTGCTGTGCCCTCTCCACCTCTGCAACACCAGGCAACCTGGTTCAGGCGAGGACTGCTGCTCAATGCAGGGGATGCAAAGAAAAAAATAGTCGCTCAAACAGCTAATGAGCTAATCAGGGGTTTCAGCGCCCGAACCAAGCCATTTGGATGATGAGCTGAACTTGACCACCATACCAACAAAAACAGCGCGCCAGATATGCTTCAATGTCCGATTGACACAGCCTTGTTGCAGAGTCAGGTGCCAATGCAGAACATGGACATGCAATGCTGCACAAATGGCCAACCCACTGACCTGCATTGGCATCTGCCAGCTCAGCCTTGAGGGCGTCCAGGGCAGCAGTTGTGGCGGCCATGCGAGTGTTGGCGCCCTGCAGCTTCTGCCAAGCTCTCTTCTCCCTCTCTCCAGCCCCCGCAGCAGCAGACTCCGAGTCATTCAAGCGAGCTGTCAGGCTGGCCTCTGCAGCTGCCCAGGCCTGTGCATTGGCACTGGCAGACGCCTGCAGCCACCATGTAAGTTGGTGGTTGAAGGACTGAGTGCGTTGCCTGCTCAGTGTGTGTTACACCTGCGTCTGTTGCCTTGCCTGTCGGCTGCAATGACTGCCTGTGCATATCCGGAGCATGCCAGTCATGAAACAGCTCAGCTGTCAAGGAACAGTGTAGATGGAGTTCTCTGGGTGGAAAGAACATTCTGCTGCCAACTTGCGTCACATGTTGGCAGCAGCTGATTGGCAGTAAAGTAGCTTTGCCATCTGGAGTAGGCACTCTGCGCTGGAAAGTGGGCTTGGTTTGCAAGTGTTATGTACACAGCGCAAGTCAACTTTGCAGCTTCTAGCCTGTGGCAAAACTCCTCCTTCTTGTGAGCCAATGCATTTCGCCATGTGCACTTCTCGACGCTGTGACGATTTGTGAATGCTAGACTGGCCAGCAGGCAGCAGACATACACCAGAGGTGCACAAAATCCATCCTAAGTGGTCTTGATTGCACGCTTTGAACAGCCTGGTGATGACCCTTATTGCAACGCAGGTCAATGCAATTGCTGGGCAGAACACATCTACAAAGCTTGATAGCAGTCAATGACTTCCTTACAGGAGGAAGTGGGACAGATATGAACCTGCATGGCTTCTAACTGACGCAGCAGAGGGCGCGTCGCTTCAGGAATGTTAGCAGCCAGGTCTTGGTGGCGGGCCTCTGCTGCCTGACACCGCTGCTCCAAGTCTCTCACCTCCCTCTGTAGCCCCTCCTCCCTGTCACACAACATCCTTTCAACCCCCCCTGGGGCTAAGGCAGAGATAGACAATGCTGACAGTGGTACAAAGTTTACATTACACTGTGTCCATCCTGGTGAATGTGTGCATGTGCGAGTGCATGAACGTGTGCTGCAACACTGTAGGCAGTGTTCAGGCCAGAGCTAGAGGCAAGACCGGTGAAGTCATCAATCATGCCCTCAGCAAAAAGAGAGGCATCAGGTGCACTTTGGACGGCAGGCTGCACAGCTGGGCATCAAATTGAAAATCAAAGGCAGTCCTGTTACCATCACCAAGGACGTGCAGACCAATCCCGCGCCAAATCAAAGCACACAAAGCATGCCAGGTACACATTTGCACCGGTCACAAGCAGAGCAGTTTGCGACCTACCGGCAACACATTGGCATACAGTCCACATACTAGCATTGCCGTAACAATGTGCTGTATGAAGCTATAAGGAGCACCATAGCATGCTGCAACTTGAGGTGCTCATTCAACGTGCTACCATTGGTGTGATTGTGTTTGTGACGCGGAATACCTGAGCTCAGCAGAGGCTCGCTGGCGGTCCAGGGTGAGGCGCAGCTCCTCCACACTCTCAGCCAGGGCTTGTGCACTCGCCTCTGCTTCCTTCACCCTCTTCCCCAGCCCTTCCTTGGCACTGGCGGCTGCTTTTTCCTCAGCTGCTGCCTGTGAATGAAGGAGTGAAGGGACGCATGAACAAAGAAACAAATGGATGGACCCTGGATGAATGGATGAACAGATGAATGAATGAGTGAGCAGGTGAGCAAGTGAGTGAGTGAATGAATGCATGAATGAATGAAGAGATGCGCGTATGCATAACAGCATGGACAAAAATACACATGAACACAGGAAGAAATAAGCCAAGATCTCCAGATCATGGTGCAAATGGCTTGTGTTGATTGCTACTGCCGTGCGCTATGATATGCAGGACTGCAGCTCAATTCTGGCTCTGGCTGTCTCCTTGGGACAAGGTGTATGTTCATGTGAGCACATAAAAGGATATACACATGCAGGCTGAAGCAGGCATGTCAGAGGAAAAACACAAAAGATGCACACTTGCTTTGCTATGCAATTCATGTCCAGAAAAGGTATGGGAGTGATCAACGCAGAACATACAAGTACTACAATAGAGAGGCATTACCAAGCATTGGAGCTGCATTATTTCATGCTGGCCCTGCCTGTCAAGTTGTACTCGTTTTGCTCATACAACAGCAGGTCCTGCACAGCAGCAGCTGAGATGCAGCTGCCACATCTGACATGCAGAAAGACATGTTGACTGCTATAAGCCCTTGACCACTGACACGCGTGTGGTCTCACCTGAGACTTGTGAGCTTCCTTCAGCAGGTTCCCAAAGTGTTGCTTCTGCTGCTCAGCATCCGCCTTGTGCTGCTGCAGGGCAGCTGCAGCAGCAGCCTCCGCCTTCTGGCGTGCCTGGGTGGCAGCTTCTATCTTGGCTTCCTCAGCTGCCAGCTTGGCGGCTGTCTGTGTGTGCGAGGCCTCAAGCTCCTTCACCTGGCCTCGCAGCTTCTTGATAGTGGTTTCCATGTTGCTCTGCTTGATGCTCAGCCTCTCGCCCTCCTCCATCACCTGAAATTAACAAACATCTCATCAATATGATGTGCAAAGGAGATCTGCACTCAGCATGGCTGCTATCAGCATGATTGCATGCGGCACTGACACAAGTAGTCATGCAGTCTTGCGCAATGCCTGTACGCCTTGCACGTCTTTCGATCATAAGCCAGAAGGAAAGCTGAACAGGCATGGGGCACATGTCAACAGCAGCAATAATGCCTGCAAACACAGACACAGGTGTTGGGGTAAACCAGTTCTGCCTGCTCATCACCCTGCTGACTCACTTGAGCTTGATCCCACATGCAAAAGCGAAGGAGCCATGTTCCCATGAGGAACACAGGCCAGCAGAAGCCCAGAGAACTGAAAGCTGAATCAGCTGAGCTTGAAGCCAACTTCCGGCAGCTTCAGACATAGTTACACCCCTTCTTCCAAAGGGGAAACCGACACAGCCCCAAGCCAATCTTGCAGAGCTGAAACTTACAGTGGTATCATGCCACTGGCATCAGAAGTGCACAGACAAGATACGGGCTGCAGCGTAGCGCAACAGGGGCTGTTCACACCTGTGCAATGATGCTGTCCTTCTCCTTGAGCAATGTGATGCAACAGGAGCTCTTCAGACCTGTGCAATGATGCTGTCCTTCTCCTTGAGCAATGTGATACAACAGGAGGTGGTCAGACCTGTGCAATGATGCTGTCCTTCTCCTTGAGCAGGTCATGGGCGGAAGAGAGCTTGTCAGAGCCGCGGCGCAGGGCGTCCCTCTCCTTCACCAGGGCGTACACCTTGCGCTCTGCAGCCCCCAGCCGCCTCTCACACTCTGCCTGCACAGCCGCCATGTCTTCTTCTGAAACCTTTGCAGCCTTGATCACCAGCTCCTCATTCCTGGCCTGCAGGTGCAGAATCTGGTCCAGACTGTGTGGTTGGTTGATGCAAAAATATGGTGCAGGATTGATGGTTTTGGTGTTGCTCTCGTCAGCCTGAAAGTGCTCTCATTGTTTCCGTTCATGCCATGCCAAGCAGCCGACTTTGAACGTGCTGGGATGTGGGCAGCATACCTGAAGCTGCTGCTGCACTTCTTGCATGTTGGCTAGCTGCTCTCCCTGCCTTTCTAGTTGCTTCTCGCGAGCCTGCAAACCCGCCTGCAGCTGCTGCACCATATCCCAGACTGCCTCCTTCCCCATATCCTCCACCTCTGACTTCTCCTGTACCAAATCTGCACAAAACACACCTGATCGTATATAGCAAATATGTATTCAGAGGCCGTCAGCTATTGCTGACATTAGACAGCAGGACACTGTGCATACTGAGGACCCCTCACAGCGTCTGTAATCTGTTTGCCAGCTGATCCCTTGCTGGTCGGTAGCTTTGAGGAGCACCAGAATGTTGTGCAAGTCCATGTCCATGATAAGAGAAACTTCACATTGCCACACGTGCTTTCCCTGTCTCAGATGACAGTCCACAATGTTGGCCTGTGTTTCTCATCAGGCTGCAATAATGTGTCCAGGCATGTACACCTTGTCCAGGCAGTATATTCTGCAATTTTCTGTATGTGTTCTGCACATATCCTTGGTCACAGTGCTTCTAAAATTGTGCATGTACCTGGTATAGCAGCTTGCTGCTCATGACTATCTTGAGATGATTGCTGGGAGCCTATCTGCTGCTCTAACTCTTCTTGCTGCATTTCATGAGTGATGCCATTGACATGCTGAGCCTCTGTGCCACTGTGCGAGGCAGCTTCATCTTGGCCAGAGGGACTTGCAGGCTGCTGCCTGCTGTCAGCTGCTGACTTGACACTGTCAGGCAAGCTTCTCTGACTTGATTGATCCACTTGATCTGCCATGTACAGACTTGAGACTGGCACCTGCTCTTGCTGATCTTCATGCTGCTGAGATGGCTCTGCCACCTGCTCTGCAGCATTGTCTGGTTCTGACTGAGCTGGTGATGACTCAATGTGTTCATCAGCTTCAGATGCAGGTGCATGCTGCTGTTCTGTCTCGATTGCAGCATGTGCAATGGGCGTGCCGTTATTGTCTGGCTGATGCTCTGAGGTGTCAGCAGACTCTGATACAGCATCTTGAGCCTGTTGCAATGCTTGGCTGTCCCCGGCTTGATTTGTGTCAGCTTCTGCTTGCGAAAGTTGCTCGGTATCAATGCTGTGCTGGTTTACATCAGCAACATCAGCCTGATCTGTATTGGCCTGTGCTTCTTCTTCTGAGTCAGCTGAGCGATGTTCCTGAGTGTTGTCATGTGCTGCAAGCACCTGGTCAGGCTGGAAGACAACTGCTTCTGGCTGTGTGATGGCATGAATTGCTGCAGACCCTTCAGGCTGTTGCCAAAGACCGTGAGTGCCATCTTCGGGTGCTGCCTCAGGGTCTGGAACTGGTGAGGGTGTTGGGGAATTGCTGGCCTCATGCACGTCTTGCTCATGTTGCTGCAGCAGCAGCAGCAAGCATTTCAAGCGCACAGTGTGACTGTTGCAATAGGACATGACTGCAATATGAGTATTGTTGGTTGTGCCATTCATTGTTCAGCACCTTTGCAGAGGGGACTTTAGCGGTAGGTGGAGACGGCAAACTGTATCCTTCCCATTCTGCATGCCAAATGGGCGTCAAGATTGACAATGTGGCACAACGGCATCCTTGCAACTCGCGCTGAGTGCACTGCCGCTCGCAGGCTGAGAAAGTGCTGAACTTTGTGTTGTTTGCACGCCCACATCAAGATTTGATCACCTCCAAATGCTACGACTCCATCGGCTGGTGCATTTACACCTCCAGCCTCATCCCCACTGGCTGACGGGGCGATATTGGTTCGCAGCGAGCTTTCAATGTTTTGCTCCAAATCCTCTTTTATTTTCTGGAAGCGACCACCCAAGTCCTGTAGCTGACTCAATCCGGCATTCAGATTGAAGTTCCCAAACATGGTGACCAGTGTTCGTGAGCATTGGCCGATCCAGGTGGTGAAGTTGATCACCGTGCTCTGCAAGAGGGGGTATGACTAAGTTTAGTAACATGCAATGCATGGTGAAAGTCAAAGCATGCCAGCTTAGTCCGGCAATATTTCCTGCATAGCGCGCGGCACACACGCATCGAAGACTCATGACCTGTGACCGTGAGCATTTGGTGCCTTGAAAGTCGCATCTGGAGTGTTTGTATTGACGCTCACGCTTTCTAGCAGGCTGCATAGAAACG
>JAABUK010012332.1_pt1 | contig 10906 bp, 7 predicted proteins | sample 5559141 | NCBI WGS metagenome assembly JAABUK01 (sample SAMN10711869, study PRJNA513367) | rock metagenome | isolation source: Antarctica rocks | place: Antarctica: Victoria Land, Pudding Butte nord | collected 2016-01-03
CCTCGCTGGAACTGGGGATCGACATGGGGGCGGTCGACCTCGTCTGCCAGGTCGGCTCGCCCGGCGGCGTGGCCCGGGGCCTCCAGCGGGTCGGGCGGGCCGGGCACGTCGTGGGGCGGGTCAGCAAGGGTCGGATCCTCGCCAGGACCACCGCCGACCTCATGGAGTCGGCCGCCCTGGCCCTCGCGATGGTCGCCAACGAGGTCGAGACGCTCCGGGTGCCGACGAACTGCCTGGACGTCCTCGCCCAGCAGGTCGTCGCCTGCGTGGCCGTCGAACCCTGGGAGGTCCCCGCCCTCTTCGACCTCGTCCGCCGCGCCTACCCCTATCGCGACCTCTCGGCCGAGGCGTTCGAGGGGGTCCTGAAGCTGGTCTCCGGCCGGTTCCCGACAGCGACCTTCCGCGACCTGCAACCCCGGGTGAGCTGGGATCGGGTCCGCAACCGCCTCTCCCCCCTGCCCGGCTCGGCCCGGCTGGCGCTGACCGGCGGCGGGACGATCCCCGACACCGGGCAATACCCCTTGTTCCTCGGCGAGGACGGGCCGAGGCTCGGCGAGCTCGACGAGGAGTTCGTCCTGGAGCGGAGGGTCGGCGAGACCTTCAGCCTTGGCTCCTCGACCTGGCGTATCGAGGCGATCGAGGCGCACAAGGTCGTCGTCTCGAAGGCCGAGGGGCAGGCCGCGATGATGCCCTTCTGGCGAGGCGAAGGGTCGCCCCGGACCCCCGAGCTTGGCGCGAAGGTCGGGGCCCTCTGCCGTGAGATCGCCGCCGGCCTCGGCGACCCCGGGGCCCTCGCCCGGCTCCAGGCGGGATGCCTGCTGGAGCCCGAGGCGGCGAAGACCCTGCGCGACCACGTCGCCCGCCAGATCCGGGTCGCCGGGGCGGTCCCCGACGATCGGACCGTCTTGATCGAGACCTTCCGCGACCCGGCGGGCGAGGTCGGCCTCGCCGTGCTCACGCCGTTCGGCGGCAAGCTCCACATGGCCCTCAAGCTGGCCTTCCAGGGCCGACTGAGGCAGAGGCTGGGGATCTCGGTGGCCTGCCTGCATTCCGACGACGGCCTCCTGATCCGCCTGCCGAGGACCGACGCGCCGCCGCTCGACCTCTTCGACGGCCTGACGCCCGCCGTCGCCGAGTCGATCGTCCGCGACGAGCTGGGCGACAGCGCCCTGTTCGGGCTGCGGTTCCGCCAGAACGCCGGCCGGGCCCTGCTGATGCCCCGGCCCGACCCCTCGAAGCGGACGCCGCTCTGGCTCCAGAGGCTCCGGGCCAAGGATCTTTTGCAGGTCGTCCGCAAGCTCGCCGACTTCCCGATCGTGGTCGAGACCTATCGCGAATGCCTGGTCGACGACCTCGACCTCCCCGGCCTCCGAGTCTTCCTCGGGTCGATCCAGGACGGGTCGATCCGGGTCGTCACCCGCGAAGGCGAGGTCCCCTCCCCGTTCGCCTCCGACCTGATCTTCAAGTTCACCCAGTCGTTCCTCTACCAGTGGGACGAGCCGGCCAGGGACCCCGGCCCGAGGTCCAACCCGGTCGACGCGGCCCTGCTCGACTCGCTCCTGGAACCGACGGCGATCGGCCGGGTCGAGGCCAGGATTCGCGGCTTCGGCCACCCGCCCAGGACCCTCGACGAGATGGCCGAGGCCCTGAGGAGCCTGGGCGACCTCACGCCCGCCGAACTCCACGGGCCGATGCTCGGCTTCGTCGAAGCGATGGAGGCGACCGGCCGGGCCTTGCGGATCGACCTGCCCGGCGCGGCCGAGCCGGCCCGTTTTGTCAGCGACGAGGACGGGCCGCTCTACGCCTCGGCCTTCGAAACGGATCGCGACCGGACCGCCCTGGCGAGCATCGTCCGGCGATTCCTCCGCTCGCATGCCCTGGTCGGGCTCGATGACCTGACGGCCCGCTATCCGATCGGCGTGGTCGAGGCGGCCGACCTCCTCGAACGGTTCGCCGACGAGGGGGGGCTGGTCCGGCTGGATCCGATCGAGGGGTCCGACGCCCCGCGCTGGGCCGATCGGGCGAACCTGGAGGAGGTTCGCCGGCTCTCGATCGCGATCCGCCGGCGCGAGAGCGTGGCCGTGCCCCCCGAGGCTTTCGCCGATTTCGTCGCGCGTCGTCAGAACGTCCACCCGGCGACCCGCCGCGAAGGGGCCGCGGCCGTCGCCCTGGCCCTGGAGCAGCTCCGGGGGTTTGCCGGCCCCGCCGACCTCTGGGAGTCGACCCTCCTGCCGGCCAGGGTCCGCGACTTCCGCTCGGCCTGGCTCGACGAGCCGCTTGGCAGCGGCGAATGGACCTGGCGGGCCCTCGCCGACGCCCGCGGCGAGCCCCGAGTGGCCTTCGTCCCCCGCGACTTCGCGGGGACCTGGCCGAAGGCGGAGGCGGAGGAGGAATCGTCGGGGCCGACCGCCTCGGAAGCCCTGGTCCTCGATCAACTGGCTCGTCGAGGCGCGAGCTTCGCCGTCGATTTCGCGAGGGAGACCGGCCTCAGCCCCTCGGCGGCGAGGTCGGCCCTCGACGCCCTGGTCCGGCGCGGCCTGGTCACGAACGACCGTCTCGATCCGCTCCGACCTGGAGGCCGGGCGATGGCCGAGGCCCTGGCGATGGCCTCGGCGCCCGCCTCTCTCGGTCGTCGTCGGCCGAATCTCCGGCGGGTTGCTTCGAGCCGGCCCGAAGGTCGCTGGTCGCTGGTGGCGCTGCCCTCGGGCGATGACCCGGAAGGGGCGGCGCTGGCCTGGGCCTCGGCCCTCCTGGATCGGTACGGCGTGCTCTGCCGCGAGACCGCCGAGGCCGACCCCTGGGCCCCACCCTGGCGCGACCTGGCCCCCTGGCTGGCCCGGACCGAGATGCGCGGGGAGCTGCGGCGCGGGTACTTCGTCGAAGGACTTTCCGGGGTCCAGTATGCCGAGCCCGAGGCCATCGAGGGGCTCGCCCGCGCGGCCTCGGACCTCTCCGGCTCGGTCGAGCCGGTCCTGATGGCCACGCTCGATCCGGCGAACGTCTACGGCTCCGGCGCCCCGCTGGACATCCCCTTGCTGGAGGGGGGGACGGCGCGACTCTCGCGGAATTCATCGAACTTTCTCGTGCTGGCCGGCGGGCGGCCGATCCTGATCGTCGAGGGGGCCGGCAAGCGACTCACGGGGCTGGCCTCGGCCTCCGAGGACGAGCTGAAGAAGGCCGTCGCGCTGCTGCCGACGCTCGCGGGTCCGGGCCGACGCGTGCTGAAGGTCGAGACCTATAACGCCGCCGCGACCCTGGCCAGCCCCGCCGCCCCTTGGCTGGCCGAGGCCGGGTTCGTCCGCGACCCGCCGGGGATGGCGTTTTACGCGGGCTGGTGATTCTCCTTCGTGCTACAATCGGGGTCGCGGGAGGATGGTTCCGAGCCCGACCGAGCCGGCCAGTTCAGATCACGCGGGACCCTCGCCGATGCCCGACCCCATCAACCTCGACCGAGCGACCCCTTACGACTGCCTGGTCATCAGCGACCTCCACCTCGGCAGCGTGATGTGCCAGGCCAGGCTCCTGGAGGAGTTTTTGACCTGGGCCGCGACCCGGACCAAGGTCCTGGTCATCAACGGCGACGTCTTCGACGACCTCAACTTCAAGCGGCTCACCAAGCGGCACTTCGCCTGCCTGAAGGTGATCCGCCGGAATTCCGACCGCGACGACTTCCGCCTGATCTGGATCAGGGGCAACCACGACGGCCCGGCCGACATCATCAGCCACATCGTCGGCGTCGAGATCCTCGACGAATACGCCTACGACAACGGACAGGTTCGGCTGCTGATCCTCCACGGCGACCAGTTCGACACCTTCATCACCCACTACAAGCTCCTGACCGAGGTGGCCTGCGGCGTCTTCTACTGGATCCAGAAATGGGCTCCGCACAGGACCGCCCGCTGGATCCGCCGGATTACCAAGCGATTCCAGCGCAACAGCGAACTCGTGCGCGACCGGGCGATCGATTACGCCCGGGGCAAGGGCTTCCGCCACGTCACCTGCGGCCACACCCACCTGCCCATGACGACCGAGTCGGGCGGGGTTCATTATTACAACACCGGGACCTGGATCGAGTCGCCCCCTTGCCCGTTCCTGGCCGTGGCCGGCGACGAGGTCCGGCTCGAAGTGTTCCCCCCGCCCGGCTACGAGTCGTCTTCAGGCTCGGCGGAGGAGGCCGAGGCGCCGCCCGTCGCCGGCCATCATCCGGGGTGAAGGACCGAGGCGGCCTCGGAAGTGCGATTGACAAGACCTTCCCGGTCGAATCTGCTGAAGAGATGATCGCAGCCGCCCGTCCCGGCCGCCGCCTCTGCCCGCCCGCCCGATCGTCGGAGATTCCTGGATTGGCCACCTCGTCGTTCCGCACCGAGAAAGATTCGATGGGGGCCATGGAGGTCCCCGCCGACGCCTATTACGGGGCCCAGACCCGCCGGGCCGAGCTGAATTTCGAGATCAGCCCGCTCCGGGCACCTCGGGCCCTGATCCGGGCCATGGGCCTGATCAAGAAGGCTGCGGCGCAGGTGAACATGGATTTGAAGCTGCTCAACACCGACCTCGGTGCGTCGATCGTCCAGGCCGCCCAGGCCGTCGCCGACGGGAAGCATGACGACCAGTTCGTCGTCGACATCTTCCAGACCGGCTCGGGCACCTCGACCAACATGAACACCAACGAGGTGATCGCCGGGGTCGCCAACGAGAAGCTCACCGGGGTCAAGGGCGGCAAGTCGCCCGTCCACCCCAACGACGCCGTGAACATGGGCCAGTCGTCCAACGACGTCATCCCCACGGCGATCCACGTCGCGGCGCTGGAAGGGGTCCGCAAGAAGCTGATCCCGGCATTGGAGGCGCTCCAGAAGGGCTTGCAGGCGAAGGCCGAGGCGTTCGACCACGTCGTCAAGATCGGCCGGACCCACCTGCAAGACGCCGTGCCGATCCGGCTCGGCCAGGAGTTTTCCGGCTACGCCTCGCAGGTCGAGCACGGCGTCCGCCGCCTGACCCAGGCCGGGGCCTCGCTCGCCGAGCTGGCCATCGGCGGGACCGCCGTGGGGACCGGGATCAACACCCACGCCGACTTCCCCAGGCGGATGGCCGAGCAGCTCAACCACGACACCGGGCTCGACTTCCGGCCCGCGTCCAACGGGTTCGAGGCGATGGCCAATCGCGACGCGGCCGTCGAGGTCTCCGGGGCTTTGAAGACGGTGGCGATCAGCCTCTCGAACATCGCCAACAACGTCCGCTGGCTGGCCTCGGGCCCGCGCTGCGGGATCGGCGAGATCAAGATCCCGGAACTCCAGCCGGGCAGCTCGATCATGCCGGGCAAGGTGAACCCGGTGATCCCCGAGGCGGTGATGATGGTCGGGGCGCAGGTCGTCGGCAACGACGCGACGATCGCCTGGGCCAACGCGCTGGGGTCGAACTTCGACCTCAACGTGATGATGCCGGTGCTCGCCTTCAACCTGCTCCAGTCGATCGAGCTGCTGACCAACTCGGCCCGACACCTGCTGGAGAAGTGCGTCAACGCCGAGAAGCACCTCGGCGGCAAGAAGGGCGAGCAGGTCGTCGGTATCGAGGCCGACGAGGTCCGCTGCCGCGACCTGATCGAGTTGAGCCTGGCGATGTGCACCGCCCTGGCCCCCCGGATCGGCTACGACGCCGCCGCCGCCCTGGCAAAGCGGGCTTACAAGGACGGCACCAACGTCCGACAGGTGGCATTGGAGCAGGTCGCCGGCAAGTCGGTCGAGGAGGTCGTGGAGGCCCTCGGCCTGGCCGACCGGCCGACGATCCTGGGCAACCTGGGCGTGCCGACCGCCGCCGAGATCGAGGCGCTGCTGGACCCGCAGGGGCAGACCGTGCGCGGGACGGGCGTCGGCGGCACCGCCGGGGGCTGACGGACATCGACCGATGATTCGAGGGTCGCAGATGCATGACGGGCTGGGCGACGGTGAGATGATCGAGATCGGCGACCCGACCGAGGAACCCTCGGACGGGGCGGCCCCCCCGCCGCCGATCGTCATCCAGTACAACGAGCGCGGAGGCGGCGTCCCGTGGATGCTGATCCCGCCCCTGCTGCTCGTCTCGGCCGTCGGCGCGGTCCTGGTCTACCACCGGTTCGCCCCGCCGAAGGTGGTCGTCCGCCCGGCCGAAGTCGTCCAGTCGACCGAAGTTGCCGCCCCGAAGCCGGTCGAGCCCCAGGCGCCGGCGCCAGCCCCGAAGGCTTCGTCCGAGGCCCCGGTGCCGCCGTCCGTGGTCGAGCCCCCGCCCGCCGTCGTCGTCGAGCCTCGACCGCCCCAGCTCCCCGAGCCCCCGCCCGCCCCGTTCCCCAGGGTCCAGGGCCTCGGCTTCGACCCGAAGGCGATGGAGGAGGAGCGGAAGGCCGAGGCCCCGGCCGACGCCGCCATCGCCCCCGCCGCCAAGGACGATCCGCCCACCCTTCGCGAGGAGCTCCCGCGCGAGGTCGACCCCGACCTCCTGCCGCCCGACCCCCGCGAGGCCAGGCTCCGCCAGGCCCAACGGCGGGCCGAAGCCCTGCGGAAGGTCGAGGACGAGCGGACCCGGTTCCATGTCGAGGTGCGTGCGCTCTGCAAGAAGTTCGGCGAGGACGCCGGCCCTGAGATCCGGGACCTCTCCAAGAACTTCGACTCGAGGGTCGAGCCCCTGGCCGAGAAGCGGGCCGTGCAACTCCTCGGCAAGAGCGGCCCCTTCGTCGGGGCCGACCGGCGGACCCGGATCGAGCTCCTCCGTTCGCTGGGCTATCCCGAGCCGGTGATCCTCGGCGACCTCTTCGACCATTATGAGAAGCGTTTGATCGGCGAGCGCGACGGACCGCAGTCGCCCGGCGAGGCCTTTTACCGATCCGCACTCGTCCTGCTCCGCCACCCCCCCCAGGCCGCGTCGAGGCCCGTCTCCGCCGCCGGCGGCCCGGCCCGATGAACCCGCCAGCCTTCCCTCGCGACGGCGTCCCCGACTCGCCACCATCGAGACCCACCATGCCCAAGCGACTCGCCCTGTCCTTCGCCCTCCTCCTGTTGCTGACGCTCGGCACGGACTCCCGGGCCGACGACCTACCGGCCAGCACCGCGCGAGGCAAGGAACTCCTCGCCGAGGGCGATGCCCTCGCCGACAAGAAGGAGCCGACCGAGGCCGTCCTGAAGTACAAGCAGGCCTTCGAGCAGCTCCTGCCCGGCCTCCGCAAGATCGGCTTCAAGTCCGAGGTCAGGCGCGACGTGACCGCCCGCGAGGACCTGAGGGCCGTGCTCCTGAAAGAGATCGACGAGGAGCTGACCCCCGCCGAGTTCCGCACCAACGAGCTGGGGATGAAAGCCCTCGGGTTCATCCCCAAAGGGCTGAACTGGAAGGAGACGATGGTCAAGGTCTACTCCGAGGAGATCGCCGCCTTCTACGACCCCAAGACCAAGACCATGCACCTGATCAAGGAGTCCCCGCCCGAGAAGGCCAAGAAGCCGGGCTTCCTCGAAGCCCTCCTGGGCAAGAAGTCGGGCTTCGACAAGGACGAGAACAAGACGGTCATCGCCCACGAGCTGACCCACGCCCTGGCCGACCAGAACTACGACCTCGACAAGATGCAGAAGGCCGTCGAGACCGACGACGACCGCTCCCTGGCCCTCTCCGCCTTGATCGAAGGCGAGGCCACCCTCGCCATGATCGGCGCCCAGATGGACGACTGGGACGGCTCGAAGGTCGGCTCGATCCCCTACGCCGACCTCGACCGCGGCTTCAGCCTGATGGCACCCTTCATGTCGTTCGCTGGCGGCGCCTCGCTCCGAGAGGCCCCGGTGATCCTCTCGGAAAGCCTGATCTTCCCCTATCTCCGGGGCATGGTCTTCTGCGCCAGCCTGACCAACAAGGGCGGCTGGAAGGCGCTCGACGACGCCTACAAGAACCCGCCGCAGTCGACCGAGCAGGTGATCCACCCCGAGAAATATCGCGACCAGCCCGACCCGCCCACGACAATTGACCTCGGCAAGCTCGAAGCCGGCGAGGGGTGGGCCGAGGTCGGCCGGAACGTGATCGGCGAGATGCAACTGGCCGTCCTGCTCCGCAAGCACGGCGGCAAGCCCGCCGCAGCCGGCTGGGATGGCGATTGCTTCGCCGTTTTCGAAGGGCCCGGCGGGAAGCTCGGAGTCGCCTGGCTAACGACCTGGGATACCGAGGACGACGCCCGCGAGTTCGCCCGCCAGTACGCCCGGTTCCAGACGGCCAAGCTCGGCCCCGACGCCCCCAAGCTCGACGACTTCCCCGACGCCATCCGCCGGGCCGGTGAGGCCGGCGAGTTCGCTGTCGAGCGTCGGGGGTCCGACGTGGCGGTGGTTGAGGGATTCGCCCCCGAGGTGACGAGCCGGCTCCTCGAAGCTTCCTTCAAGGCGACCAGGAAAGAGATGGCAACCGCCAAGGAGTAAGGTGCGATGGATGGATGGGCGATGATCGATCATCGCCCATGGTTCATCCCCCCTCGTCTCCCCCTTTCGCGGTCGGCCGGTCGATGCCATTCAGGGCGTCCGAGCGAAACTTGCCGAGTTCGGGCTCGTCTTCATGGGCTTCCTCGGGGTGGTCGGCGAGCCCTTGCTTGAGCTGCCTGCGCCTGTGCTTGCCTCCGGCTCGCTTGATCTCTCGCTTGAGCTGCCTGAGTTCGCGCTTGCTGTCCTGGTCCACGGCGGACCTCCTCGGTTCCTTCAGTTCGTCCCCAGGGCCTCGTCGAGCCAGGCGGCGAGGTCCAGGGCATAGCGGGACGGGTCGGGGTCGAATTCGAGGGTATGATGCCCCTCGGGGTACTCGATCACCCGCCGGTCGGTGGACGCCAGGCGGTCGAAGAAGGTTCGCGTCCGATCGTTGTCGACGATCCGGTCGCGACCGGCAAGGATCAGCAGGCTTGGCTGGCGGACCTTCGGCGCGATCCGCCGGACGGCCGCGTCGAGGAAGGTGCTGGCGGCGAGCAGGCCCGCCGTCGCTGCCCGGAGGCCGAGCGGGTCGTTGGCGATGAACTCCTGGCCCGCGTGGCTGTCGGTGAACAGCGCCGGGTCGCTCAGCGGGATCGGGAAGGCGGTCCGCCGGCGGACGAAGAAGGCCAGGGCGATCCGCAGCCGCTCGCCGAACGAGACCCCGACCCTCGGATGCAACCCCGGGCAGATCAGCGCCAGCGCCTCGACCAGATCGGGCCGACGCCCGGCCACCAGGACCGCGAGCTTGCCGCCCCAGGAGATCCCCGCCAACGCCGCCGGTCGACCCGGCGAGGCCGACCGGACCTCGGCCAGGTATTCGGCCACGTCGGCCAGCAGCCGACCCGAGGACGGCGTGTGCCCCCGGTCTTGCCGATTCGCGCCCGAGCCTCGGCGGTCGGGGAAGTGCGCCTCATACCCGCGCCCGGCCAGGGTCCGACCGAGGTTCGAGTACCAGCCGCCGTGGCTCTGGACCCCGTGCAGGATGATCACGATCCCCCGAGCGGGCGCCTCGGGCCACCAAATCCGAACGTGGATCGGGTAACCGTCCGAGGCCGTCCAGGTCCGATCCGAGGGCGTGTCGGGCACGATCCCCTGGTCAGTCATAGCGGACCTCCCGACGGTCCACCGTCATCCGATCGAGCGCCTCGGGGACGACCGTGACGCCGAGCCCCGGCCCCCGGAGCGGGCCGGCCCGCCCCCCGTAATGAAACGTCACGTCCTCGGCGATCAGGTTCGCGGCGAGGACGTGACGGTCGTACGACCCTTCGAGGTAGCGGATCCCCCGGACCCGGCAGGCGACCTGACGACCGGCCGCCGAGAGGATCCCAGTCTCGCCGGGGTGGCAGCCGAGCTGCACGCCGAGCCCTTCGCGGCGGGCGAGGGCCATGATCCGCAGGCTTGGCAAGATCCCGCCGCACTTCGAGAGCCGGACATTCAGCACGTCGGCCGTCTTCCGCTCGACCGCCCGGACGGCGTCGGGATAGCCGCAGAGCGACTCGTCGAGCATGATCGGCACGCCGATCTCGCGGCGGAGTTCCGCGAGGGCGTCGACCTCGGCGTGGGCGACGGGTTGTTCCAGGGCGGTGGGCCTGTACTGCCGCAGGGGCGCGACGCGGTCGACGACCTCGGCGGCGGACCAGGCCTCGTTCGCGTCGATCCGCAGGTCCATCCGGCCCCCGATCACCCGCCGGATCCGCCCGAGCCGCGCCGGGTCGTCCTGGCCGGGGACCCCGACCTTCACCTTCACTTGAGCGAACCCGTAGATCCACATCTTGAAGGCCGAGACGACCTCTTTCCTCGGCGTCTCGGCCGTGATCGCCCCGCTGTAGCGGACCCGACGGGGTGTCGGGTGGAGCAAGTCGCGGGCCGATTCGGCCATCCCCAGCGCGTCGCCGAGCGGCCTCCCCTCGCGCCGGGCGTAGGCGTCGAGGAGGGCCAGCTCCAAGGCGCAGCGGGCCGCGTTGCCGGCCATCCCCCGGGGGTCGGCCAGGCACTCGGGAAGCTCGAAGGTTTCGAGGCGTCGGACCAGCCCCGCCAGGTCGGCGGGCTCGCCGAGGAGCCTCGGGAGGTCCAGGCTCGAAAGGCTGGCGAAGGTCGACTCGATTGTCTCGCCGGTCACGTACGGGCGTGGGAGGCCCTCGCCGTGTCCGGTCGTGCCGTCGGCGAGCGTGACGCGGACGACCAGGTTGTCCGACGTGGTCCGCTCGAACGACGCGTGGCGGATCGGCTTGCGGAGCGGGACCAGGACGTGATGCAACTCGATCGAGCGGGGTCCGGTCATGGCGATTCGCGAATCCTTCCCAGGCTCCAGCGACCTCGGCCGGGCGAGGTTGGCCTCCGGCCTCTTGCGACGGGGGCCTACCATTCTGCGCGATGGAATGCGACCTCGATAGCGATCCGGCCCGGTTCGTCGGGTCGGCCCGATCAGCGGACCAGCATCGCGATGCCCATGC
>JAABUK010012335.1_pt1 | contig 10905 bp, 10 predicted proteins | sample 5559141 | NCBI WGS metagenome assembly JAABUK01 (sample SAMN10711869, study PRJNA513367) | rock metagenome | isolation source: Antarctica rocks | place: Antarctica: Victoria Land, Pudding Butte nord | collected 2016-01-03
AGCGTGTTCCCACAGATGCACTTTACATATCACAGCATCACAGAGATTGCTTATGTGTGTCATTTATACTTGCAAAGGCACTTTCTCATGCAGGGTACACAGAAGATCCAAACTGCGTACACGACAACTGACACAGATGCGCAAGCATATATTGCGTCAATGCTGGAGTTGCATCATGAAACCAAACAGCTTCGGGAGAACCTGCGCAAGCAACACCGCATCTGGATGGACTTCTATGCCACCATATTCAGAGTGAGCTTCTATTTAAGCATGCATATGCATGCACGCAGCATGGCAGAGACCTGAGCTGTGTGGTACTCAGTGATTGGCAAATGTATCCACGAGGTTATGCTTCCAGATGTGCTAACACTGCTTCCTTGCAAGCTGGGAGCCCAATACTACAATTTGATGAAAGCCCTTGTGACACCCTGTCTGTGTTAGGCAGCATGTTGTTACTTTTCTGGCCTCTCCTTTGTTGATTTGTCACACACATGTCACACACATGAGCACAACTGATCTACAGGTATTGCATGCAGTTGTGGGATGCGCGGCAAACTTGCTGTGCAGCCGTTCACAGCTTTCCCAGGTTCCCAGATCTTCTCGCCATATCCTCTTGTGTGGTCATAGCTGATGCTCCCCAAGATGTTGCCGACGACAGATCCTTCCGCACACACAAAGTTGAGATGAAAAAGTCGCCACGCTTCACTCACAGGCTGCTTGCTAGCAGTTAGATCACGGCATAGCAGTTTTGCATGTGGCTACATGACGGCTGTTCAGCTTGATGCCATGTCAGCAATGCAGCTGTTGCAGCTGCAGCACATGCTCTGTACCCTGTGTTGCTCCATATCAGTGGAATGGAATGTAGCCCTGCGTGCGGCTTAGTCAATAGCTGTGCCCATGCACTTCATGTTCAACAACCTGTACAATGTATTTAGCTGATGATAGCAGAGCCAATCAGAAGTGATACAAACATGCATTTACCATAAGTGTTATGTGCAATGATGTATTGCACGTCCTTGTGTTGCAAAACAGAGATGATTTGTACACATCACATTTTAAGCTCGTTTAGACAACAGCTGTGCTTTTGTTGACATCGTCGTGCCTGCCGCTGTCAAAAATTTGACAATGAATGTGATCAATGATGCAAGTGAACAGAAAGAACCCGGGAATGTATTTGGGAATGCTCACATATGAGTTCCAGCAACCAATCCTGGTCAGACATCTAGGCCGACATATCAATCAAAGCATCTGGCTACTTCAGATCTCCTATAGAGGCTAATTATATATAAGGCTTTACGGCTTTGCAATGCACACACTCAGATGTTCACATTACGTGAGGTAATGCTTAAGCTTGCATTGATAAACCACGTGAACAGCTTGCATAACATCTAATGGCATGAATAACAATGAAATGCTTTCCGCTGGTATCCAAAAATCAATGCAAGAGCTTTCAAATAGTATCTTCAAGCTGTTTCAGAAGCTCAGTCTCTGCCAGAATAGCCCCTTGAAGCCTAGCGGTATTATACATGTATAATACATCAAAATGTTGCAAGTGTGAGAATGCACAAAAGAAACTTTGTTGAACATGCCAAGATGGCGGTCAAGTCTCAAACGCATCTCTTGTGGGTTGCAGTTGCTCATAGGCATCATGCTGTCTTGACAACTTCTGCCACAGGCCAGTTGCCCAGTTGCTATTCAAAGATCTTGCTTGCTTTGTTACAGACCAGCACCAGTAAGGCTGAGCTGGTGCCTCAGAATTGGTTGGTGACATGTGCTCAGCAAAGCCTAACACAAAGGTACAGCTGCATACCAGACTGGCACCCCCAAGAGACAACAAGTTTGGCACCTGCACACATTTTTTTCAAAACTGAACTCACTATTCAGAAGCCAACATTGGAGGGTGGCTTGGCCAGCATGCAGGTGTGTTAGCATATGCATGCTCAGCCTGCATATATATGTATAGCTACAATTGATACTCACTCATATGAGCATGCACACGCATGATGCCCAACCTCTCAAAACAGTAGTTTGTGCTGCGCTGGCATCTACACCGATGCAGGTGCTGACACAGTCATACAACTCCTTTGTATTGCAGTGTAGTTGATTCATGCAACATTGCAGGCAGTAGCAAGGTGCTTGTCATTTTTGCCTGCAATCCATGAGATCTGCTTTACCTCATTGAAGACAAGGTAGCCAGACATGATGCCCCACACTACTGACAAGTAACTCATGGCTGTCGCAAGAGAAGCTTGCACCATCTTCAGAGCAATTGTCTGGCTCATCTGGGATCCATATGCTGAGCACGCTGCATGTTACACGGAAAGTGGTTAGTCATGAGGCCCTGACGCAGAACTTCTGCTGCTGATGTCACATGTCCAGCAGTGTTGCACCCTGCATGATGAGACAAGCCTTGGATGCTTTCAGTACTAGTGGTTTTGCACTGTCGCACCTGTTAAGCTGCATGCCAAGACACCACAAGTGGGAGGCCTGTGACTTTAGTTTTACTCACGACTTGAGCAACCACAAGCAAGCGTTATTGGACAGGACCCCCAGCTTTGTGCATGTGCAACAGAACCTAGCCACAACAAAGTGAGACTCTGGCAGCTTCAATTGCCGGCCTTCATCTGTTGCTCACCTGTCAGCAGCAGCAGCAGCCATTGAAGGGCAGTGGAGGGCATGGTCCACTGCTGCTGAGCAAGAGCCATGATGAGGCTGCCACAGAGGGACACCCCCCCCAGGTACATCAGCTGGGTATGCGCATCCTCATCTTTCAGATACCGGATGCACATCTTGTGGCTTGCTGCAAAGGCTGCCTGCAGACATGCAGGGCCCATGGTCAGTGCTATGTCTTTTATGTCACGCATGACCTTGGTCTACAACAAGACTGCCACAGAATTTTGTGAGAAATGCTGCAGATTGCAGACGGAAATTGCTGTATGTTGTCTCTTGAACAGAGCATCATGCCACCGTGGGCCCACTACCTAGGACCACTGCTGGTAGCATCGCTGCTCGCATTATGAGCCTTTGCAGGCTGACTGGGGGTGCACTGCGTATACAGACGTGCTCACTTTTGGGCCGTTGTCTGTACACACCAATAGTGCATACACATGGACTCAATGACATGCTACACTTATCACAGGCACTGCATACCATGTTGAGGCTATACAGCCAAACATGCCTGACAGACAAGAAAGAGAAATATCATTTAGCTGCCCAAAGTGCTTGTTTCATGAGCAACATGCACCTGGGTAATGCCAACTGCAACGCCAATGCGGCTGATGCTGCTGCTGCTTGTACTGCTGCCGAACACTGCGCTTGGCTGAGCTGTCAGCAGCACTCCTACCAGGCACATAGGGACACATATCCATATCAGCCTGCATGCATGCACACCTCTCTTATCTGTGGTTCATAGGTCAAGTAGCATCATGATTAGCACAGCAGGTCAGACAGGTGGTTGCAGCCGTGGCAATTGCTTGTGAGTTTCAGAAACTACCTCTGACACTACAGCATGTACAGGTACGACATCTACAAGGCAAATGAACTCTTATGTCACTTTGCAAGCAGTTTCACCTGCTGGGCAGCTCATTTAGGAGCAAGGGAGCCGCAAAGGCAACCATGATAGGAGATAGGAACTGCAGCACCACTGAATCAGATAATGGCATCAGCTGTATGGATGTGTACAACAGGAAAATGGACATGAAGCTGCACAGCCCTCTCAAAACCAGCATCTTGTGTCTGCATACCATGCGGGACTGTCAAAATAAGTTGATGAATGGTTTTCTGTGTATGCCTCAAAGCTGGCACTGGAATGCAGGATCAGACTTACCTGATCCCAAACGGCTTCGCTGGCTTGTTGTACATCAGCGGCAACACTGCTCCCAGCAAAATAGCTAGGCTTCTAAACATGACCATGACAGCAGTGGACAGACCTTGGTTGCCTGTGGAGATCATGGTAAGTCAGGAAGGCAAACAAGGGCAATGGTAATGAAGAAGCAACATCTGCAACTCTTACTGACCCAGGAGCTTAGCAGAGGCTGCTTGGACAGACAACAACAGCGTACTAAGCACATATAGCCCCAAGCCCTGTGTTGTTCTCCAGTCAGCAGAAGCTACAGTGTTTGAGGCATGAGCTCTATCCAATCCAGAGGTTGAATTTGCAAATGGAACCTCGGCTGCTGAGCTGCTGCCGCCTATTGTGCCATTATTGGATGGAATTGACTGGTCCACGTGCAGCGACCAGAAGCTGCCTACGTCCAAGCTGCTTGATGGTGCCTTGGAAGCTAGGATACAATCGACTGGCATTATTATTTCACGAGCCGTCTGCCATGAGAGCGCTGTGACAGTTTGTGCTGCTGTTCAACATTTTTTGACCACCTTTGAGGTACGCACTGTCGACCCTAAAGGCGACAGCTGTGACACGCAACCACTATTGCTGCGGTTACAATTTGTGAACAAAGGGAAATTGTGCAAATGATGCAAAGCGTCTGCGTCGTGTGCAGGACTTCTGATCTCACTCCCTGACAAATTCGATTGAGGCGACTTGCGTTAGTCTGCGTGGTTTGTTAACTGCTGAAAACTTTCGTTGCCTCAAATATCATCCAGCATTGATCGTTCAATGCTTCATCAGGTAGCGGCATGGCTGGGGAAGCAGCCCAAGTTGTCATTGCAGCGACTCAGCAAAAAGGGATTCTAAATGTTGACTCAGGTAAACCTCAGGCCAAGGGATCAACCCGCCAGCATGTCGTGAGTGAAAGTATGCATGATCCTGATGTGTTTGGTACAATGCCAGCAGTGCGCCAGTGCAGCGTCCTTACTTTTGCCCATTCTTGACGTCTCGTTTCTGGTGGTGCACACGAAGAAACCCTTGCACTGTGTTCCACCAGCAAGGTTACGGAGGGGCTTGTTTAGGTGGATTCGAATTCCCTAACTATTACATTTTGGCAATTTGTGAGCTAAAGCTTGTCATGCACATCCTGCAAGCTTGATTGCACTGTATCAAGTGGCAGGCGATGCACACACCAAGCACGGCTTACACAAGCACTGTAGAAATTTGTTGATCAGCTCTAGCACATGACATGATATTTTCCCTCACGCATTAAGCTCTGTTTAACTACCGTGCTACATGTACATGCAGTTTGCCTGCACGTTGCACACTAACATCCGCCTTTGCGAGTACTACACCAGCAGCTTGCGCTCTGGGTCACAAAGGCAAAAGCCCAACAAAGAAAGCAGTGAGCCAAAAGCACAACAGCATGTACACGAAACTCAGCTAACAACTTGGTCAAAGGCCAGTGTACTACACATTGTAGATCATTCATTTGAATCTCTGCAGCAAGTTACTGAACTGCGTTGCAACATTACACGACTAAATTCTGGCTACAGATACACTTACACGTACACACAGCAAGCACATACAGACTGACAGCCCACCTGTCAAGGTATAGCGGCTAATAATGCTGAGCGTGAAGATCATCTGCTGAGCGTGAGGGTTATCTGCTGAGCATCAAGAAGCTTCCATCCTAGACAGCAAGTCTTTGGTTGCTGCCTCTTTCATCAGATTCAAGCGTATATGAGATACTTCAATGTCTGTGATGCCAATTGACTTGACATAGCCAGCAGCTGAGCCATACTTCTGGTTCATATAGTCCATTGTGGACTGCATCACCTCTGATGACGATGCCAGGACAGGGTCAGTTGTGAGGTGACCTGCGACCACAAGTTGAGCTCACACACAAGCACGTTATGTGCGTACAATATCACCTGTCTCAGACAACAAAAAACAGGATGAAAGCCCGCTCAACTAAGCACAAAAGAGAGGTTGTAGCTGTGCACAAAGTCATGCATATTTAGATATGATTTAAGCTTTGCAAGTGGGCTTGGCAAGCATTGCAGTTGTTTAACATGCTCAATGGGTCTGCACAAGTGAGTGTCAATCTCATTCAAGGGCATACTTGCAAGATTGAATCGCTTGCTGTCCCTGGCTGTCCTCAGCTCCACTTCTGACTGTGCGTAGTCCAGCAGTGCTGCCTGCACAGCCATCAAACTGGTGTGGCTCACAGCGACTTGCAGCATACAGATGCACACAGCAGAGTGCAGGCATGCAGGACGCAGCTGCAGACACAAACCAGGAAGCCTGCATTATCAGTGAAGCCAGTCATTGTGAATACAGCTGCAGCATTGATGCAAGGACCAGCAAAGTCATGATGCAAAGTATGAGCACGTCAAGGGGTTGTGAGTGCTAAAGCTAGTATGAGAGGTCAACTCATGATGGTGTAGGTACCTGTGGTTCAATGTCGCACAGCAGCAAAAGCAGCATGATCAGCAACCCTGTCCGGTCCTTGCCATGCATGCAATGGACGAGCACAGGGAAGTTCTCCTCTTTTGTCATTACACGCAGACCCTTGGCAATCTCCTTCTTGCTCTGCAGCCCAATCATACAGTCTGAACACAGCTCAAGGAAACAAAGGTTGTGAGTGATGTGTGCAAAGTGCAGACATATCGCACTTGCTGCTAGGCTCAGCAGCACAACGATGCAGACATGCGTTTGTCATTCCACCATCACTCAAATCTGCAAAGCAGCATATGCACAAATGCCAGCGGAGATTGGCAGCAATTTTGCTAGTAGCTTACATGCTCAAGCAGAAGCCTGTAAAGCTTTTCATAGCCCAGCTTGGTGGCATCTGCCACGGCAGGTGCCATGACCTTCTCTGTGGTGGTGCCCATCACAGGTGCCATGATGCACCTCAACTTGGTCTGCCATGGCACTTCGTAGAAAATGTACAAACGCATCTTTGACGCAACCAAGTCCGCTGCAGTGCAAATCATTGCCAATGTGTGCAGTGTAATTTTTGCAAACATGCTGCTTCAAGCACGCGCACAGACACAACCCAAACAAGTGATAGCAACAATTGTTTGCAAGGCCCAATCCTTGCTGGGCAGCCTTACCATGAAACATGCTTACATCGTGGTCATACTTCTCAGCAAACTTGCTGGAGCAAGTCACACAATGGGCAGGGGGGTGTATGAACAGCTCTTTCAAACCCTCCTTGGCCTTCTTAGCAGGCTGCAGTCAAAAGAAACCATTCTTGCAGTGAGGCATGAAACTAATCCCACAAAGTAACTGGAAATTGCAGGTCTGTAACACCAAGGCATGGCACATGTGCTGTGTTATGTCCTCAACCGGCTCTGGCGTGAGCCACAGCAGCAAGGAACTTACACAGAGCTAATCACTTTTACAGGGAGTGCTTACTTTTGCCCAAGGGCTTGCCAAACATGGACAACAGCCTCCAGAGGACTTTGCTGGACTCTGGCAAACTTCAGGAACTGCCCGCAAGTCTAGCACCGACTGCGTCCAAGACATTTCGAGCATGCTCAGGCTATACTTTGCATGAAGCATAGGTAGGAGCAACCTGAGAGTAGTCTGAGCAGCACTTGTGCTGACCACTGACCTTGACACCAAGCTTACTTATCTCTGAAGCACTGCACACCAAAGGCTCATTCAAGACCAAAAAGCAGGTGCACACACAGGTTTAGCTTTGAAGATTCTTCGCTGGTTTCAATGCGGACCTCAATACTTGACTGCTGCGGAGCAAGACGCCTTCTTTCAAGTTGGCTGCAAACAATCCACAGTCTCGTAGATTGACCGACTCTAACGGGTCAGCATCGCGTTTTGAAGGTGCCAAGCGCGGCGTGCGCCCAACACCATCCTGAGTGACTGCCACTTTGTTTGTTGTGTTTTGTGCCTTGTGACCAGGATTGTGCACATCCGCGTTGCTGCTTGCGGAGGTTAGACTTGACACCTCATGGACTGAAACAGGGCAGTCGCTTCGATGGCGTTCATCTGCTTACGCTGTGGCACTGTCTTCACCGTGTCTTTTGTGAGGTTTACCTGAGGTTTGACCTAATTTGCTGACCCTGGCAGAAAGGTGTCTCATAGGACACAAAAAACAGCACTTGGTTTTTGTATCACACCTGCGTCGCAGGTCCTGCGTTGTGCCTGTCGACATCAGCCCCAAGATCAGTCTGTTTATGTGTCACCAAAACCGGCAGGTCTTGCTTTAAAGCAAGAAATTTCCGTTTACAACGTAGTTTGGGGTGTGGTGTATACAGTGAGTACGTACTATAATGACTTGCCCAGTTGGCCAATATCGGCCCGCGAGCTGGCTACAACCGTTGAACTGCAAGTCCTCCCCTGCGTCATCTTTGCTGGGAGGGCCTTGCTCACGAGGGCCATATATGTGGATGCTCAGGATTAATCAATTAACAATACTATATCATATATGCTCAAGTCTCAGAGTATACTAGTGTGGGGTGAGCTCACGCGCATCGCAATGCAGATTGTGGGACAAGTAACCTTAGTGGGACGACTAGTTCTCCAAGACTTGCACCGGGGTGCCGTGGGTTTGGGCGCGACCTGGCAGGGGGGTTGGGCGTTGAGGGAGGGAGTTTTCATGGGGTTTACTTGATCAGGGCAATTATGTAGTCATTCCAGCAGAGAAGGTATCAGCAGCAGCTTCAAATCCACAGGGGGCTCACGTGAACTTTACAGTACGAACAAAAGTTGTCAGTGTTACGCCCCGAGCCCGGCCACCGACGATCTCGGCGTATGTGCTGTTGACACAGCTCGTTGTTGCCCAGCTGACTTTCGTTCTCAAAGTTGCTGTTTGCAAAGCGTCACTCCTCGAATTTTGGCTGAAGATATCCCTTGCATGCCCACTTGAGAATAAAGTCGCTATACTTGCTGTATCTTTTTTTACGCTTTCGAGTTGCCCTCTCTCATTGCGCGCGAGCGTTGCTGAGATACTACGACATCAAGTGACTTTTGGCTCAATGCTCGGCGGAGTCAAAGCCAGATCACCGCTGCAGTGATAGCAAGCACTGTGTGAGCAGCGCGCTTCGCGAGGAAAGTCCTATCTCGCCAGCACACAGAAAGACAACACAGATGTAGCGACCCCGGAGATTGATCCCAAAGCCGGCAGCATGCAGGTGAGAGACTATTGCTAAAGCCTTCTGGGTCAAACCTTGTCAGGCTGTATTGCTGCTGCAGCGTGCTCTGCAGCAAAGCTTATCATGTGTGAAATTTCATGTTCCTGCTGGTTCAGATAAAGCTTTTCGTTTTTGAAATGTGCAAACCTGCTTGACAGGTGCCTATGGAATGGAATGATACCACAGTCCCTTTCAGAGACACTGTGTGCATACACGAGTTATTTGAACAGCAAGCTGCTGCAGCACCTGAAGCAGAGTGCCTTGCTTTTGAAAGCACCTACATGACTTTTGCGGAGGTCAATCAAAAGTCAAATCAACTCGCACGACATCTGCGTACACTTGGTGTTGGAAGGGATGTTCCTGTTGCAATTCTGATGGAGCGGTCATTTGACTTGATCATAGCAATGATGGGTATGTTACAACTGTCAAGCTCTGTTGACCTGCCAAGAGGCTGTGAAACTTGCTTAGCCTGCAGAGATATCTGACATTTTGCCTGGCCAGAGGCACTGCAAGCCCATTGCTGCAGTGCAAGATTGAGCTTGAAGGCACAATGCAGGTGTGCTAAAGGCTGGAGGTGCATATTTGCCAATGGACCCCAATTATCCGGAACAACGCTTAGCTTACATGGCTAGAGATGCAGAAGCAGCTGTGTTGCTGACCCACCAGGGCCTGCGCCGCAGGCTGCCGCACAACAACCTGTCCACCCAGGTTTGCAACGTCCCGTATCAGGCCAAACAAGCAGCTTAGTCATAAAGCACAGTCCTGCAGCACACTCAGTGTACACACAACAAGTCATCCCGTGCTGCTACTGCACAGTGTGACCAGGCTGCACATTGTTTCAGCAGGTTTTGCTGCAATACTCAACAGCAGTCATTGACGAGCGCAATGTAGTGCCCTTGAGGACATTGCGCTCGCTTGCCCCCAGTGGCCTGGACAATGGCAGTGTGTTTTGGATGCAATGCATGAATGTTGCATGTCAAGCTATCACCAAAACATGCTCTTTTGGTGTGCAGATTGTAGATGTAGATGAGTGCCAACAGATGATTTCAGAGTATTCTTGGGGCAACCTGAATCTGCCCTGCAGTTCCACAGATATGATGTACCTCATCTACACTTCAGGCAGCACTGGCAACCCCAAGGGAGTCATGGAAGACCATGTCTGCCTAGTCAACCTCATAGACTGGTCTATAGATGCCTGGGAGCTGTCAAGTGACAGCAGTGTTCTGCTGAAGACAGCTGTCAGCTTTGATCCCTCTGTGTTTGAGATCTTTGCTCCTCTAGCTTTGGGCGGCAGGCTGGTCATTGCCAAGCCTGGAGGCCATGAGGAGTACAACTACATGAGAGACCTGATCACCAGAGAAAAGTACGTTGCCAATGACTCTGCCCACCTTCTGTGCCATGTAACAATATGAATACGCTGGAGCCTGCATATGTTGTCTGCGGCATGATTCTGTCTTGTCACCAGTGAAAAGCCTGTGTCCATTGGCTGTCCGAATTGCTTTCAGAGTCAGACAGGGAAGGGCTGTCTTGCCATTGTCTGTAATGCGTCTGCAGCACAGGGAGCACAGATGAGGAAAGAGCTGTTCGAACAATTTGGGCCGCTGGACTCCTTTGTTTGCCTTTAACAATATCTTGATACAGCAGTTGTTTGTGTATGCAGCCTGCTTTTACATATGCTCATGTAGCACAATTGGTGCAGGGTGACATGGATGATTATGGTTCCAACAGTGCTGCCCTTCTTCCTGGATGCATGCGCAGCGGACAGCTCAGCATGCAAAGCGCTCACACACCTCTGCTGCAGTGGAGAAGCTTATCCCAAGTATGTTATAATTTCATCTCCTCCATGCCGTGTTGCAGCGATTGCTCTGCATGCTGTCTTTGCTTTTCTGGCTGTGCATGCTGTTGCTGGAGCAGACCTGC
>JAABUK010012336.1_pt1 | contig 10905 bp, 12 predicted proteins | sample 5559141 | NCBI WGS metagenome assembly JAABUK01 (sample SAMN10711869, study PRJNA513367) | rock metagenome | isolation source: Antarctica rocks | place: Antarctica: Victoria Land, Pudding Butte nord | collected 2016-01-03
TCTTCTTCTGGCTTGGCTTTTCAATCTTTTCTTGTTCTTCTTCTTCTTCTCTTCTTCTTCTACTACTACTTTTCTTGGGTTTCCTTTCCTTTTCTTTCCCTACAGCGGAGAACGAAGGCCATGAATGAAATGAGGATGCAGGCAGGCGTGCCACGTGTGGCAGGGCTCCAGGATAACAATGAAGCAAGATACCATACATAGCTCGAAATCAAAAGTGCTTTTGACTTCCGTTATGGTGCAATACACAATAGTCGCGCGAGCAAAGTTTTCCTCTTGGGAAAGCGCTGGTAGGAAGAAATATTTCTCAAGTCTCTGCTCTTACAAGGGGACATCAAGTGGCCTGCTGATGAGGGAATGAATAACAGCATTCGTATGCTATGGATGCATTGATCGTCACGGTACCCATTCACTATCGTGAACCCCCACTGCCTTCGGCAGCACCACCATCGCCCTCATCATCCGGCACAACCACCTTCCTGCTAAGCAGCGCCCTCAACTCAGGACTAATAATCTGTTCCTTCTCGGCCCCAATGCCCTTCGCCACCGCTGCACCAATCTGGCTGGTGCTCGGTGGCCCAGTATCCGCCGAGGTTGAAGACCCTGCATTCATAGAAGCGACTGCCTCTCTACTTGGGCTCTTACCCTCCACCCTCCTCTGCCTCGTGCTAGGCGCCGGGAAATGTGACTTCCGATCCACGGCCTCGACGGTCTTCTCGAAGCGTCTGAATAGTCCCTCGGCTCTTACAAGGGTGCTGCCCAGATCGATGGTCCCGCTTAATTCGTTGATATATTTCAACACCTCATCGAAATGCTTCAAATGCTCCATGATCACATCGCGATGTTTCTCCAATATCGCGACCGCGATAAACAGATGAAACTGCGAGGAGAGAGAGTCGGTCCACAAACCCTCCCACAGTCGGAGGACATCGGCCCAATCGAACTCGCGCTTATACCAGACGAGGAGCATGCGGAAGAAGAAGAAGAAGTTTGTTGAATCGGCAGATTGGAGGTGAAGGTAGAGTTTCGGGTCGAGGAGCTGGACGAGTTGATCCAGGGTGGTAAGTTGCGCGCGCATGCCGGATTGGTCGCGGACGAAGTTGCGGGACATGCGGCGCATGAAGCCGACGAAGGCCCAGAAGGCGATTGCGTCGTCTTGCATTACGGCGTAGATCGGGGCCAGAAGGTCGGACATGCCCTGAACATAGCCGAGGTTCTGGGGGTGAGGATTGCTGGTATTTGGGCGAGAGGGCGTTGAGGGCGTGTCGTATTCGAGGTAGGTTAGGAGCATGTCTTTGAGTTGTTCAAGGTGAACGTTCGTGCCGTTGCCGCCCGAGACGTAGAACGGAGAAGAGGTATCTGGATGCGGGATGTCTTCGCCAGCGAAAAGGGGGAGGTGACGGTCTGTGCGGTGGACATCTTTCTCTATGGAGCAGGTGACAAGGTCAGCGAGTCATCAGGTGCTGTCTGTCAAAGAAAGATTCGGTGAAGAATCGCGGAAAGATTCAAGATATGTCCTTACCAATGCGACCTTTCTGCTCCTTCCACCATTCCTCTTCTTCAGGCTTTGCATCCCCTTCAACCATTCTCTCCCACCAAGCCCCCTTCAGCCGGATGAATTCGTCCCTCTTGGAATTCATGAGTGCCGCCCTCTCTTCTTTATCACTGGACCAGTCGTAGACGCCGAGAAGAAATAGCCAAGCCTCCTTTCGCACCCCATCATCCGGGTCCAGGCCACCATGGAAAATGCGCTCCTTGACTTCATCAACTGTGACATGCAGCTTGCCGGTTTTGACATCGAAAAATGACTTCCATTCCTTCAGGCTGACAGGTTTTCGCTTCTGATCTCCACCCAAAGACATGCGACCTGCTTCCATGTCAAGAATCTCGAATTCTCCAACGCTGCTCTCTTCCATCTCTAGAACATCTTTGGCAGTCCATATCCTTTGGTTCTTCTCGCGTTCGCTCTGTTCAGCTATGCCCATTGCCCATCTGGCTAGGTATAGCCTGGCACTATCGAATTCATCTTGCAGGGTCTGAACTTCAGGATTATGCAGGAGGCGTCTGACTTGGGGCGGCAGCTTGGGATTATCTGCTATATCTTGGGCTGTGCGCCGGGTAAAGGTTGTCACTTTAGAGAGCTGTTCAAGAATTTTCCACCTTGTTTCCTTGAGCGCCTTGGTCAATGGATCCATTCCTGGTCCGGCTTGGCTCTGAGCAGGTTTCTTCTGTCCTGAAGGTCTCCTCTCTTTGGTCTTTGCCCTCTCCCATTCAGAAGACATTCCAGCTTGCCCAAAGCCGATTCTGTCCTCTTCGGAAGGGTCTATGAGATAAGTGCCAGGATCTGCAGCACTTCGCTCAACCTTTACGTACCGCTTGAGCCATCGTAAGACCTCATCCCCACCCCAGAAGAGCCCGTCCTCACCGAATGGATCGAAAGAGTCCCTGGCCCGCTTTTTCTTCTGTCGGATCGTGCTCTCACATTCTGCGTCATGAAAGAAGAGAGCAGGAAGGCTCGAGCCGGAGCGGGTATTGATGACGACACTGCCATACCACCAGCCCAGGCTGGGTGGGCGTATCAAGAGAGAGTATATGTTTGAAAGAGGAAGCGCGAAAGCGTAAGTGCCGATGGTAGACTCCTCGTGGTTGGTAGATGTAGGCAGTGGAGGAACAAGATAAGTTTGCTTGGGAGGTGATTCGTTTTCACTCATGTCAACTTTGACATAGGAGCTGAGGTCAGATTGTGCGAGGGATCGTTCTGGAACCCAAGCGAGGAGGTAGGAAGCTGAGGAGATTGCATTTGAGCTGGAGCTATCCACTCTTGTTGTAGGGACATCGGCTGGTATTTGCGCAGGCTTCTGCTGGATCAAAGCAATGAAGCCAGAAATGTTGTCTTTCGCAGAGGGTGTAGGGTGGACATAGACCTAGCCAGGTGGTCAGCAAGGGGTCATACTCATCAAATCTTGAATCTTGGATTGGCATACTTTGCTCTTCGAGAAAAGCAGCTTCACGCCCTTCTCTGATCTTGAGTGCGCGATAGTGTTGTAGTCGCCCTCCTCGTCATCGCTCATGTCGTAGAAAGAGGCAGACGGGGATGGTGGGTCCCCCGAAGCTGTCTTGCCCTTGGACGCGGTCATGTAGGGCGAATTGCTATATCCTGCTCTGTCTCAAGGTCATTGAGAGAGATGAAGGTACTTTGCTGCATTTGTCAGAAGAATTGGCGGCGTCACACTCTTTGATATTGCTCCATGAAATGCATGCTAGGCGACAGCATTCAAGATGACGCTGGGAGGAGGGGAGGCTTGGAGGGGAATGCGACGCCAGGCTTGCGCCGCTGCTGCCAGCTCCCACGACCGCATGACGCCCCCTCGGGCTGCTACCCACGCCTCTACAGGGTGTCATACGCGTCAACATTCAGGCATTTCTATTATGGAGTAGAGAAGAATATGGCGGAAAATGTTTGTATTGGTCGAGAATGCTGCCACGGGCGGGCATGTTCAGGCCTCGCCTTGACGCAGCCAGCAGCTTAGCATTCGATGCTTCTTCATTCAGCACAGCACCGATCGTGAGTGCGCCTCATGCGCCCCTCATGATCATCTTTACTCCTCCCCCCAGAGCAGAGCCTTCAGTTTCTTGACCTTGGATTCTTCGATCCATTTGTCAAGTTCAGCGTCTTTGGGAACGACGACGTTGCCGGTGTAAGCTTCGTGCTTCAGAAACGGACAGCGGGTTTGATCTTGTGCCAGGTAATGGCAGAGATGTGCATGCAACAATACGGCCGCTTTGTGGTTGCCCTGAGTATTCAATTGCTGCCTTTTCTCCTTAGATCTAGGACCACCAACGTAAGCGTCGAAATCTGCCGAGGAGAACCACCCAGACGTGTCCAGCCAAAACACGGCCTTGTCCCCTTCTGATTGTAGCTTTTCGACTACTTTCTGGGTCGAGTGCCGCATCTCACCAGTGAACGGGCTAACCACAAATATAGGTATCGTGGCGGGTGCGGAGTTGTACACATATCCGTCCGCATTTGAAGAATAATCCTGAAGGGCCGCGGGATGAAGGGGATAGGCAGCTCTCCGGATTGCCTGAACGAACTTGACGTAGAGGTCCTCAAACTGTCGCCGGAGATCTTGCACACTTCTTTCGTACTCCCTGGTATGCTTGCGAAAGGACACTTCATCAGAACTTCCCAAGACCAATACCTGAATTGTTAGCTATGACAGAAAGAGCGGAACGGCATCGATATACCAAGGCGTCTGGAATGTACGAACGAAAATTCCAAGGTCTCGAAAAAGCGGTTGAGCCTGGGGGGCCACTATGGAGCAGCAGTCAGCGACGACTGTTGAAGCCTAGAGACTCCAAACAATACCTTCGAAAGAATATGTCTTTGACACTGGCAGACTGGGCCGCACCTCTTAAGCATGGAGACGTAAGACACATGCCATCCACCGTGATGCTGACATGATCGGCTCCAAACATCTCTCCAACCAGGTCTGACCAGCGCTCCAACGCAGCTAGACTCTTATGAATGGGCCGAGCTCGGACAGTATGAGGTGTATCTGTCACTATTTCAAGGGTCTTGCGGGGAAACAACAAGAAATATTCGGATCTATTGTCGCTGAGACCGCTGCTCTCGGTTTTGGAGACTTCCTCTGTCTTTGGGCTTTGATGTGGCTCGTGAGCAAATTTGTCAGGTTGCATTGATATTGCAACCGAGACCATCTCTGGCCGAGCGGTTTCTTTTTTCCTTTGCGAAGAGATCAACGACCCTCCATTGTTCAACCAGAGGCCTTCGAATTCCAGCCCTCTGTGTCCTTCGCCATCGATACCATGAGCCATGATACGAATGATGTGATCCTGGGACGGTTCGAGCGAGGCAGCAGCGATGGCCACCAATCCTTTCCCAGATTGCGGAAAATATCTATATTCGCCATGATCAACACGTGACACCAGAGACACCGGAGCAGCCGCTCTAGTCTTTCGAGAGACAGGATGGAAATCGAGGTGGGTGGCTCCCGAAAAGCCTCTCGTCTCGAGGGTGAGATCCTGCGCCGTGTCGGATAGGTCGCTATTGTGAAGCGATGCGTAGACTGACGAACAATTTCGCACCACAAAGTCGAGATAAGCGCCTGCGTGAAAGTCAGACTGGTGAAGGAGAATACGGGTGAATGCCTCTCACTTGGAGAACTGCTATCTCTTCGAAGTCGATTAGGGGTGTGTGTCCACCTACCTACGTACTGACATGATCAGCTGTAGCTTCTGCAAGCCATCACATGCACGTACATGTATGTGTTGAGTACTCGCCGGGACGAAATGGAAGTCATCCAGCACAGCAGGGGGTAGCATTTTCTTCGACAGGCTACTGGCGCTTTGTCTCAAACTTTCGAAATCTTGCACCGTTCCGCTTCTCCACCAGCAGAACAGACCAAGCAGGGAAACAAGAATGCAGAACAGCTTGATTCGTACTCGGTGACCCCTTTGGAATGACGTGAACTGATTGACGCTGCAGTGTCGGGACCTTTTCTGGGAATCATGATCTCGAGATGAGCTCGTCGAAAAAACAGAAGCCAATTTCTTGACAGTAGGAGGAGGAGACAGTGGAGCGTGAAGAGCACGCGATTGGGCATGCACAGGGACAGGTTCTGGCACCTGGCAGGCATCATGAGGACCATCGAGAGACGGAGGTGAGGCGTGAGAAGTCATTAGCTTTGGGAAACCATGTGTGTGTGCTAGCTGAGGAGCGTGATCAATGAGCAAGGTGAAAGCAGAAATTGATATCTAATCATAGAGAAGTGGCACCAGAGCAAAAGCTGTCCGGTCGTTCGTAGGAAAGGCAAGTACGCATTGTCTAGAGCAGCAGAATGAATGATTGAATCAGCAACACAAAAGCAGGTTCATGGCGACGGCATGCAAGTCGCCAATGACAGCCGATTTGTGTGTTTGGTGGTCTGCACACAGCACAATCCTCACATCAGCATAAGACAGCACAGCGTCAAGCATCCTCCTTGGAGTGGAAGATGGACTGGGTCGCTGATGAGAAACACCAAGCGCCGCCGTCTTCCCTGACACGGCTTGTTCGACGATGACTGCTTCGTGAGGACTCCGGTCGTAACACGATGAGTAAACGTTGATCCAACCGCCCTGTCCCAACCGAGGCGGGCCAGTTGGTCTCATCTCTCCTACCTCAGCCATCCAAGTTCTCACCAGGCAATATTTATAATCATCATCCTTTCGGCTCGCCCTCTCACAATCTTCACTATTAAACTGTGCAGCACTTAGTGGGAAGCATCTTCGTGCAAGCTCAGCATTGATCACCAAGCTGCAATTTGTCACCAGCAACATCTCTCTCGTTTTCCTCACCTCCAGCATCCGGTAGCTTGGATCACGTTTAGTTAGTCTCATTGCCAGAATGAGCTCCGTCATGATCAATTCAACCATTCAAGCGGCCTCATTGGCAGGTCTTTCCAACCTGGTGGCCCAGATCATACAAGCGTATCGGACCGACAAGCCACTTTCGTTTGATTACGTGACTCTACTACAATTCGTCGTCTTCTCGCTGCTTGCGACACCACCCAACATCGTCTGGCAAGAATATCTAGAAGAGAAATTCCCAGCCGACCAGGTGGGCGAGAAGGGGAACAAGAGGCTTCATAAGGGCAATACGGCAGTCAAATTTGTGTTGGATCAAACACTTGGGGCGGCCATCAATAGTTATTTATTCGTTGCTGGTATTGGTGCGTTGAAGGGCAAAGATAGCTCAACGATCTGGGCCGATTGCCAACAGGTAAGTCGCCCTCCCCAGGGCAATCACTGTCGAACTAAAGCAAAATCCCCTGACATCAGGCGCATCAGGATGTTTGGCCTCTAATGACCTCTGGTTGGAAGCTTTGGCCCTTGGTCTCCCTCTTATGCTTCACAGTTGTGCCGCTGCATCGCCGAGTCTTGGTTAGCAGCACAATCGGTGTTTTCTGGGGCATATTTCTCAGCCTGTTGGCAGCAGACTGAGCACCAAACTGGTTCCGCGGTAGACGTATTTATTTATTCAGAAGCACCGATCCTCCTCAGTCATCCGCCCTCGCCACCCACAAAGGGGGTCTCTAATACGGGGTGTGGAGTTGGCCGAGCCGACCTGCGAAATCATCGGAGTGGACATGCCTGCTCCAATTGGTTCCGATGCGGGCTCATTTCTCTGAAATCTTACTGTTGGTGTTGGCCCATGGATGGATCATGGATGTGACTTGCTGGTGCTGGCACTGGCGCCACATGTTGGCGGTCAGCCGGTCACCGACCAACAATGTCGGGAAGTTCCCCGCAAATCGGTAATTGGGCAGTTTGTGCTCAGTGCTCACTGCTCCTCTGCCGGTTCCGCCATGTGCAAAGTCGGCTGGTCCACAGGGGCAAGGACGGCGTCTTCCCCGAACTTCAACGATCCCACTGCTGGCTTCCTCTCGATTCCGAACAGTGCAAACCATGGAGGAGCCCTAAGCTTAGCCGGGACCAGAGACCTCTTCCTCTACCAGTGCTAATGATCTCGTAGTCCAAAGCCTGGACCAAGCATCATCTGGCATCATGCCCGTCATTTACTGTCCAGGACACTACCAGTCCTGGCAGGACATCACGAAAGAGAGCAGTCAAACCGAGTCATGGGTTCAAGATCTGCAATGTGGCTGTTAAGCAAGTCTTCCCCCCAAACCTGAGCTTTGTTCGGCGCGTGAACTTTGACTAATCTCTGACAAACTGCCCACCGAGTCAAATCGCAAAAGCCAATTCGGTTCCGATGAAGTATCTTGATTCTTGAGAGGGTGCTGGGCTTCCCCGAACACCAAGCTGCTCCCGAAGATTCAGACATCCATGAAGGGCAGACTGTAGTAATCAGCTGCGACCCAAGGTGGCAGCTGGAGATCTTGCAGTCTGCCGGCTGCACATGTGACTTGTTTTTGGGAGATGTGAAACGGGACCCTATCTGCAGAGATGGCAGCTTCTGAGACTTGATCCTGCAAAACGGCCTTACTATCGAAGGATATGGAACAAATGCTGCTTCAGGGTCTCCATCTCCACGAATGATCCGGCCTCTCGGTTGCTGCGTGCAGCACAAGCCGGAGATATAGCCAGGAATGACACGAAGGCAGCGTAGAATCTGAGGCGTCCGCTCGCTGCTCCCATAGGCTGCAGCAGATCTGGCTTTCCTTCTCCCGTTCTTCCTTTCTGCTGCTGTGTCACCGTGTCACCGCTGCAAAAGACCCAGGGGGCAGAAGGGGGCGAAGTCCACAACAAGGAATCCTGGTCAGCCACTACCTCTTGCATTGCCTCCCACCTGCTACCAGTTAGCCCTTCCGAACATCATTAGGCTTGCCTAGTTCGACACCCAGTCGCACACCCAGTTCCACAAATGCAACTCCGTTGTCCCGCTTATCCAGACGTTCACACAGCGAACCCAAGCTACCGTGAGGGCTTGTCAAGCCATTTATCGACAGCCGTTCGAGCTATGATCTCAACGTGGCCGGCGAAGATGGGGAAGCACGGTAGTTTGCGTTATAGTTCTCGCATCGATTGGCTGCTAGAGACCATCTCATGTGCATCCCAATGACACCTTCGTCGTCTGCTAGTCTGTTGAAAGCGTTTCAAGACTAATTACTGCCGACGATGGTCCGTCTAGCCTGAGAGTTAGCTGTAGAGGGTCAGTTCCAACATGGATTCGCTCCTCTATTGACAAAGCGGCCACCAAGAAGGGCTGGATGGCACATCCCACATAACTGTCTATCGCCCGGTTACCAGTCTCGTATCTCTGACCTCATTGTGTTCCCTATGTCAACCAATGCGACCGTGTAGACCTCTATCTGGAGCTTGAGTGTTGTTCATCCCGATCCTCCAAACAACACTGGCAGAGGCCAGCGTTGATTGCACAGAGCTTCGCCCCGTCGCTTATTGAATTTGCAACGGCCCCCACGGCTTGGCCCTCCACTAAGGCATCAGCCAGCCAACTCAATAGAAGAAACCTGCCATCCAGGCAAGTTTCCCCTCCAGCAGCCTCTCGTGAATCGTGGAAAGCTGGCTGTTGCTCGTGGTGTCCATTTCTTCTTTTCCTTTCCGCTGTTGTGGGCGCCAGCATGGCTTTGAAGGGCGCAATCGCAGGCGTTTCGGCGCCTGCGACGTCGTCGCCCGAGAAACGCAGAGCTGCCAAAGGAAAGAAGGAGAAATCCAAGGCTCAGAATGGGTGGGGTGACTCTGTTTCGCGGACTCGAGAAAGGTATCCTTTATCGTCTATGCATTTGAGGGGATCTCTCACGGATATATCGAGGCCGCTGCTGGGCAGATGGAGTGTAGCTCGCCGAGGAGGTAGCGAAAACATCGAGGTGGTCAGGACCAAATCCCAAGCAGGAATGCTGCGTCCCCATCGACTGCCAACAATATACAAGTCAAATTCGAGGCTTTTTATCGACCCATTTGAGAAACCGGTGCCCAAAAAAGCCAAAGCAGAGGAGAACACCATGGATTCCGACAAACAGTCCGTCATCGTTGACTTACCGGAACGGGTGCAGATGCACATCGCAGCACCGACCGCTGAGAAGCATTCCGTGGTAGTTGGGATCCACAATGGGATCGAACTCACTTTGTCTCCAAGTATACGACACGTTCAGGACCCCTGCAGGTTCGAGGAGCTCAATGACGATGCGAGCGTCCATGAGCTTGAGGCAGTATTTTCCACAGCTAGCACACCGGCCGAAGACCTCCAAACACCTAGCGCAGTTATCTTATGTGAGGCTGACGATCCGACGGCCTTTCCGACCCTGGGGTTTTGGCAGCGTTCTTTCACCATGGATATCAAGCAGCATCGACCAAAGATCTCGCTCTCTATACCACGCAGCAAATCCCTACATACTATGCCAGATAGTGGTACACCCGGTACTGCCGTTGTAATAAGTCCGCCTTCTCCTCCGTCTTCAACCACGCTGTACCGAAGCCTTACACAGATGCCAGCCATGCGGTACTCAATGATCTCCCCTCTGACTCCTATCGACATGCCAAGACCAGTAAGACCATACTCAACCATAAGTGTGCCCCTTTTCATGGAGGCTTCGGACCTTGCTCAAGCCACCGAAGAAGTTCCGCCGCTCCCAACCTCCACTGCAGATGTTGCTGGGAAAGACAATGCGTCGACCGATGTGAGGCAATCCTCCCTGCCCCAAGAGTCTTCGGCACAAGAGCTAGAGCGCGACCTGAACCATGCCAGCGTACAAGAAGATAATGCGTCTACATCTAGCCCTTCACCTTCGGAGGAAGCTGATGATGAAGACGATGAAGACGATGAAGATCCTTCGACGGGAATAACTCGCAGTATGACCCGAAAGACCATGGCAGAATCCATCAATAAACCTCTGCCACCAGAACCACAAACGGTGATACCCACTGCGTTACCACCACTAGCATATAAGCCCAGGCAAGTGAGAATTGCCCAATCGCAGGAGACTCTTCCGCGATCAAGGTATTCACCAACCCATTCTGGCAAATTCGATGAATTCAAGAAGCTTGCGAGCCGGAAAGCCCCAACTTTAGACCAAGCAATAGAGGAACTCGAGTGGCGCTTGTCATCTATTTGCGAGCAACGTTCAGCATCGGACAGTCAACGGCCCAAGACGCCTATTCAAGTCAGCAGAGGATTGATGTTGATGCAGCCTTCAAGGTCGCCACCCCCAGTCCCTCAACCTGCTGTCAGCGAAGCGATCAAGAGTCCAAGACGACCAATTATCCGAAGCAACTCCGCTGACCATATTATCCGTCAAGCCAGAGTCGGTTACGAAAACAGGGCTCGTTCTTGCCAAGATCTGCGATGGAGAGGAGGCGCACCCCAGCTTGGGGAGCGTTCGCTGGTCGAAGAACCAGAAACGTGGTATCGGACTGCATCCGAGC
>JAABUK010012337.1_pt1 | contig 10904 bp, 15 predicted proteins | sample 5559141 | NCBI WGS metagenome assembly JAABUK01 (sample SAMN10711869, study PRJNA513367) | rock metagenome | isolation source: Antarctica rocks | place: Antarctica: Victoria Land, Pudding Butte nord | collected 2016-01-03
CTGTCAGAACATCCGTACAGCTGAGCTGAGGCAAACATATGAGTCTGAGTACAGGGCTCTTTGCTGCCCCAGGGCATGTGTCAGAAAAGCAGGATTGCAAGTGTATGATTGTCTGGGTGCAGAAGATGTGCTGACCTCATTCTTGACATGGAAGGCGCCAAGCCAGGAGATGACATCCATGTTGGCTGGGAACATGCGATGAGCATCCTGATAGCACCTCACTGCCTCTGCTTCGTCGCCCAACCTGTAGGACCATTACCCTGGTTTCGAATTCTGCTACTGCTGTCAACACCCAGCATAAGGCGGTCGTGATGGTTGAGCGTGCGTGAAGCTTCGACGCTTTGACAAGCAGCATGTATTTTTTCACAGGACAAATGGCAGGTCTCACTGAGGACAGATTGCACATGTATATGCGTTTGGTTATTTTTGTGATAAACTCTTGTTTGATCTCTGGGCATTGGCAGATGCCCATCTGAACCCACCAGGGCAGCAGCTTACACACACAGACTTTCAGCAGGTATTGATGCTAATTATGATTGTGAGTCATCTGCTGAGCTGGCAATCAGCCGTGACAGAGCTTGAATGTCTTGATACCTGGCATGAAGAGCACCCAGACGTGCAAGCACTCCAGGGTCTTGGGGAACTCTCATGTTTAGACGCTCAAACCACTCCAGTGCATCATGAGGATCCCCCATCAGATCATACACTGCTGCAATCTGCACCATCAGTCAACAGCTGCTCTCTTGTCACCTAGAGCTGCCTAGTCTGCAGCTCACACGAGATCCCTGACTGGACCACAGTCATACCAAGAAGAAACAACACTCTTATGTGCTGAGTCAGCTTGGCAGCGCTAGTACGCAGATGCTGACAAATTTTGCGTGTTTCAATCAAACTTACTGAATATGCAGACACCTTCTGCGTGATGGCTTCATCTGTGTGCATACCAGCAAAAGCCTGAGCAACAGTCTGCTAGAGTTATACAGATGTAAGCTGTTCAGGCTAAGCACAGCACGAGCACCAAGAGTGATTTTGCATCTGTTCAAGCTGCGTTGCAAGGGCAGGCATTCTAAGAGGGTAGACCTGGAACATGGCAGCCGTGTCCTCTGTCAGCATGGCATTCAGCCTCTTGAAGGCTGTCAGAGCATCATCTAGGTTGCCCACTCCCTTGCTGACTAGGCCCAGGTTGTAGATGGCCTCCATGCAGTCAGCTTCCAGGCTGACAGCGTCCATGAAATGGGCACGGGCGGCCATCAGATCGCCTGCTCTGGCAGCAATGTTGCCCTGAATGCAAGGCACAGTTGCATGCCAAGGTCCACCTGAGCTTTGAAAGGCTGATGTCGAGCAATATCTTCACACGGACACATTAGACTGTGAGACATATCCAATGTTGCCGCACTCCCACTGCATGTGATGCAGAAGGTTTCAAGACACAATTTTGTTCTGTATGTACTCAAGGCACAGTTCCCTTCCCTTCTCTGGCCTCCCCTTCCCTTCTCTGACCACCCTTTCCCTTCCCTTACCTTTCTGCCCTTCCCTTCCCTGACCTCCCCTTCCTTTCCCTGACCTCCCCTTCCCTAACCTCCCCTTCCCTGACCTCCCCTTCCCCTACCTTTCTGCCCTTTCCCTTTGGCTGCCAGCAGGCAAAGCATTTGCATTAGCGCACCTTGTTGACCAGAGCTTGTGCACTGTACTTATCAGTGGTGACAGCCAAGTCTGCATAGCGCTCAGCACTGCTGGAATCCCCCTCCAAGGAGTACAGGAAGGCCAGGTTGGTGGCGGCCCGTGCCTTCAGCTTGTGCTCCTTCCTCTCAAACTCCTGCAGCACATTTCACATTCTCATTTGATACAGTCTGGGGAGCCAAGTGTGACTCATCAGATATCCTGGCTTCAAAGTGCTAGTGTGTGCACCAATTTGCAGCCTTGCCAACAGTGTTTGCCATGCAGCCCAAGTGAATGCGTCATGCCCACAGCCTGAGCTTTGTGAGCTAACGCTGGCTCATAGAGTTCATTGGTGTATTGCTTGTCAGAGTAAGCTCACATTGCTTTGGAGCAGGGGCATCAGTTCAGATGCGCATGATAGCAATTATGATCTGACCACAAGCTGAGAGCATGGTGCAAGGACCTATAGCTGGATGGCTCGGGCAGCCCAGTACATGACTTGGGTTTGTGTTGAATTAATGCCAAAAGGTGTAGTCTGTTCTCTTCTTTCTTTTCTAGCTGGATGGCTGATGCAGTGCAGCCCGTCTGTGGCAGAGGGCAGGCAGGCAGGGCAGGATGTGGCCTACCTTGAGGACAGACACTGCATCACCAAAGGCTTGGTGGTCCAGAAACCAGCCTGCTTTGGCAAGGGCCACTTCACTGGCCAGGGCAGAATGCTGCGCTCCTGTCAGGGTTTCTATGCACCAGTCAAAGCCTGGTACAGGCCCGGACCTCTCTATGACTGGCGAAATGAGCCGCGCTGCTGTCAGGATGTAACTGCAATATCACAATGCTTCTTACACATCACATTCACGAAGGAAATTATGCATTTGCGCAAAGCGAACTATGCATTCAAAGGATGCATAAATCAGCTGCAACTCAGCTTGCAGCAAGGGTCCTTTGCTCATCAATTAACAGCTTGACAGATCTCCAGATGGCTCGATGACCATCAGGCAACATCAGTTCAATTAACAGGCGCCAGTCATGAGTGTGGTGCCCACAAGGCTTGCTGGGACTTGAAGCAGCAGGAATGCACGACGTAGCTGAGTGGTGCAGAGGCCGGTACCTGTGCATCTTGGCTTGCCTGGCACGCATCTCCTGCCTCAGCTCATCATTCAGTAAGCTAGGGCTTGACTGCTCCTCACCATCTGCCTCCTCCAGGTCGTTGCTTGGCACAACCTACAGACACAGGTTACACAGTTGCTCATGAGGATCAGGAATGCTACACTGCGAGATGTAATGCAATGTTGTCAGACAATGACCTTAGCAGCATTGCTTGCTTTTGTACTGAGGGATCCAGATGCAATCCTTTTGTGTGCTGTGTCACTGAGAGAGCAGCTAGGGAATCTTGAAATGCAACACTTGATGTGAATGACAGTGTCAAGATTGGCACAGCAGCTTCCGGCAGTGCATGGCTAGTAGTTTGCAAGCTGCTTGTTCTGCATGTGGCAAGACTTGTGCACAACCTCTACAAGCTTTGAGAAGGCTTGCTTCATCATCTCCTTGTCACCCAGAGCAAAGGTGCACAGCACCAGGTTGAATGCCGCCTGTGGATCAGGCTCTGCATCCAGCACCCCATTCATGGAATGCATGGCATCCTGCAGTAAGCACAGCTGTCGCTTGTGTCTCATCCGTGGAGTGCCTTTTAGATTTGCCAAACATGTTGCAGAGCAGCGTTGCACAAGCGTTGCACAGCTGTCGCTTGTGTCTCTCATACATGGATCGCCCTTTCAAGTTTGTCAAACATCCTGCAGACTGGTGGCAAACAAATGAGCATGTTGATACAACTCAAGTGCTGGACAAGAGCTCTGGCTATATATAAAGAAAGGTATCAGGCAATGCCAGGTCTGCCAGGTTGATGGTATGACACTCCCTTCATGTGACTTGGCACTGGACAAAGCATGCTGCGTCGTCATACCTGGTACTGGCCAACTTTCATGAAGGCCACGCCGATATTATGCAGGATCCTGTTGCGCACGCTCCTTGAGGTGAGCGGCACCTGATCAAGGGCCATGCGGTACATCTTGATGGCTGATGGGTATTTCTGCTGCTCAAAATGGATGTTACCCATATTGATACGTAGCAAATGAGCCTGCATACAATGCAATGCAATCTTGGGTTTGTGAGGACTTGCAGAGGGGTGACAGTCACATTGGGATGTCAGTGCAGTTGAAGAGCCTCAAGCATTAGGAAACATGTCTGAGAGCATGCAGGAGTCTGCTCCGTTGACCTGTCTTCTGTCAGTGAGACAAGCTGTCAAAACAGGCACCTTTTGTTGCCTATTGCCTTGCTAGCACACAATGCACATGAACCCACATGTACAGGTAGCTTTGATGCCAGTGTGGACACCTGCAAGCAGATCCTGACCATGCATTTATGCAATGTTGTAGCAATACAGGTTAGGTCTCGCAGCTGCCCTATCGCAGCATCGTCACCAACAGTCCAGATGCTCACCTGTGGAAACTGCTTGCTGCGCACAATCTGTGTGAAGCTGTTCAGAGCCTCAGAGTACAGCTGGGCAGCGTGGTATGCCTCAGCCAAGTTGACAGCAACTGCATAAGTCAGGTCTGAGTTGATCTGCTCCAGCAAGCCAAAGCGCTCTCGCAGCTTGCACACTGCTCTCTCCCTCTTGCCAGCCTCTTTGGCTCGCTCCAGACCTGCAGAACCAGCAGAATTGTGAAGCTGAAATCTTCAGTTGCACAAACATGGCATGCATACGCTGTGCTTTGGTCAATGGGGACAGGCAAAATCTTTTGAACTCAATTGTTCAGCTGCATAAATATATCTACGGCCCACTACATACGATCTGCTGTGGTCAACAGGCAGCCAGACTTAGCTGCTGATGTGTGTCAAATGCAAACTGCTGCAAAGACGCAGGCAGCACTTTCACAAGATTGATAGTGCTGGAGATGATTGTTGTTGACTGCACTAGAAGGCAATTGTGAAATCAATATCTGTGGGATGACACTGCCTGCTTTGGAAACTTTAGCACGTTGTTACTGTACCATGAGTTGGTGCTCTGCTGGGTACGTGGCAGCCAGAGATCGTAAAAAAGCTTTGTGTTGACATACATGTGTGGCCGCTCTTGCTGACAGGTGTACAAGTTACACCTGACAAATAGATACGTAACAGTCAACAACATTGCTATGGCTATCGGATAATGAACACCTGGAAAAGACCCTGCCTAGCTATGTTTCCCATGTTTCCCTATGCTTCCCTTTGGCTCCTATTGCATGTCTCAAAATGCTGCCCAATGGCTATGTTCTCTGCACAGCAGGTGTGCTTACCTGCTGAAGCATCCCCTTTAGCAAGGGCCTCTGCGCTCTGTTCCAGTGCAGCATGCACTTTGGCTTCGGCCTCTAGGCACAGCTCTTCGGGGGAGGCTTGCAGTTTTGCATCCAAGGCATTGGCTGCCCCTGAGGCTGCCTGGTTCAGGGGGTCAAACCTGCCCCTTGGTGTTGATCGGTACCCTGCTCCCTAAGCACACACTTCAGCTGATGCTGTTTGACCGTGTAGTGACTTTGGATCATGTATGCGTTGTTGCATGGAACGCTGGCTGCAAAGCGAGAGTGTGCGGAAAGTGCGCATCAGCTTGAAATGGTTGTTATAGTGAGCACACTGTGCCTGTGCGTTTTGTGTGTATTCACTGCGCCTTTTGCTGCAGAACTGCTGCAAGGGTTGCAAGCACTGGACGACATGCAAACGGCTGCAATGCAGCAGTGCCATTCCAGTCTCACTTTATTTGATGTCATAGGACGAGCACCGCTGTCGCCAGAGGAGGCTGTGCCAAGCCTTGCTGTGCCCGGGGCAATAGCTGTACCAAGCCGCATCTGTGCGTAGGAGGGTGCCACTGCTATCCCCAGACGCATCTGGCCAGCGCCTGGGCCGATTGCTGTTCCAAGCCGCATTTGTGCGTGAGAAGGGGGCTGATCAAAGGCTGCGCCAGACCTTGAAGCTGGCCGGAAGAATGCTTCTGCTGCCAAGACTGTATTGCAGACGTGCTGTTACTGCCATGCACATGACCTGAAAAACTCTGTTTCTACCATATGCATGTGACAAATCCCACCTGCGGAAGCAGTTCCTGGAGGACCAAAGCTTGCAGGAGCAAAGCCAGCCTGCAAAGATCAGCAGAGGGTGAGCAAAGCATGGGGCACCAGCGCAACACTGCCAAAGTTCATTGCGGTCATGGCAGTCGCACCGCCAGCGGGCCATCGCCGCCATAGCCGCTGTACAAGTCATCATCTGCCTGTACATATGGTGTGATCAGTCTTGCTTTGCACTTCCTAGGGTGACCCCTGCTGAGCACATGCTAACTCACCATCTTTGTTGCTGCCCAGGTTGGCCCTCGTGTTCTGCTTGACAACAAGAAGCTGCCTCAACGGTGTTTGAGCAGTGTCTGATTAAGTAGCGAGCATAGTGGGAAAGCCCGCTCAACTTCAAAATAACAACTTGAGCTTAGTTGCATGAGACAGCAGTGCCAAAGGCGCATTTGACCGCGATCGACTATGTCTTAGCCCGCTCGGTGCGCAGCAAGCCAGAACAACTCTCAAGCCCCATGCAGGCGTTTTAAATTACTAATCTGCATCTGCACTGCAGCAGTTGAGTCAACTGAGTTGACGTGAGCGCTCGCATGTCTCTTGACTGGTCTCTTCATACATGTTCGCCGAGGGCCATGAAGTCCCGGCGAAAGAGATTTGTGAACACGACAGTGACTGCATATTCTGGAAGCCTGTCACCAATCTGTGGGTGACGAGTCAGTTGAAAAAGTGGTTTGGCCATCCTGTCAACCCAGCCAGCAGTTCCGCACCTCATGCCGCTTATACAGGTGAACTTCAGAAAGTGTAGACATGTGGCGAACGCCGTCTCCAAGGCAAACAGACCAGTCAGCAGAGGGCTTGTACACCGCTTCTGCCAGCTACCACGGCAGTAGCAGCAGCAGCAGAACGGTTTTCCAAGCTTTGCGTAACCGCTTTCCTTACGAGGGTCAGATTTCATAGTACCTTCCTCCACATGACAGGCACTCCTGCTCCGAAACCCAGACACGTTGTGTGCCTTTGCAGGCTTCTTGCAGGCATGTGCCGTGTTACTTGCTATGCTGGTTGTCTACGGCGCCTTGCTGGCAGCCATTGGTCCAGATGCCAGGCTTCCAGGCTCTGTTTGGACTGTCTGTGTTGTCTGGATATGTGCTCAAGCTGCAGGTTTCCTGGTCTGTAAGGTCTGTTTGGACAGCTGTTCCTGCCCTTCACTGCACGTTGTAATTCATGTAATGTCACCCAAAAAGTTAGGGTGTACATATGCCAGCGCCTATGCAGGTTGGACTGCCACCTGTAGTTGGCATGGTGGGCATTGGGTTACTCCTGCGCAATATTCCAGGTGGAGTACTCAGGGTGAGCAGTCATGCAGCATGGTGTGCCCTCAGATTGCACTACGCCTGATTGCATTTCAGCATGCTGTTCACTATGCCTTGATGGTGACAGGCCCTGGTGAATGTAACGAGCGATGAATATCTGTGACTGACAATGGATTGCTGTTGCAGCACCTGCCGTTCATGTGGTCAGTCAAGCTGCGTTTTGCTGGTCTTGTCCTGGTGCTACTGCAATCTGGTCTGACATCACTCACAGAGGTATGATCAAGGCTGCTCTGATCAAAACCCTGTGCCAAGGAAATTCTGCATGATGGTTCAGACCAGCTAAATGTTGTTAGCCACACCGCACCAGCATATGTGACAAGCATGTGTACAGTGTTGTACATACCTAACCCAAGCAGAGAACATGTGTTGAACAAACAAGTGCGTGTGTAACAATGTTCTGTTGCATGAACTTGTACAGATTGTAGCCCAGACATGGCAGCTTTCACCCATGCAGGGACCACTACAAGCCTGACCATAGAACTTGTACATCATCACCACCTCATTCTAGTCTGTCACAGCATATGTGCAAGGCTGAGCATAGCCTACTTGGGCTCAGTGTCCCTCATCTCTAGTGCTTTCTGAGTTAGACTACATCCACCAAGTAGACTTGATCAAATCTTCCCAGGACAGTGCAACAAGCCACTTCCAAAGTTCAGTTCCAAGTGCTGTTGTCAGACAATTTGCCCATCTGGTGCAGGTTTCAGACTCAGCCGGGCAGCTGCCGGTCTTGGCCCTGGCCTTGCTACCCTTGATAGCCGAAGCCATTGCTCTGGGCTTATGCCTAGGCTTGTGGCTCAAGCTGCATGTCTTCATGGCTATTGCTGGAGCAATCATTCTGGCAGGGGTCTGTCCAGCACTCACAGGGGCTGCCATGCATGAGTGGCAGCGCTGCAGGCTAGGCACCAGAGAAGGTGCAAGCCTTTCACAACAGACTTCAGAGTTGCCTCTATGCAGCCTCTGTGGAGCACGGGGGCATTGCCCCTGGCTGCAATCCTGGCTGGCAAAAGTAAAGGGACTGTTTGGCTTCACCTCACTGTGTCCCAGAAAACCCTGTTGCTGCAATTGGGATCTGCAGATTTAGGAATGACACAGATTGCGGGCTTACCAAGCATGCTGGCAGACAATGACTGTCATGGCCCCTGAGATTGTTGCATCTTGATTGAGGGGCAGTATGTCTCACACTCAGACCCTGTACTGGCAGTCAGCACACCATGCACTGGTTTGCCTGAGAAAGTGGGTCATGGTTGGAAGCATGTGTGAGTAACAGTCAGACCCTGGTCTCAATGCTGACCTGGAGCATGATCCCTGGCGTGCAGGCATTCCCGTATGGCTGGTGTCTGCAGCAAGGTGGAACGTCTTCTTTGCCATTGCTGGCTTCAGCATATTTCTTGGTGAGCCCGGTGCTTTCCTCAGTGCATGTTGCGCATTGCTGTCCCTAAATACAGGGTACAATCATGTAACATTGACATACTGCAACAGACTACACAGCGCAATCCCAAGGTTGCATGTACCTAGCATTGTACAGATTGTTGCTGGCATTCACCTGTTGCTTGCATGCAGCACATCTTGCTTTTTAGTACCCAATAGAAGCCGCATCAAGCAGCAATTAGCAGTATCTGTGATTGATGTAATCAGTGGTGCAGGTCTGGCTGTCCCACACCAAGACTTGGGGATGCAGATTGCTCATGGCCCTTTGAGCATTGTGATTGGACTAGCAGCCGGCATTCTACTGGGGTTTGTTTGTGCCCTGACGCCAGTCTGGAGCAGCCCCCTCAGCAGGGCTGCAGCCCTACTGGTAATGGGGGAGCTTGTGGCGTTCTGTGGGTGGGTCAACAAATCACATCTGATCAATGGCAGCTTGCCAGGCTTTTTGAATCAATGTCTTATTCATGTGGCTTTTGAGTGTGCTGTATTTAAGCAGCCGAGTCATTTCATGGCCTGGCATGCCATGATACACAATGCTATGCTGTGTCATGCTGTGCTGTGCTATGTTGTTTCATGCTGTGTTGTGCTGTGCTATGCTTTGCTATACCAAGCTGTGCATCACTGCGCTATGCTATGGTGTGTCACATGAAGCACTCCATTGCACTACATTGTGTTCTTGTGAGGGGCTGTCAGAACGTTGTCAATGTTAGTTCAATTCAGTACAACCACAAGACCAACTTTGCCTCCCCGGCCTGGCTGACTAGCTCGGCAATACAGCCTGCTGACAGCCTGCTATTTAGGGTGATGTCACAAGTTTGCATGGCCAAGACAGCACCAGGCCAGTGTGCTTGAGGCATTGTTGTAAATTCACCAAGCAATGCATGGTTGCTACACATGCTACAGCATAGCTGCAGTTTCTACCTCTGCAACTGCCTGTCTCAGTAGATTCAGCTTGCAGGGTGACTTGGCATTTCCCTGCTGCTGGGGTCATGGGGGTTCTGGCCATGTCTGGCCTGACAAGCCTCATCTGGCAGCGCTCAAGCCAGTCCAACCTTTGTGATCAGATTGCCCCAGGTACAGACCAACTTGAAAACAGCTTCACACGATCTATACTGAACAATGGCATTGTAAGTGTGGCACAGGATTGCCTATATCATCAAGATGTCATGCAAATACTGCATCATGCAATGCAATGCAACACTTGCACTGTAAAGCAATGTAGTGCGTGTGAGTTTCCAGCCCAATACATATATCTGGGCCTCTGTGTATGCCTTGTATTTGCACCGTAGGGGCGTCAAAGAGGAGCAGCGAGGAGGTTTGGGCTGTGTTGGAGATTGTCTGGGCTGTAGCAGTTCAGCCCTTAGTCATGGGTCTGGCTGGTGCCTCCATTCAAATTGACACTCTGCCCTCTGGCGTTGCCCTCAAGGCTCTTGCTGTAACTGCCATTGGTAAGCATGGCAACAACATAACCGTTCTTGCTTCATCACAATGCTGCAGGTTGTGTACTTGATGACACTGTGTATGTGGACTGCATGTGTGATGAAGCATGCTTGCAATGCCCATACTGAGCATTTGAGAAGATCTCCTGTCAAGGCTCTAGTCCGCATTGGATATGCAAGTGTGGGCTATGTCAATGGCAAAACATGAAGCTCATTGGTATGCACGCTACATGCAGGCTTGTTCACGAGGCTCTGCGCTGCTATGATGACATTGGTGGCCTGCAAAGCTGGATGGGGTGAGAGCACTGCGATGGCTTTGGTTTGGGTATCTGGGGTGGGTCCTTGTAGGCTTACCCAGCTTATGAGTGCAAAATTGAAAGTTGACAATGAAGCAGAGCATATTGCGTGCATGGTGGACATGGCAATATGTGCCTTGATTCCAGGCAACTTGGCTTGTTGGCCAACTTCGGCATACATGTTGACACATGCTGGCACCTCAATGTAAGCAGCTGCCTCCTATCAATAAGCACAACAAATCGGCGGAGCATCTGTTAGCCACATTTGATAGACATGAACAGAGCAGAACAAGTGTGTGTAATCATGGCAGTGAAGCTCTTACAGCAAAGCTGCTTGTGCTCTTTGTTGCTGCTGATCTCAGATCTGACTATCTGTGCCAATGCCATGTCAGCATCACAACAAATAATAAGTTTTATTATAATTATAATAACAACCCTGCGTGTCTTGCAGGGCAGCATTCAGGCGACATTAGCAGCAGCCCCTCTGGAGCTGGCACATGTGTACAAGAGTGGTGCTCATCACTACACAGCTTGGGCAGAAGCCATCACTGTTGTTGGGGTTTACAACATCCTCCTAGGCGCCACAATGGCATGGCTATCAGCTGCTTTCTTGGGACCTGCCTTGCTCACTAAGGT
>JAABUK010012338.1_pt1 | contig 10903 bp, 6 predicted proteins | sample 5559141 | NCBI WGS metagenome assembly JAABUK01 (sample SAMN10711869, study PRJNA513367) | rock metagenome | isolation source: Antarctica rocks | place: Antarctica: Victoria Land, Pudding Butte nord | collected 2016-01-03
CCGAGTTGCGCGAGGCGTTGCGGGCCGGTTTCCGCGAGCAGTTGGGGCGTGACCCAAAAGAGTAAGGGCCACCAAGTTCCAATCACCACCGCAAGGGGAACAATTTTGCCATCGAGGCGTTATACTAACCGCGAGGTATCTTGACCGTCTTTGCGGTCGGAAGCCTCACGCCGAGCCGGCTTTGTGCCGGGTGGGGGACCCACTTACTCGGGGTGAATCGCGCATTGCGCGTAGGGCGACTGTTCACGCTTCCCGCCCGAACCCGACAGCTAACCCCGCAGGCGTCCGCGAAGCGCACCTGTCAGGCCCGATCGCCGCACGGCGAACCGGGTTTGGCTATGCCGACGAAGTTCGGCAGGAGTGCGCCACCATGACCATATCCACCTCTCTTCGATCGCACCCTCCACCGTTCGGGTCGCACGGTTTTTTCCGCGCGTCCGAAATGACCACGAGGCAGTGTGCGACGCCGTCCGCCGAGCGCTTCGCTCGCGCCACGGCGCTCTGAAGGAGATGATCATGTACGAGGAAATTCGACTCGCTGGCCGCGACCGCTGGCAGGGCCTCATCGACGAGGCCGCCCAGGTACGGCTGGCACGGCAGAACCAGCCCAAGACGCCGGTACGCCCGCGTCTCGCGCGTGGCCTGATGGCCCTGGCGCGCCGAATCGATCCAGCTACGGCACCGGTGCGGCAGACCCGCTCGGCGTAGTGCCTGGCCCCGCCGCCTACGGGCGGCGGGGAATATGTGTGGTGGGTCGCGAGAGGTCAACGGCGCCCTCTCCGATCCACCGGCTCTTTGCCCAATCCCAACGGCGAACGGACCCGATTCTGTGGCCGCTTGCACAAGGTGATTCCTCCCGCCTGGAATGGCGCGAAGGTTTGCTCGACACGGTTAATCTGTCGGGCGATTTGGCGTGCCTTGATCGTGGACAGTACCCCGCCCCTGCGCTATAGTCACCCTGTCCTTCCCGCCGGAATGATCACGGTGAGCGGGGATGGGAGTCAGCCGCGTCGTTTGCCGCGACCGGCGCGAGGGCGATCTTCGATAGGAGGCAATGGCGATGGTCCAGGAGCAGACGATCACGATTGAAGAGCAGTACATCGCGGAGCATCCGCAATCGCGCGAACTCTACCAGCGCGGGCGGGCGGCGATGCCGGGCGGTATCGCCCATGACATCCGCTACGCCAAGCCGTTCCCGATCTATATCGAGCAGGCGCTCGGCTCGAAGAAATGGGATGTCGATGGTCACGAGATCATCGACTACACGATGGGGCACGGGGCATTGCTCCTCGGCCACAGCCACCCTGAGATCGTCGATGCGGTCGTGGCGCAGATGCGTAAGGGGACCCATTACGGCGCGGGGCATCGCCTCGAAGTCGAGTGGGCCGAGTGGATTCACCGGCTGGTCCCTTCGGCGGAGCGGGTGAAGTTCACCTCCGCCGGGACCGAGGCGACGATGCTGGCGCTGCGTCTCGCCCGCGCTTATACCGGGCGCGACAAGATCCTCAAGTTCGCCGGACATTTCCACGGCTGGCACGATTACGCTGTCCCCGGTAACTCGCCGCCGTTCGATCAGGCCCCGCCAGGGGTGCCCAAGGCGGTCCTGGATACGGTGGTGGTCGCGCCGAGCAACGATCTCGATTTTGTCGAGCGCGCCCTGGCCGAAGCCGATCACGACATCGCGGCGGTGATCCTGGAGCCGAGCGGCGCGTCGTATGCGACCGTCCCGCTGCCCGATGGTTTTCTGGCCCGCTTGCGCGAGATCACCGCGCGGCATGACGTGGTGCTGATCTTCGATGAGGTGGTGACCGGATTCCGCTGGTCGCCGGGCGGCGTGCAAGGGCTGACCGGGATCATCCCTGACATGACGACGATGGCGAAGATCGTGGCCGGTGGTCTGCCGGGCGGCGCGGTCGCCGGGCGCGGCGCGATCATGGAGCTGCTGGAGTTCAAGGACGATCCGGTGTGGAACCGGACCCGCAAGGTGCAGCACCCTGGCACCTACAACGCCAATCCGCTCTCGGCGGTCGCGGGTGTGACGGCGCTGCGGCTCGTCTCCGACCCGGCGGTGCAGCGCGGGGCCGATCGGCTGGCCGACAACCTGAAGCGCGGTTTCAACGAGGCGTTCCTGCGCCACGATCTCCCCGGCTTCGCCTACGGCGAGAGCTCGATCATCAACACGATCGTCGGCACGCGCTATCCGGGCCAGTTGCCGACCGATCTGCGGCACCCCGAGGGTGTCCCCGCGTCCGTCTTGAAGGGGCGCGGCTCCGAGAAGCTGCTGATGACCCTGCGCGCCGGGATGATGCTGGAAGGGATGGACCTCTGGCACGGCGCCGGGGCCGTTCTCAGCATCGCGCACACCGACGAAGACATCATGCGTACCGTTGAAGCATTCGACCGCGTCCTCGCCCGGATGAAGGCCGAGGGGCTGTTTAGCGAATGACGAATGACGAATGACGAATGACGAATAATTACGAACTACGAAGTATGGAATAGGGGACGGACCCCTCCCCTAAAGAGAGAGGGTTAGAATATAGCGCTAGCGTCGTGGTGCCTCTTCCCCTCTCCTAGAATTGGGAGAGGGGGTGGCGAGCGGATGCGAGCCGGGGGTGTGGGCCGTAACCCTTCCCCTCCAATCAAAGCGGCGGGGGCAGTAAAAACTGTGCCCGCCGCTTTCTGCGTTGCCACAGACAACCACATTGACGGCACACCCCGCGACCGCTACGCTACCTCTGCCTGTACGTACGAAGGCGCGGGCTTGCGGCGGTTCCGTTGTAGGCACCGCCTATCGTGTGGAGCTTCGCGCCGTGTTTCCCTTCGCCACACTTGACCCCGACGCCTGGACGACCTTCCTCGCCGGCGATGCGCCCGCTTTGCTCGTCGCGGGCGATGCGCTGAGTTCGTTGCGGATGCTGCCGGATGCGTGCATCGACATGGTGCTGACGAGCCCGCCGTATTGGCGGCAGCGGCGTTATGCCGATGCCACGGCGATCGGCGGCGAGGCGACGGTGCGGGACTATGTCGCGGCGCTGCTGCCGATCTGCGCGGAGATCCGGCGCGTCCTCAAGCCGACCGGCTCGTTCTGGCTCAATCTCGGCGACGCCTACGAGCGCAAGAACCTTTGTGGCATCCCCTGGCGAGTGGCGCTCGGCCTGCAAGACGAAGGGGGCTGGACGTTGCGGAACGAGGTGATCTGGCACAAGCTGAAAGGTGGCCCGGACAACGCGCGTGATAAATTACGCAACGTCCACGAGCATGTCTTTCATTTCGTCCGCTCGGCGCGGCCTTACTACGATGTCGATGCGATTCGCAATGCGCCGCGCCCGACTTCGCAGGGTGCCACTGGCGTCGTGACCGCGACCGGCGTCTCGGGGGTACGCTATCGCCGCCAGATTCAGCGTAGCACCGCCCTCTCGGCGGCAGAGCGCGCGGCGGCGCTGGCGGCGCTCGACGCGACACTGGCGAAGGTGAACGCGGGGGAACTCTTCGACTTTCGGATGATCATCCGTGGGCAGCAGCGCGTGACGCACTCCGACTCGACCGCCGTCTCCGGGCGGGCGACCGAGTTGGCCCGCGACGGCTTCTACCTCCTCCCCTACGACAACCGGGGCAGTAAGCCGGGGGACGTCTGGGAGATCGTGCCGGAAGATAGCTGGCGGCGTGACGCGCACAGCGCCCCGTTCCCCGAGGCGCTCTGTGTGTTGCCGATCCTGGCGACCTGCCCGCCCGGTGGGATCGTTCTCGACCCGTTCGTCGGCACCGGCACGGCGGTTGTCGCGGCGGTGCGGCGCGGGCGTCGCGGGATCGGCATCGACCTCAGCGCCGAATATTTGCAGACGGCGGAAGCGCGACTGGCGACGCTCGGCCCCTGAGCGGCTTCGGCTCGACCGTCTGTGCCGTCTCGTTCTTCGTCGCGCAAGGACCCGAGATCTGCTATCGTCCTGCCAGGGGTTGGGCGCGTCCCCCTTCACCATCCTCCCGGCGACCTGTCGATGCGGTCCGATGCGCTGGTGTAGCAGCGCGGAAAGGTGGCGACATGGCGAGCGATCTCGCGGCGGCGATTGCGGCGATGCCGCTAAGCGACACCCACGAACATCTCACCAGCGAACAGCGGTACGTCGAGAGAGGTCCGGATCTTCTCCAGTCGCTCTTCGATAACTACGTCACGGCTGATCTCGTCGTGGCCGGGGCGTCGGCTGAGGCGGTGGCGCGGCTGCTCGATCCCGCCGACCTGGATGTACGCTCACGTTTCGCGGGCGTGCGCGACGCCTGGGAGGTTTGCCAGCATACCGGCTACGGCGAGGCGGTGCGCCTGATCGCTAGCCAGGTCTACGATCTGGAGGAGATCACGCCGGACGGGTTGGAAGAAGCGATGGCGCGGCACGCCGCCCTGCGCCAGCCGGGCGAGCGCCTGCGCCTCCTGCGCGATGTGGCTGGGCTCGACCATGTGCAGATCGACGATTTCGAGTGGGTCTGCCAGCCGGATCCCGCCGGGCCGGACTTCTTCCTTTATGATCTCTCCTGGGCCAATTTCTGCGACGGTCGCCTCGAATTGCCACGGCTCCGCGACGAAACCGGGATCGCCGTCGTGACGCTTGATGATCTGCGCGCGGCCTTCGCCACCCTCTTCGCGCGCTATGGCCCGCTCGCGATCGCGGTGAAGTCGCAGCACGCCTACAACCGCACGCTGCGCTGGCGGGAGCGTACCGATACCGAGGTCGCACCGATCTTCGAGATGGTGCTGGCGGGGCGGGATCTGTCGGAAGATGCACGTCTCTGTCTCGGCGATTGGTGCTGGGCGCGCGGCGTCGAACTGGCGATCGAACACAATCTGCCGTTCAAACTCCACACCGGCTACTATGCCGGGCATAGTTGGATGCCGATCGAACGCGTCCGCGCGGGCCATCTCTGCGGTATCCTCGCGCGCTACCCGCAGGCGCGCTTCGTCCTGATGCACATCGCGTACCCCTACAGCGACGAATTGGTGGCCCTGGCGAAGCACTACCCGAACGTCTACGTCGATCTTTGCTGGGCCTGGAGCATCGATCCGCGGACCGCGCACGATTTCGTGCGGCGAATGATCCACGCCGTGCCGATCAACAAATTCTTTGCCTTCGGCGGCGATGCGTTCTGGCCCGCCGCGTCGGTCGCCTATGCCGCGCAGGCGCGCGCCTGGCTGACGCGCGCTTTGCAGGCCGAGGTGGACGAGCGGTTGCTGACCGAGCGTCAGGCAATTGCCATCGCCATGCGGCTGATGCAGACCAATCAGCGCGATTGCTTCGATCTCGACGGTACGCGCGCCGCGATTCACCGGGAACTCGCGGGACGCGTCTGACGTGGTCGGTCGCTGTAAGGTCTAAGGCGATCACTCTGCGGTCTCGCCGCCTATCCCGGCGTGGTGGTGTCCTCGGCGAGGAGTAGCATGGCCCTCCCGCTCCGGAATCGCGTGGCGACGATCTTTGGTCGCGACCTCTGGCTCCTGCTCGGGCTCCTGCTGGCGGCGGGGGTGGTGAGCGGGCCGACCCGCGCCCTCCTGCCCGTCTACCTGGAGCACGACCGTGGGTGGGCACCGCCCGCCATCGCCGCGCTGGCGGCGGTGCGACTCCTCGCCGCCGCGCTCAGCGCGCCACTCGGCGGGAGCCTCGCGGACACGTCAGGGGCGAGGCGTACTTTACGCTACGGCTTACTCGGCTTGCCGGTCGCCGCCCTCTGCTTCCTGACCCCGGCTTGGCCGTTGCTGATCCTCCTCGGCCTGGCTGCGGGGTTGGCCGATGGCTTACAGTCTACCGGCAGCCAGGCGTATCTCATCGCCCGCGCCGACCGGGCGACGATCGGCCAGGCGGCGAGCGCCTTCTTCGTCGGGACCACGCTCGGCGGCGCGCTCGGCAATCTCGCGGCGGGCGCGATCCTGCGCGGCTGGGGCTTCGTCGGCCTCGGCCCGGTCGGGCTGGGGGCGGGTATCCTGGTGCTGGTGGTGGCGACGACACTACCCGTGGGCGACCGTCCAGCAGCACGGCCACGGGGAACGCCGCATGATGCGGTGTCGGGCTATCTTGCCCTGCTACGCCTGCCCCGTGTGCGCCAACTCGCGCTGCTACGCTTCCTCTCGACCTGTGCCTGGGGTACGGTGAGCCTGCTGTGGCCGCTGCTCCTCGCCCGCAGCAGCGGCGACCCGGCACTGGCGGCCCTGTTCGGCACCGTCAGCCTGATCGTCGCAGTCCTCGCGCAGCTCGGCACCGGTCGCCTGATCGATCTCACCGGCCCAGGCGGCCCCGCCGTGGTCCTCAGTGTTCTCGTCCCGCTCGTGGCCGTTATGTCGGCGCTGGCGCTCGCCGCCGGGTCGGCCCCGGCACTTTTCGTGGTCGGCGTGGTCGGTACCGCCGTGGCCTGGTCACTCTCCGGCACCACCCTGCCGTTGATCCGCGCCACGGCCCCCGCTTCGGCGGTCGGCCAGGTCGTCGGGCTATTGCACCTCCTCTGGTCGTTGGCGATGCTCAGTGGCACGCTGCTGGCCGGGTGGCTGGTCGTGCTCGGCACCACCTTGCCCTTCTGGACTGTCGCGCTCCTCACGCTGCCCGCCATCGTCGCCGCCTATCGCCTGTGGCGCGCGCTCCGCTCCACGGTGCCTGTGACGACAAGCGTCTGATCGGGGGCGCTGCTCCACACCTTAGCCGTGGCCTCTGCCCGTTGCTGATCGTTCGATCGAGAGATAATGGGCTCTTGTTCCGCGATTTCCGGGTGGTTCTTGATTTCGGCAAGGCACGAGGATTGACGTTACTGGCAGAGATGTGGAGGCGGGGTGTAGGATAGCCGGTGCAGGTCCTTTTCTCGCCACTGTCGGTTGTATGCTCCGCCAGTGCGATGATACGTCGCTAGACAGAGGGAAATAGACGACCATGATGCGCCAGGCGCTCGAATCGATGGCGAATGCCTCCGGGGAGAAGGCGACCGATCGGCGGACGACCGCGCGGCGCCTCGTCGCGGAGTTGATCCCGTTCCGGTCGTTGATCTTCGCCGCGCTCGGCCTGATCGTCCTCAGCGCGGCGGCGCAGGCGGCGGGGCCGTTGCTGATCGGTCGCTCGATCGACCGGGCGATCGGGCCGGGCGACCGCCGGATGCTCTTCATCTACATGCTGGCGTTGGCCGGGGTCTATATCGTTGGGGCGCTGGCTTCGCGCGGGCAGACGCTGCAAGTCGGCCAGATCGGTCAGCGCGTCCTCGCGGGGATGCGTGAGCGGATCTTCGATCGCTTGCAACGCCTGCCGCTGACCTATTTCGACCGTCGCCCGGTCGGCGACCTGATCAGCCGCGTCACCAACGATGTGGATACGCTGAACCAGTTCCTCTCGCAAGGGTTGACGCAACTGCTCGGCCAACTCTTCAGCCTCGTCGGGATCGTGGCGACGATGCTGATCCTCGACTGGCCGCTGGCGCTGGTCTCCTTCACGATCATCCCGGTGATGCTGCTGACGACCAACCTCTTCGCCCGCCGCGCCCGCACCGCCTTCCGCCGCACCCGCGAGACGGTCGGCGACGTGACGGCGGAGTTGCAGGAAGAGATCGTCGGCGTGCGACAGGCGCAGGCGTTCAACCGCACCGAGTTCAATATCACGCGCTTCCGCCAGCGGAACGAGGCGAACCGCAGCGCCAACGTGCAGGCGACCGGGATCACCTCCGCCTTCGCCCCGGCGATCGATGTCCTCAGCACCCTCTCCACCGCGCTGGTGATCGGCTTCGGCGGCTATCTGGTCTTTCAGAATCGGCTGACGGTCGGCACGCTGGCCGCCTTTCTGATCTACGTGCAGCAGTTCTTCCGCCCGATCCAGTTGATCTCGCAGGTCTACACGCAGGCGCAGTCGAGTCTGGCGGGCGCGGAGCGGATCTACACGATCCTCGATGAGTCCCCCGAAATCGCTGATGCGCCGAATGCGAAAGTCCTCGGCCAGATCGCGGGCGGGATCACGTTCGAGGACGTGACGTTCGGCTACGATAGCGACCGCCCGGTGCTGCGCGATGTCAGCTTCAACGTCGAGCCGGGGCAGACGCTGGCCCTCGTCGGGCGTACCGGCGCGGGGAAGACGACGATCGCCTCGCTCATCCCACGCTTCTACGACGTGACCGGCGGCGCGGTGCTGATCGACGGCGAGGATGTGCGCGACGCGACGCGCACCAGCCTGCGCGGGCAGATCGCGGTCGTCTTGCAGGAGCCGTTCCTGTTCAGCGGCACGATCGCGGAGAATATCGGCTACGGGAAGCTCGGTGCGCCGCGCGAGGCGATCGAGGCGGCGGCGCGGGCGACCGACGCGCACGATTTCATCACCGCACTGCCGCTGGGCTACGACACGCCGCTCGGCGAGGGGGGCGGCAATATCAGTCAGGGGCAGCGCCAATTGCTCTCATTTGCCCGCGCCCTGTTAGCCGACCCACGGATCCTGATCCTCGATGAGGCGACCGCGAATATCGACACGCGCACCGAGGCGACGATCCAGCGTGCCCTCGTCACCGTACTGGCGGGCCGGACGAGCGTGATTATCGCCCACCGCCTCAGCACGATCCGCGGTGCCGATCTGATCCTGGTGATCGAGGACGGTCAGATTGTCGAGCGCGGCACCCACAATGCGCTCCTCGAACTCGCTGGCCTCTACGCAACCCTCTATCGCCGCCAGTTCCGCGACGTGCGGACGCCGAGCGTTGCGGCGGATTGAGGCAGCATTGTCTGGGGTTTCTCGCTTATTTGACTGTACGTTCAGTCAGGGATTATACTATCGTAAGGATACGCCAGTGAATTTTTGCCGTCTCCCGACTCGTGTCTCATTCCCTAGACACATTTGCACATAGCGGTTGGTACTGTGAAAAATCGGCATACGGTTCTCGATCTTTTTAGTGGCGCTGGTGGCTTGGCCCTGGGCTTTGCGGGTGCGGGGTTCGACCTTGTTTGCGCGATCGATAATGAATATGCTGCCGTGGAAACCTACCGTGCGAATATCGGTGCTCATGTCGCTGCACACGATCTGAGTGGTGATGTAACGTTCTCGCCCGTGGATGTCATCATCGGCGGGCCACCATGTCAGGGCTTCTCTTCCGCCGGGCTGCGCCGTGCGGGCGACCAGCGGAACACATTGGTCAGCCGCTTCGCCGAAATCGTTGCCACGCTTCGCCCTGTCGCCTTCGTCTTCGAGAATGTCGAGGGCTTCTTGACCAGCGATCAGGGTGCCTACGTGCTAGATCTGCTCACACCATTGGTTGATGCGGGGTATCGTATTCACCTTCGTAAGGTGAATGCCGCGAACTATGGTGTGCCACAGCATCGCAAGCGCGTCATCGTCATCGGTGGGCTGGGCTGGGATCCGACTTTCCCCGCTCCTACCCATGCGGCCTTCGGTGCCCCTGGCGCTGGGTTGGTGCGCGGGTATTTACCGACCACTCCAACATTGATGGATGCACTACGCGGGCTACCCGCGCCGCTGACGAAAAGTTGGCTCCCCCCAACAGATCACACCGCCCGAGCGTTTTCCGCCGTCGATATGGAACGGGTCAAGGCGCTCCGGCCCGGTCAGGCGATGCGCGATCTGCCGATAGAACTGTGGCATGAGAGTTTCCATAAACGGGCTTTCCGTCGTGTAATGGACGGTATGCCAACTGAACGTCGTGGCGGTGCGCCACACGGTATTCGCCGGCTCCTGCCTGATGAACCTTGCAAAGCGGTAACCGGTGGGGCTCGGGCAGAGTTCGTGCATCCTTTCGAAGATCGTGGGTTAACGCTTAGAGAGCTCGCTCGAATCCAAACTTTCCCCGACGATTTCTCGTTTCAGGGAACGATTGCACAGCGCGAACAGCTGATCGGGAATGCTGTACCGCCACTGCTCGCCTTGGCTATCGCGCGCAACCTCACCAGCGATCTCCAGTTTGCCGAGCCGCGAGCGCAGCCGGGGGCACTCTTAAGTTTCATCCCCACCCTCTCGACAGGGATGAGCCCTATTTTGGAGACGGTGACTAGGACGGTCAATACGCAGTTCCATCTGCATCTTCAGCGGCGTGACCACGACGTGCCAGTGTTACGACTCAAGAGTACGAGATCTGCCCAGCAACGTATGTTATGGGAGGAGACGGATGCGATGGAGCTAACCCAGGCACAACGGACAATCATTGCCAGGGCGCGCGCGATCGGTGGTGGGCAACAGGGTATAGCGCTCGACAATGCAACGTGCTCATACCTTGTCACCGTAATTGCCGATGATCTTGGGGTGCTCGAACAGCTGCCCGAGATTTCGCGCGTTGCGGGTGATCTGCCCGACTTCTTCGCGACCCGCCCTTTGAGCAATCTTCGTTTGCCTGGGCTGGACTTTCTTGATCTCTTTCGACAACTCCTGGCTCTCGATCCGAATGCCGATACGTACTTTGCCTGCCTGGCGACGTTGCACAAGAGTAGGCTGAAGTACGAGCGGATTTTGCAGACACAACCGTTGCCAACGATCGATCAGGTTGGCCCGCGTGGCTTGTTGCAGTATGGCAGCTTGTCACCACAAGCACTGACGGGATTCCTATTCTGGCGAAAGTGGCTGTTCGATATCGACAACCGCGCCGGGCAGGAAACGGGGTATCTGTTCGAGCCGATTATCGCGAGTGCGATAGGGGGGGTGCCAGCCGGGACGAGGCGCAGCCCCATCTATCGTGAGGGCGACGTGACGAAGGGGCAGCGCCAGGTCGATTGTATTCGCGATGATGTTGCCTACGAATTTAAATTGCGGGTGACGACGGCGGCCTCGGGCCAGGGCCGGTGGCAAGAAGAGCTAGATTTCCCGCGCGATTGCAAGGCCAGTGGCTTTACCCCAGTGCTGATCGTGCTCGATCCGACCCGTAACGAGAAGCTTGATGCGCTTGAGCGAGCCTTCATTGCTCA
>JAABUK010012340.1_pt1 | contig 10902 bp, 12 predicted proteins | sample 5559141 | NCBI WGS metagenome assembly JAABUK01 (sample SAMN10711869, study PRJNA513367) | rock metagenome | isolation source: Antarctica rocks | place: Antarctica: Victoria Land, Pudding Butte nord | collected 2016-01-03
GACTCGGACCCGGCCAGGTACTTCAGCTTGCCCTTGGCGCGACGGATCGTCAGCACCTCGGTGGCGAGGTGCCAGTCGCCGCGCCCGATCCGTGCTGGAGCCTGCTGCCAGCCGGAGATGTAGGGCGCCGGGGTGTCGAACAGCCGGACTGGGTAGCTGCTTGAGTAAAGTTCAGAACGGAACCTTGACTGCGGCAACGGGATTGCGCAGTTCGGCGAGTGGATGCGGATCGGTTCTCACGGCCTGTTGCAGCAATCGGTAGAAGAGAAGTCCGCGGCTGGTTGACGCCCGCTGATTGAATCGGAACGTGTATTCGTCCAGGTAGTAGGCCAGGTGTTCCTGCGATACCGCGTAGTGCAGTGTGCCGGTGAGCCATCGCTTGAGCAGCGAGGAGATCATGTGAACGCCGGGCAGGTTGACGTGTGCCGGCTCCGGGCTGTCCACTCCTGCGAAGGCTTGATGCTCATAGCCGGCCGCAGGCAGTCTCTTGAAGTAGCTGGCTCCGTCGGTCTTGACCAGAGATCCTTTCGCGATGACCCGATCGGCGAAGCTCAGGATGCTCGTTGCTCGGGCGGGCCTGGCCAACTCGATCCAGACTCGTCCCAGCTTGCGGCCGGGGATGGATTCAATTGCGATCATCGCGGCCGTCCGATCAGGGACATCGCCTGCGCGACCTCGAGACTCGTTGCCGATGAACGCTTCGTCCAACTCCACGACACCGGAGAGCAGTTCACGCTCGGGCCGCACCATCGCCCGGCGAAGCTTGTGCATCCACGCCCACGCGGTCTCGTAGGAGCCGAAACCCAGTACCCGCTGCAGACCCTGCGCAGACATCCCGTTCTTCTGCGACGTGATGAACCAGATCGCCGCGAACCAGGTCGAAAGTGGCGTCCGATTCCGGTGAAAGATCGTCCCGGCCGTCACTGAGCTCTGCCGGCCACACTCGGTGCACATCCAACGCGCCTTCGCCGTCCGCCACCCACCAGAGGCTCCGCACGCCGGGCAGATGAACCCGTCGGGCCACCTCGGCCGCTCCAAATAGGCCAGGCAGGCCGCATCGTCGGGAAACCATTCCAGGAGCTCCTGAAACGTCCGCGGATAGTCCACGCCACCGACTGGATGACTCAATACGGGCTCTGACATGCCCCAACCACCACCACCACCACGGGGCTGACCGTCCAAGCCGAACTGGATCACACCCTCTACCCCAAAGGCATCAAAATCCCCGACCTCGACATGCAAAACCTAGAAACCACAGGCACTCTCACCCGCGACGAATTCCACGGTGAGTGGAACTACACGCTGCACCCGCAACCCAACGACACGCCCGACCTGAACCAGGTTAATTAATCACCAGCCCTAATGCGCCGACGGCGCCGCCGAGCACCGTGATCTTGCGGATGGTCGATACCGGTATCGGATCCTCAGTTGCCATGCCTATAAGTACATCAGTTACACCCGGAGCCCACGCCTGTCCATCACCGTCGAGCGCTCCTAGAGGACTTTTCAAGGCCCGGTTCGTGATTCGGGAACGTCAGCAAGGACGCCAAGTTCGATCAGCCGTTAGACGAACGACGAGCGGTGACGACGACCGATCTTGCCGTCGCTCGCCAAGATCGTGACATCGTCGTATGGGTGTCGATTGCCATTAATCCTGGCCAGTTTGAAAGAAATCCTGGCCAATCGTGCCGTTAATCTTGGCCAGTGCCGGGGGCGGCTGTCGGTGCCCGGCCGGAACTGGACCGGCCACCAGCGCCGACCACGATTACCCACACGCCCCGACCCACCCTCAGGCACGAACCTGACAGCCGGAAGGTCATCAAGCTGTGCGACCCCGCCGGGCCGATCAGCGGCTCGCTGGCCAGCGATGCCGCTCGAACCGTCCGCAACGGCAGCTTCTGGCCAAGATTAATGGCACAACCCGCCCAGCGCCCGTGCTCGGAGCACTGGCCAACTACCCGCCCGGCTGGCCAACATCAATGGAAATCGACAAGCCGAGCCACCGCTGCTGCTCTGCGAACTGTGCGGGTATTCCCAACGTGCGTGTCGATCTGAGTCAAGCCAGCCCAGTGGAAGTTCCATGCCTTCATCTGGTGATGGCAGCAGCCGCCGAGACGCTCTCGGCGCCCCACCCTCGGCCAGAACGGCGGCCTGGCGTTGAACCGTGCTGCGCCGACCCACCAGACGCCGGGCAAGAACGCTGATCTGCAGACCCGACGTCCTGGACACCAGGTGACTGACACCATGGTGGTATGCCGCACGCATTTCATTGCTTGGTTTCGGGTCGGTCGGCTCGACCGGTTCCCGTCTTGATCGTGAGTGTCGGCGTGCCACGCGTGGTGCCTCCAGCCGGGCGGTTGTATGAGTTGATGCTCGACATCGGTTGGCAGCTGGCGGCAGCGCCGGTGTCGTTGTCGGTGTCAGCCGTTTTCGACGCGCCGGTCGTCGCTGAGCTGGCGATCTGACGATCGGCAGGTGGGGAATGCGGCTGCGTATCCGCACCGAGGTGAATGACGGAGTGTTGACCGCAGACGCTGACGGACCACCAGATCTTCCCGCCGGTTGGTGCAGTGCGGTCGGTCGACAGGGTGGCCATTGCGCGGTGATTGTGGTGGATGTAATGGGTTTGGATCGCCGCCGGAAGCTGCGCAAGTATGTGGACAGCGCCGCCAAACGTGGGGCCGTCCTCACCGGCCGGGCGGTGGTGATCGAAGGCGACGCCTGAGCGGGGCAGCGGGCTCCGCGGCGACCACGTTCGCGAGGGCGTAACGCATGCGCCGAGGGTGGGGCGTACCTGTGGACCTGCTTCCAGACCCGCGCGGCCGTACTGGGGTGCGTTCGCCTGGTTGTCCTACTGCTCTGTTGCGAACGGCGGCGTCCACATCGTCGGCGACGGGTTCCACCGCCGACGGGCGATGAACGCCGGTCGCCTCGGGTTGGCCACGGTGGTGCACACGGAGTTCCGGACCGGGGGTGACAGCTCGCCGAACATCTCACCGGCGGGTTGGAACACTTGCTGGTGGGCGCCGCCGGTCACCGGTCCTGGCCGGCCAAATCGGTTAGCCGGTCGAAGCGGTCTGCTTCGTCGAGGATGGGGTCCGTTCGCCGAGCCGCGGCTGATGGCGGTTCACTGTGGCGATGACCACCAACGTCGTCGCCCCTGACAGTGTCCGTCCGCCGGGTAGCCGACTGCTGCACCGCCTGGACCGGGTGTCCCCCCGGCGGCCAGGGGTGGCCTGGACGCTGCTGACCGCGGACCTGCTGTGGTTGCTGTACAGCATCGCGTTCGGCTTCCCAGCCAGATGGGAGAGCATCTTCCAAACCGTGGTCGCCGCGATCACCTTGGCGTTGGTGTTCGTCATCCAACACACCCAAGCCCGCTGGATGTGCTGGTCCAGGGCACAACCAACCCGGCCAGAACGCGACGCGCGGCACATCTGCAACACCGGTCGCACTGTCACCGCCGATCAGCTTCACGAAACCTGTGCCAGAACCAAGTAACTCGCCAATTCACACACCAGTGCGTCCAACGCCTCCCACAACGTCGGGTCGGTGACCGCCGCTGAAGGTCGCCCCCCACCCGGGCGCCGAACCCGCCCAGGAATCCGGTCCGGATAGTCCAGTTCCCGCACTCCCTGGGCCACGGTGTCCGGATGCGCCTTCACCGCCCCGGCGACCACTTTGATCCCGCCCCGACCCAACACCTTCGCCTCCGCGCCGAGCAGCAACCGCCAGGCCCGCTCATCCAAATGGGCTCTGATCAGCAACAACCGGGCGGAGAGCTGATCAACATCCACATCCGGTAGCGAAATACCACAATTCTACCGAACACAAACAGTCAAACCTCCGTAGATGCGCGGCGAGTCCTGAGGCCAGCGACCAAGTCGCGTAGAACGGCTTTCGTAACCCTGAGCCTGTTCAATGTGCGGCCACGGCTAGCGAGCCATAATCAGGCACCGGACATTGTCGGCGCTCTATCCTCAGCGCATGCCCGAACCAGAGTTGCCGTCGTCGTTTCCCACGCCGTGGATTCCGCAGCAGGCATTGTCGGGAGAGAGGGCCAGTCTGCCGATCCCGGTGCCGGAAGATTCCTGGCTTCGTTTGATCGAGGACCCCGCCCGTGGGCTGCCGTACTTGTGCATGGAGGCCTTCTGGATCACCGATCCGGTGATGCATGTCGCCCGCTGCGCTGGCTGGACCGCGGATGATCATGCTGACGGCGTCGACGAACGTGCGCTGGTCAGCCACGAGCGCATCAGCATGGAAACCATTGAGAGTTACAACTATCAGTTCACCCAGACTGACGACAGCGGAGAGATCGTGTTCACCGGCGGAGAGATCCGCACCGATCTTCCCCTCGTGCCGATCATGGCCCACTACGACGCCCACGATCAGAAAGCGAGTAAGGCCCCGCAGTCGACGGCCCCGGCGACGACAGTTCCCGATCGCGCTGACATCGCAGCCCACGGGTCGCACCTGACGTTGCGAGGTCAGAGATACGAGCGTGGCAGATTCAATACGTACCTCAAACTCGGTGAGACTGGCATTCAACCCTGCGGGTTGTGGATCGACGGTCAACGCCAGTATGGCGTTGCCATCTATGACAACGGCGAATGGCTATTCACCGTTCCTTATGACCGTGGCTTCGCCGACTTCGTCTACGACCAAATCGAAACCCAGGAACGCGGCTGAAACGCCTTGTAGTCTCTTGTCGACAACACTTTACGCCTTACATAATATCAACTATCGGTGAGACAAGACTTGTTGCCCTGCAGCAGATATGGGACAGCGTCCGGTCTTGTTCCGTCATGGTGACGTAATGGGTTTGGGCGGGCTCGGCGGCGACTGGCCCAGCTGTGCGCCGATTGAGATCGCTGCGGTCCGACGCCGATCGGCTTCTGCACCAGCGGGTGGGCCGTTGGTCGCCGTCCTCGGCACGGTCGTCGCCGTTGAGGGCGGCGGGCGTTGCGGCCCTGATCAACGGACTCGATCTCGTCGCCGACCGGCGTGGCGACAGATACGACGTTTGCCGGCTCCAGTAGGCATGAGTTGGGGTCACCAGATGGTCAGGCCGAAGCGCCGGGCGGTGTCGTGCAAGGCGGGGTCATCCAGGCTGATTTCGTGGCTGTCGAGCAGCTGGATTGGGTCTGGTGCTGCCATCGGGTCGTCACTGGTGTCGGGCATCCAATGGGCATAGCAGTCGCCGCTGGCGTGTTTGCTCTGATAGATCAGCCCCCACAGGCAGGTTCCGTCATCCAAAACGAGCTGCCGTGCCCAGCTGGCGATCTCCAAGGTGAGCCATCGGTTTTCACCGAACAGGTCTGCAGCGGTGACGACTTCAATGTCATGGTCCCTGAGCTGGTCGGCAAGGTTGATGCCAATGGCTGCGATGAACTCCTTGTCGGCCGCGATGATCCAGCATCCGCTGCTGGGCATGGCCAGCTGGTAGAGCCGCCGGGCGTGGCGCCACGAGGCCGGAACGTGACCAAGGTGCATGTATTCGCGTTCGGCCCATTCACCCTGCACCTCGGCCAGGAGATCTGCAACGGACAGCCCCACCGTTGCAGCGTCGGCCGTCAGCGGATCGATGGTGCCGATGAGCCGGCGGAACGAAGCCAGTATTTCGTCGTAGGCACACACGGGTGTGGTTGCCGCATACAGCGTGCGCCCCGAATAGGTGTCGAACCGACCCCAAGCGCTGGGATCGGAACCGCGCCCGTACCGGGGCGGCGGATTTAACGCACCGTAAGACTCCTTCGCAAACTCGCCAACCGTCCTCGCCCGCGCCCACCTGCAGTAAAAGGTCCGAGGCTGAATTCGGTGAGGGAGGTAGGCGGAGCGGGTCCTCGCGGATCACACCCCAGCGGAGTCGTGCACGAATGCCTCGGCCGCGGCCATCACCTGAGCATCGCGATCTTCGCGGATCGCGGTCAGCGGCGTGAGCTCCTCCAGCATCGGGTTGCCCCCGATGAACCAGGCCCGGGCGACGTGATCGTCCCCTGCCGAGGCGATCTGTGTCCAGAGCCGATGCCCCAGCCGCAGCCGCCGCTCGAAATCGTGTCCGGGTCGGGGTCCGGCGGCTTTCGCCCAACGGATGGGCAGCTTAGGATCCTTGGTACCCGAGAGGGCGGCAACCAGAGTCGGACCAAGGTGTGCAGTCATCCGGGCTGCGACTTCGTGGATATCCAGCCGGGTTGTCTGCAGGTGAGCAGCCGCTCGCGTCGTCATCGCCATAGACCCCACAATACACCCATTTACCACTCATAAGCCACCACGAACCCACCCGTACCAAGATAGCTTTGTCACCCCTGAGGGAAGCAGCTGCAGGCAACCCCTTGGTGGCTGTGGTGAGGCGGTCCTTCTGAGGTCGTCCGGCCAGCTTCGCCTGTCCGCCAACAGCTCTCTGAGGTTGCTTTCCCTACCGCTTCCCTACCCCTCCGGGTACGGCCGCACCACGCACGTACGGACATCCGGCTACCACGACCGCCGCAAGATGAGCAGCATCTACTTCTCGCCGCCGCATCACCTTTAGCCGCCGCCCGGCTGCCAGGCGGCACTGCATCACGCCACTTGTCGTGCCCCGAGTATTCGCTCAAGCAGCTCGAGCGCGGTCTCGCCGTCGACCCCCGGGGCCATGAGGGCGGCCTCGGGAACCATCGTTTCGATGTGGCGATCGACCACCTTCATGACGAGCCGGAACGCGGCTCGTTCAAGCTGGTGTGCGGCCAGCCGCTCCCTTATGTCCACTGTGCATCCCAACGATTCCGCCAACACCACCAAACTGGTGCTGGCCACGACTGACCATCGACCCTCCCGCTGCTCGACGAGGTTGAACGCGGCGAGGGTCTCTAAAGCTTCATAGACGGTGGCCCGGGCCATCCCGGTCTCTCGCGACAATTCGAAGCCGCTCGGCCGGCTGTGGGCCTGCTCCAACGCTTCGTAGACGAACGCGGCCGGCAATCCCAGGTCACGGAACACCGGGCGCAGCGAGTACATCTTGCCGGCCTTCCAGTCCAAACGACTCGCCCTGACCGCAACGGAATCAGGAATGCGCAGCTCATACAAGTCACCCAGCAGCCCGCGGTCGTTCTCGATGAGGTAGACCAGCGGGTCTGCCTCATCGCGCAACGTCCGCAAATGTGCCGCGACTGTCGTGTGGTCCATCCCACTGGCCAGGTCCAGGGACCGCGTACCAAAGGCGATGTACCGGCTGCCAGTCTTCATACCCGCTTCCCCCAGAGCGCGCAGCAGCATCCGCACCGCCGGCCCGGTCCGACCCCGGTACCTATCCCGCTCCACCAACTCCAGCGCCGTCCGCCACTCCCGCAGGAACTGATATTCAACAAGCGCTGATCGTTGTTGTTGAATTGGCAGGGTGGTCCTAGTCCGGCGGTGTGTAGGTGGCTTGCTTGTGGGGGATATACGGACAGGTCTCACACCAGTGTCATTTGCCTTGGCTTTTTGAACCCAGGCGACGGCGTTCTTCCAGTCCGCCAGGACTGCTTTGCGGCGGCTGCCGGCCGAGCGGTAACGGGTGTAGAAGGACGCCAGGCCCGGCCAGTTGCCGTTGTGCAGGCGGCTGACGACGTCGGTGAGTTGCATGCCGGCCCAGACCGCAGAGGCGATGACGGCCTGCCGGGCGTGCGAGGGGGTGGGGTACCGGGCGATGTTGTACAGCCCGGTCGTGGCGATTCGTAGGTAGTCCGGGGCGAGCTCACGGGGGCCGCCATGGCGGGGCACATAGGCCGTGTCCGAGCCGGTCCCCGACGCTGCGGCGGAGTCCCGTTCGAGCCGCTCCGCCCGCACCGCGGCCATCTCCGGAGCCATGGCTTCCTTCAACAACCGCCACACACCAGCCGGGTTCGACTGCTTCAACACCAGGTGCGCTGCGGACAACGTGCCGTGCAACGTCTGAAAACCGCCGCTACGATGCCGCGAGCCCGGCGGACGGATCAGCCCGTCGGTCATCCCCAGCATCGGCTGCGGGTCCAGGGTGGGTGTACGGGCGACCAGGGAGAGCGCAAAATCCCGGGCTTCGTCGAACGAGACCGACTCAGCCACTGGGATGTAAAGGTGCACGCCGCCAGACGGGGACTCGTCGGAGACCAGCCGACCGTGGGCGCTCTTGACGAGCGACGAGATGGCCGCCGCGTCGCGCAGCACTGCGGCTCGATCGGACTTGGCGGTGTCGAGGTCCAGCACGATCACGCGGGTGTCCCCCGCCGCCGAATAGACCGGAACAGCCGCTGGCACGGTCGGGAGCCGGTCCGTCAGGGCACGTTGACCTCGCACCGGGTACGCCTGGCCGCCGTTGCGCGACTCCCGCACCAATGGTCGGCCAGCGATGAGCGGCGCGAGGGCACGCCAAGCCTCCGCCGCTTCGCGGACCTGTGCTGAGTCCCCTGTGCCCAGCAACCTGTACGGCGTGTCGTCGCCTACCCCGCCACCTTGTCGAGGATGACGGCTATCGTGAGAGCTGCTCATCCTAAGCAGACCTTTCGTTGGATCGCAGATCGGGTTGCCGCCCGTTTCTGCTCGACCTCGGCCTTCCTGATCCGTCAGGGAGGCCTTCGTCGTTTTCTGGAGTTTTTGTGGGGCACCGCCTCGCGCACTAGGCCGACAGGCCGAACTCCCCCACCTCCCCGCTGTCGTCGTTTGCGGGAGCCCTGACGTCGGGCGACGTCAGGAAGTTGGGGGTTGCCGCGTTCAGCGCGCGACGGCGGATCCGAGATGTCGATGGTGGGCAGACAGCACGGGTTGCACGCCAGCTCGTTCGCTCGAATCCAGCAGCGAAGTGCGGCGTGTCGTGATCGTGGTGTGCTTGAAGCTCCGCAGGGTGTGCAGTAACCTCAGAGCTGCTCCTTAACAAAGCAGACCTTTCGTTTTAGTGACAGATCCGGTTGGCACCAGATCTCTCCGACTCAGAGCCTTCCGTTGGCCCGGGGGGCTTTTGTCGTTGTATGGAGTTATGAGCGGAGCGGCGCTAGGCGGTCTGATCGAGAGCCATCTCCTCCCCTACGTGGGTGTTGGCGGCGCTGGTGTCTTGTGACACCAGGGATTCGAAATAGTCGTTAAGGCGCAGGCCCAGGGCAGCTGCGCGCAGGTGGATCAGTTCGCGTACCGCAGGATCGACGCGTAGCAGGATCAATGAGCGGGGGCCCTTGGTTGGCCGGCCTCGGCCCCGTGCCCCGCTCGAGGGTGACGTCGGCGAGGTGAACACGCGGAATGACACACTCGCAGCGGCGCCCAGATCTCGAAGGACCAGCGTCTCCAGGTACTTGTTCATGCTCGCGGCTGGCGTCGCGGCGAGTCGGTCCTGCAGGCTCTCTCGCAGTGGCAACGAGAGTCGCATCATCACACCGACGCGGGAGCCCGGAGCCACATCGATCTTGGCGCTGTCCATGAGAGCGATCATTGCGCCGCCTGCTTGCAAAAAACCGCAGGCGCGCCGGTACTGGGTGATGTCGCCTGAACAGCACATGTGGCGGCTCGTCGAGTTGACAACGAACCGATCTGCAGGCCGACACGCCGCGTCGAGTTCCTGGTCCAGCCTTTGGGTATGGGCTACTGTAAGAGCTGTCACCGAGACAGACCTTTCTTGATCGGGAGATCAGCTCTAACTGATCTGCCATTTGACTGGCCGTCCCGCTCCAACGGGGCGGCTTTCGTCTTGTATGGAGTTGTGTCATGCCGCCTGGGTCAGGCGGATCGCAGTGGCAGCTCCTGTTGTCCTTCGTCGTGGGGTGCCCGCCAGAGAGGGCAACCGTTAACGTCCATCTCGTCGCGATCGATGAGCCTTTGGATGTATGCGGACACAGAGATACCCGCCGTATCGGCGGCCTGGTTTGCTTTCGACCACGACGGCTCGTCGACTCTGGCCTGCAGCAGCATTCGCTTGAGACCTTCGACGTGGGGGCGCTTGGCACGACCTCTGACCGCGGACATGACCAGAGCATGGCAGTCAATGGATGCATTTTGCGGGACCTAACCTGCGAACGGTTCGTGTCGGGGCCGGGTGCGTTCGTGGGTAACCGGTCTTGCCGGGTTGGGTTTGGTGGCGCGATGGCGGTCCGTGGACTCATTGGAAGGCCTGGACCAACCACCGCGCTGTGGTGGATCGACGGGCGAGGACAAGTCTGGCCAGTTGGGTGCCCCCGGCGCAGGCCTTCCAACCGTCCCGCCCGACCTGGACTAGTTGGTAGGAGATCTGCACCCTGGCGGTAGTGGCGGTGTTCGCCGGCCGGCCGTATTCGTTGGCCAGTTGCAGGTGGGTGGCGTCGCTGTAACCGTCGTGCGCCGCCATGGCGGTCCAATTTGCGTCTCCCCGTTCGGGGATGGAGATAGACCCCGCTAGGAGGGCGGGGGTGAGCCACCTGGCGGCGCGGCGTACCGCGTCCAACCAAGACAGGTCAGTTCTGCTGTCCGCCCTATTGATGGTGGAGACGACGGCGAACGCGACGGCTGTCGGGTCCGCGTCGTTGACGCTGCCAGATGTGATTAGGCCTGCTCGTGGTGCCGGGTTGGGTTGACCAGCGAATTCGACCGGACCGTTCTGGTGTTGACCGTTTGGGTGAGGGCGAGCAACGAACGCGCCATTCGGCTGTGTTGACGAGATGGCGGAGGCAGTGGATGAGAGTGTTGGGGCGGGTTCGGATGGCCCGGTGCAGGCGGCGCAGAGGGCCGCAAGGACTAGGGCACTGGTGACTGCCCGGCCGACGGCGCTCATAGGTGCACCCGGAAGTAGGCGTGGGGGACGTCTGCGTAAAAGGCGCGGTTCAGGTCGGCGTAGCCGAGGTTTTTGGTGCTTTCGGGGGCGTTGAACATCTGGGTCGGGCCGCCGGGGCTGATGGCGGAGACGATGCCGATGTGGGTCCAGTCGGTCGGACCGCCCCCGTTGTTGCC
>JAABUK010012341.1_pt1 | contig 10901 bp, 14 predicted proteins | sample 5559141 | NCBI WGS metagenome assembly JAABUK01 (sample SAMN10711869, study PRJNA513367) | rock metagenome | isolation source: Antarctica rocks | place: Antarctica: Victoria Land, Pudding Butte nord | collected 2016-01-03
GTCAGGAACACTTCACGAGATCTATACCTTCCTCTGCGCAGAGGACGGTAACGATGCATGCTGCGCCTACGAAATCGTCGTTGTTAAGTTTTCCCTCACGCAGCTAATGCTCACGCAAACTTGTGGCGCAAGTTTGGCGTCAGGTCATCCGCGATCAAGGTTTCAGTGCTGCAAACCTATCAACGTCGGGAAGAGCCCGGCGAAGCACAGAAAACCTTTGAAAGGACTTCTGATGGTAATAGAGACAAACCCTGCTGGCCTTGGTCTTGCTGCATACATGAGCTTTCTCAATTCGTCTCTTTATAGCTCCCGAAGTGTACGTGACCAGGCTTGCTGTGCAGGTGACGGCTGCGTCCAGATCACGACTGAGCTGGCAATCCAATTGCTCAAGGTAGACCGCAAACTCTGCTCCACCTCACAGTATTCGTTGTGGCTGCAAGGCTGTCATCTTAACCATATCAAACTTGGTCATCCTTGGTGTGCGTCTTATGCATATGCACTGAGTGGCGCATAGCTAGCATAGCTGCAGTGCTCATATGGCAAGCTAACCATATATAATCACTTATCATATGAAAATGCATGAGCCAGCAGCCTGCGACCCACACCTGAACTGCAGGGCTTGAAACCAGCAAGTAAAAACCAGGCAAGAGCAATTGAATGGCTATTAACATGCCCAGCCACATTGGTAAGGTTTGTAGCCTTTGTGATGGATCCTTTGCAACAACAGCGGTATGAAGAGGATCTTGACAAGGACCCTGAAGACAGCACGGAGGCCATGAGCAACTGGCTTGGCAGGCTTGGCTGTAACATGGCCCCCGGAGCAGCAATGGACATTACGTCAAGCACTTTGACACAGATCAGTGAGATGCTGCTGTCTAAACTTTCTCCTGGAAAGCTTGGCAGGTGAGGCTTGCATGCGTCTTTGCTGTGTCAAGCTTGCTGACTACGCTGTATGTGTTTGATGGGCCCCTCTTGGATTCTTGTTGATTCAATGCGTGAACCCTACCGTCATGGCATGTTTTTCAGCCTACAAACCCAGCCTGCATAGCCTGCAGTCCCATCCTGTTCCTTTACCAAGCAGCTTGAAAGCTGCATGCTGCATCATGGCACCATCTAACTGACTGGTTGCTGCTTGAAAACAAGCAGGGGGTTGGAGTGGCTGGCAAAGAGAAGCTCTATCAGGGCAGGAGTTGTCGGCCTCATTGTCCTGCTGGCTGTCAATGCAGTGGCAGCTGGTTGGAACATGATTTCATCTGGGCAACCTATTCACACAATGGAGCTTGCCTCAGCCATCTGCAACATTACTATAGACACAATTGGCGTGGCTTTAGGTAAGACCCTTCCAGTATCTGAACATGTTACCTGGCGGCTCCTGTAAGCTCCAAAATCACTGTTGCAATGTGTGTGCTGCAGGCACAGCAGCAAGCACACTTGTGGCTTGCCTTGGCGGCGTTGCAGCTTTTCTGGTAGGATCTGTTGTTGCCTGGGGCTTTGTGCTGGCTGCCCATGAGTTGTGGACAGCTTCAAACATTCCACGGCTTTTCAGCTGCAAAGACGTTTGTGCTGGCGTCAAGATGGCATTGGGTTTGGCGCCAATATCATCGCATACGCCCTCTTGGGACATGGACATGGCTCTGCAGACAGCTGTTCACGAGCATGCATGTGACATGACGTGTCCAATCACAATGAATGTTTGTGTGGAACCCTGCAGCCTTCAAGGACACCTGTTTGAGCGCAGGTGCGTCACGAACATGCCCAGTGTACAGTGTTGCATCAAACATTCCTGTGTCAACCTGCACATAAGTATAATTGCAGTGACAGCAAGGCCCTCTGAGGGTAGCTTAACATGTGGAGTCTGCAGATATGCTTGTCAACATGTTGCGTTTTTGGTATCTGACTATGCAAGAAAGCGCATGTATAGATTCATGAATGAACAGAATGTGGTCAGCATGTGGTGACGTTACTCCTGATCATGTTCTTTGCAGGGCGCTAGAAGCATGGGTCAAGGAGCATCACACCAACCCCAACAAACGGGCTCCAGCATACCTGCCTGAGATCAAAGTGTGTCAGCAAATGCGTGACCTGGTCATGGAATTTTCACAAGAATATGGCTTGCATGTTATTTGATCATGGCTCGGCAAGGACAGTGTCACTATACTTTGGGAAGCAACAGCAAACTGCATAAATAACTAAGCTTGGTGTAAAAGAAATTCTAGTGGTAGTCTAGTGTGGCAGTGGCAGTGTCAGTGTCTAGCAGTAGTCTTCGTGTGGTACTTTAGCTGTGTAGGTGATCAATATGTAAGCCCATTATGTACTGCTGTTCAGACAGCTTTGGCCGCACAGAGAATCTCAAGTTATGATGAGAGGTCAATTGTAGTTCTAGTCTTGAGGGACCAGTAGTGTTGCTGCAGGCCTGAGCGCAGCTGTAACAGATATCAGTCAGGCTGGAATAAGACATCATTGTCATGAGGAGTTGCGTAGGACTAGGCTGCCTGCAGGAGCATCTCCAGACTAGAACAGAGCAATACTGATGGCACTGCATTCATGGCACTGCCTTCATGGCACTGCATGGTACTGACTACACAAGCGTTGACTACCATTAGGCACTGCTGCGCGTTTGCACCAGGTGACCTGTGTGAACGCCTTGTACACTTAGTGCTTAGTGTAAACTGTTTTCCCAGTTATTGTCTATTGACTCCCCTGATGAGTCCCAAATGCATGAGTCCCAAAGACAAGAAATGTAAGTTGATTGAATTGATTGATGCCACAAATTGGGTTGATTTGGCCGGGAACCCTATCTAGGTCTGCGAGACCACAGTAGCAGGTCGTGCACTGCAGCACTGACGAAGTCGCAACGACCGCTGCGTCCAACACAAGCTCGTACAATCAGTACTATAGTGTGCTCCTGGCGACAGAAGGAGACCGCTTGTTTGCGAGTGACTTGGTCTGGTTGTCAGATCGAGGTCTTGCGGCAAAGCCGTGCCGTGCTGCATGGCTCCAGCTCAAGTCGCACAGACTCAGCTGGAGGAGCTACCAATCGAGACCAGAAGTGTGAAAGCTTTGCAGCTGCAACAGCTCAAAAGAAGCTTTGACCTGTTTGCGGGCAACTATGGATCAAAACCGGACCTAGACTCGGGCAGGTCAGCGACACAATACATCCATACGTCAGAAAGCTTGATCGTAGCAGTCTGCCAGTGTGTGCTGATGGCATGCTGAGAGTTGTGTCTATTTGCAGTCAAGAAGCCAAGCTGAGGTGTAAGGTAGGTCAAACAGCATTCAGCAGTGACATTTTGCAGCATTCACACATATTCGCCTGGATATATGCTGTCATACTGTCTGCACGCAAAGTGTCCAATTGTTCTGCAGATACGGGACGAGTATGAGGCTGTCAAAGACTTGAAAGCACCAGAACAACCTGCAGCTAAGAGAGCAGCAGTTGCCAATGGTGCAGCCCCTTCCTTAGGAGGCGCTACAGAAGTCGTCAATGCAAGTGAAGATGCTGCTTCTGGCAGAAGCACAACTGCTCGCATGCTTGACAGCATTGCAGCTGAAAAGCCCAGGTGTGCAACCAGCTGATGTCAAGTGTGGCTCATGCCATATGCTGCCATATTCACTTTAAATTCACCAGTCAGGTTATACACCATTGATGGCAGCTTGACCTGCATTCTGCACATCCCGAGACTGATCCACCATCTTTGTAGACAGTCAATAATGGCACGCCGGCTCTTCAAATGCCCATCATCTTTGGGGAAATCAACCTACTGCTCTACCCAGGGGTCTCTTGCTGATTGCATTCCCAAAGTGTCAAAGCATGCAAGCTGCACAGCTGTCACAAAGTATAGTGACCCTCAAGCTGTGTTAGCAACAGCAACAAGTCTGTGTCTGCTGCTCCACAACAGTCACTCATGTCTGAGTAAAGTGAGACTCAAAGCATGTCAGCAACAGCAAAACAAGTGTGGTGTCTGCTGTCACAGTACAAGCGGGGCTGGGCAGCAACAGCAGCTTGTAGTGCACGGCGCCATGAATGGTGCTGCCCACGACATCAGCAAGGCGCTTCTTTTGCCAACAGCAGCCGGAGGCAACAAAGAGTACACACCAAGTGCAGCAGTTGCAAAGAGGTTACCCAGCAAATGGCCCCGGCCAGTCTGGCATCCGCCCTGGAAGCTCTTCAGAGTCATTTCTGGTCATCTAGGGTGCGTTTTTGGAAGGGATACAAGATTTTTGAAGGGAGGGACACACCACAAGAGTGTGCCAAATATTTGTATGTTGTATGTATAGCTGCTGCACACATGGCTTCTGTGCATGCCTGTCTTGCTTGCACTCACCGGCTGCACCACCAAATCATTTGCTTGCATTGACACAATGCTCCACTGATGCAGGGGAGTCTGAAGTTGCGTGCAATCAACAACCATGGAATTGTCCTGTCATGCTGTATGACGTCTCATGCTGCATTGCAGTAGCAAGCAGCAATGCATGCGGCACCTGACCAAGCTTTTGCGTCCGTTGGCCCTGCTTTTGCCACATGCATTTCAGAATGCAGCATCTGCTACTTGCTTTGTCTTACTGTCAAGGTACCAGACAGGCTGCATTTTTTGCTGCTCGATACACCCATCCAGAGGAGCTTTCACCACCTCAACAGCATAACTGTGGTGCACAATGCATACCTAGGCATCGTTCAGCAGCACTGCTGCTACAGCTGATACATGCCATCACCTGGGTACTGACAATGCAGGTGGGTACGCTCAGTTGCTGTGGAGCCGGGCAACGAGTGGTTTGCCACGGGCTCAGCTGACAGGACCATCAAGATCTGGGACCTTGCGTCAGGACAGCTGAAGCTGACTCTCACGGGTCACATTGAACAGGTATGCCTGCCATCAACTGATGATGACGCCCCTCGCTTATGTCCAACTGACATCAACTGTCGCTCATGCCATGCTGTGACTGTTGGCAACAGGCCAGGTCATGACAACTGTACTGCATCATGCTTTTCTAGCATGTACTGGATTTCTCTGGAGCAGCGCAGACAAAAGCAGTACATTGTAGCACAGCATGGTGCAGTACGGTTGTCATGACCTGGCCTGTTGTGACGCAAACAGTCAAAGCATGACATGAGCAACAATCGGTGCCGCTCCAGTCTAGCTCTCTAAAGTACCAGGCTAGCGCACATGCCTGCACATGCAAGTGCACATGAGCTGCCATTACGCAACGCCACAATTGGCTGTCACAAAGCTGATGTGGGCAGGTTTGTAGCATCTAACTGCTGGCAGAGTCTCTGGTCAGTACATCAACTGTAATCTCCTGCTTGACCACCTTGTTGTGCAGAAATCATGCATGCTGTTCAATTGTCTCAAGCAAATACCTTGCCTTTGCTGAGGTTGACATGAACAGCGTCTCTTGTTTGGCACTATACAGACTTCATGCTAGGCAGTACAAGACATGTGTTGATGACTTTTGCAACCCAGTAGCACCTTTGACTCAAGGCATGTAGAACAATCAGTCACTCACCATTACACTGCCATACACACTCAGAGATCATACTTGTTCATGAACAAGGAACAATGATAACAAGCAAAGAAACGTAGTCACTGATCATGCATTGAGCTTGTAAGGAGTAGCTAGTCATTGCAGATCATCACAGTGCTCATACCCCTGTTGTATACTGCTGGTCATTGCAGACCATCATAATGTTCACAGCCCTGTTGCATACTGCTAGTCATTGCAGATCATCATCCAGCTTACAGCCCTGTTGTGTACTGCTGGTCATTGTGTGATGATGCTGCAGGTGACAGGCCTGGCGGTGAGTGACCGCCATCCATACATGTTCTCTGCCGGGCTTGACAAAATGGTCAAGTGCTGGGACATGGAGTACAATAAGGTGAGTGTCACACATTAGCTTGTACACTTGCGCACATGCAAACACTTTTGTTGCACACAACAAAATGTGTTGCACACTTTTGTTGCTCGCATGCATTGCTCGCAGCCCTGAAGCTCTGTTTTACACTTCACTCTGTTTTGTGACGTCAAGGCTGCCATTTGGCGTTGTGTCAGGCCATCCTGATCAGATGTTGACGCACAGTCCATGTGAATGTCAAATCAGCCGTCTTGCATCAAGTTCTGCCTGCTCAAAGCTGCTTCTGCTGCTGAGTTACAGTACCCTCACCAGCTTGTCCATCCATGCATGCCTTCAAGTCAAACAGGCAGTAAATAAAATCCCAAATCAAAGTAGTTATCTAAATAGGGGCAAACGACCAAAAACATTGCTTCCCAAATCCTCTCGCAGGTCATACGGCATTACCACGGTCACTTGAGTGGAGTATACTCCCTGGCAATGCACCCAACCTTGGACCTGCTGATGACTGGCGGGCGTGACAGCGTGTGTCGTGTGTGGGACATGCGCTCCAAAGTGCAGGCCTTCGTGTTGTCAGGCCATGATGACACTGTCTGCTCCATACTCTCCCAGCCCACAGACCCTCAGGTGAGCTGGTTCAATGAGCTTTAAAAATGCTTCTTATAATGTGGGGAAAATGATCAAAAACATCATTTGAATAATCCTCAATGCAAGGAAATATAGTGAAAACTTCTCAGGTCTTACTCTCCCGGCCCACAGACCCTCAGGTGAGCTGGTCACGTGTGGATCATGTCTGTGCAATTGGCAAGGCTGTTCATGCATGTTGTTCTGGGGAGCAGGCATGCCTGTGTTGAGAGTGATGCTGCCTGTGCAATTGGCAAATGGGGAGGGTAATTGAGCAGGCATCAGTAAGGATCAGTAACATCTTCTGTTTTCATGGAGTTTTGTTTTGTTTTTCACATCACCAGTTGTGCAACACGAGGTTTCCTGGGCTCTCAATCACGGGTTGCACGTGGGTCTTACACATCATGTAGTGGACACAACAATAAGTATGCGCTTTGATAAGTCAGTGGTTCAATGCATGTCTGTGAGTGGGTGCAGGTCATCACAGGGTCCCATGACAAGACAGTGAAGCTGTGGGACCTGCGCAAGGGCAAGACCATGACCACCCTCACCTACCACAAGAAGAGCGTGCGAGGCCTGGCTCTGCACCCGACAGAGTACTGCTTTGCTTCAGCCTCGGCAGAGAACATCAAGAAGTTTCGGCTGCCTCGGGTGAGCTCACACACCCACAAGCTCTGTTCTCCATGCAAGAGAATTGTGACAGTGGGTGTGGCCAAATCTCAGAGTTTCCTGTGGGGTCTTCCATTACATGCGTCTGCTAGTGCTGCTTGTGTCTTGCTGCTCGTGCTGCTCATCACATGGACAGATTTAGGATCTACATAGCTCAGGGTTTGAAAGGGTTTCCTAAATAGGGCTTAGAGATATACAGCAGACATAGCCTTGCTGCAAGCCTATTGAGAAGAGGAGGGGAAGGGGGGAGGGGAGGAGGGCACAACTGTTATGTGGCGCCGTGACATCATTGCTGCAAGCATGCATCGCATCAGCATGCATGCGTCTGCTGAGGACCAGCAGTAGTTATCAAGCATCACTATTGCCTGTCAGTTGCCCGGGTGGACATCACGCAGATGGGCCTAGGTCTAGTGCTTATTTCGGCAATGCACACTCATGCAAGTGGCTGTAGAGTGTTTAAACCCTCTCGGTAATTGTGTTGCAGGGAGAGTTTCTGCATAACATGCTGCAAAACCAGAAGTCCATTGTGAACACCATGGCAGTGAATGAGGATGGTGTGCTGGCTTCTGGAGCTGACAATGGTTCTCTCTGGTAGGACGCCTGCTCATGGCTAGCACACCCTCTGAGCATGTGCATCTGAGCATTTGCTGTCTGATTCCTCCACTCCTTCTGCTGCAAGTCAGAGTGCATAAAGCTATTGGTACATTTACATGTTAGCTCGAAAGTTACCATCACACTGGCCGTGGACAATTGGCATCTCCGCTATTATGTTATTATGCTTTCTCTGCTATGGGGCCATACAGCATGTGGTATGTCTTCAGATGCACACATGCTTGTAATGAAGCATTGCCTTTTTTTCCAAAGACTTGCAGATCAGTACTTTGTTCTCATGAGGCATGTGGGACCGAGAGGCAGTGTTATGGTGACTGGACAGCTCCTCGTGACATGTGAGCAGTCACAGGGACCCAAATTATCTTCCCATGCATTGTTTGGTTGAGATGCACCCTGTCCAATGAACATTTTGTACAAAGACTATCAACTAAAGATGTCTCTACTTCAACGCGCTTGAAGCAAATGACATTTCTTGTTGATGTAGGTTTTGGGATTGGAAGAGCGGCAACTGCTTTCAACAGCATGCCACACAGGTGCAGCCAGGATCGCTAGAAAGCGAGGCAGGCATCTTTGCTATGACTTTTGACCAGACTGGTTCACGCTTGATCTGCGCTGAAGCTGACAAGACCATCAAGCTTTACAAGGAGGATGAACAGGCCACTCCTGAAACTCATCCAGTCAGTTTCAGACCACCAAAAGATATTCGCCGCTTTTGAGTTGTACCATCGATTTGTACTGGGTATCTCAATTGGAGTCGCAGCAATAAGCAGGATGTTGCGCATGTCTGTGAGAATTCTACCTCGAACTTCACACTCACTCTCTTGCTCCTGCAAATGTTTGACTTATTTGTTTGATATGGTCTCTGTTAACAGACAGGCTGAGTCAGCACAGAGTACAAAGCAAAGCAAGACCCGCTAAGTGATGAGGAGACACGAGCATCGTACCAGGCGTGGATCAAGCAATTGAAAGCTGAGACAAAACAGAGACAGCTCAAGATGCTGCTAGATAGAATGAGCCTACAAACCGACTTTCTGCCTCCTGGTTTAACCTTTGAGCAATTCTGGGCCTGCATGAAACACCACAGTAGAAACCCACACGTCCTGGAGTACCTCTACAGCCAACAGAAATGGACCACATCAAACACGAATGCCATAATATGAGATATAAGATATTATCACAGACAAAAGAAACCACATCTAGCAAAAGCAATACACGGTCCAATGGGCTGATACATACATACTCAAAAGGCACCTGCCAATGTACCTAGAGCAAGGCTATAAGGTGGCAAGTCCAATTCTGAGGCAATGTGCTGAAAGAACAGCACGCCATGCAGTGGTAAAAGCCACATGGGGCCCGATCAGAGAGCCAGCCCAGAATGTACCAAAAGAGGTCATGGAAGACTTTGAGGCCAGAAAGGCAGGACTTAAGCCTTTAAAGCTGGCCAAAGACAATCGCGCAAGACCAGATCAAGGTAAGGCAAACATGGACAAACAAGGCTTTCAGATGCCCATACATGACAAAGAAACGTCTGCCTTCCTACATGAACCAAGCTTAGCAAGGTTGATAACTACAGGAACCCGATGACACAGTCAACCCTGACCAAGACATCAAGCTCATGTTCATGTGTGTACAACCCTTCCGGCAAGCTGTGCAGCGCAATTACTCTGCACTGCCTACGCATCCTGTACAGCGCCTTCAGACACTCACAGTTGCACCAGCCTGACACACACAAACAGTGTGGTCACATGGACTTTCCAACAGCCATTGCATGCTTACTAAACAGATACACCAACAAAACAAGTGATGGAAGCCAAAGATTGCAAGCTAGCAAACCAGTGCACAACCCCAGACAGATACGTGCAAGCATTCCAGGATTCAAGTGTGACACTTGAGAGATTTGCCTTTTCTTCAAACTTCAATCCAAACATGACATGCCCCTTTAGAATGTACGCAGAAGATGCACTGTATGGAGCCAACTTTGATGCACACAGCCTGAAGTGGACAGGTGCATCACACGTGACCCCTGAATACAAGGCTGTAGCCATGGCAACAGCCATGAGACGGGCAAGTCTAAGTGCAGAGGACGCTACAAAACCGGTGGTCACTACCTTTGTGCTACCATGGTGGGATGACAAAGGCAGCTCCTATGCAAGGTGGCTGTCAGACCAGACAGTGCAAGCAGTTGCAACAATTGACAGAAGCAAGTTCAAACTCACTGCCCCAAGACACTGGGCTGACGAACAAGACCAGTAGTGCACCCCAAAGCGGAGTGTCCATTTCCTGATTGTTGCAAATGAAGCTGGACTGCTGCACTATATGAAACAAGACAAATTGAACAAAGGATTTGCCTGTGCATCTCAATTTGAGAACCCACCGCAAAGGCCAAAACAGCTGAAGATGACCATACAGCAAACAGTATCACCGCCAGGATTGTACCCACCCAAGCACTACTCCAAGGCCACAGACACTACAGCCACAGCCTGGTCACCTGGAGAGCAGCCAAGAAGTGAAGAGTTCAGCCAGATTTTTCACAAAACTGATCTCAAGTTTCGCCCAGACGAGATCATATACACGGACGGAGAGAAGAGGTCCCAGGCAGAAAAGCAATCCCAGGCATAGGTGTTGTCACTGGCTCAGGAATGTATAGAGAACACAAGCGTGCACACCTGAGTCTCAAGGTGCGTCCACACGAGCAGGGCATGCTGAACACCATCAACAGGCCCGAACTGGTAGCACTTCTGATCGCAGTAAGGCACTGTAGACCGGGGAGTGAAGGAGAGCATAGCAACAGAGTCGAAGAGCTCGATGCAGAACGTTGGCATGCACCTAAGGTCACTGTCAGCGACAGTCGACGATTGCCACAGATCGCTGCTCGAAGCGATCGGGCACGAGATCATGCAACGAGTACAAGCAGGGGGTGAGACAATCCTGCTCAAAGTCAAATCGCATATAGGCATACACGGCAATGAAATGGCTGATAAGCTTGCATGATGAATGCAGGCACTTTGACTGCTTAGTCAAATACAGTAGGGCCCATAAGTAACGGTCGGACCAGCAACAGGTACCAGCTTCGGCGCTAATGCGAAGCGCAAGTCTGTGTTTAAGCGGCGGTCCTTGCGAACACAGCAAGTCAACCAGCACACCTTTC
>JAABUK010012342.1_pt1 | contig 10900 bp, 9 predicted proteins | sample 5559141 | NCBI WGS metagenome assembly JAABUK01 (sample SAMN10711869, study PRJNA513367) | rock metagenome | isolation source: Antarctica rocks | place: Antarctica: Victoria Land, Pudding Butte nord | collected 2016-01-03
TCTGATATTTTGCTTGCTCGATCCAACTCTTTCACCTACATCCGCTAACCTTTTCTTTGAACAGGATCTTAGGGTCGGCAACAAATACCGCATTGGCCGAAAAATCGGTAGTGGAAGTTTCGGTGATATCTATCTGGGCACAAACATCATTTCTGGGGAAGAGATCGCCATCAAACTCGAAAGTGTCAAGGCCAAGCATCCTCAATTGGAATATGAAGCTCGCGTCTACAAGTCGTTGGCTGGAGGTGTGGGCATTCCCTTTGTGCGTTGGTTCGGTACAGAATGCGACTACAACGCCATGGTGCTCGATCTCTTGGGACCCAGCTTGGAGGATCTCTTCAATTTCTGCAACCGTAAATTTACCTTGAAGACTGTCCTCCTGCTCGCCGATCAGCTTATTTCTCGCATCGAGTACATTCACGCCAAATCTTTCATTCACCGTGACATCAAACCGGACAACTTCTTGATGGGCATCGGCAAGCGCGGCAACCAGGTCAATGTCATCGATTTCGGTCTGGCAAAGAAATACCGTGACCCGAAGACTCATTTCCACATTCCATACCGCGAGAACAAGAACCTGACCGGAACAGCTCGATATGCAAGCATCAACACTCATCTCGGTGTAGAGCAGTCTCGTCGCGATGACATGGAATCTCTTGGCTATGTCATGCTCTACTTCTGTCGTGGCTCTCTTCCATGGCAAGGACTCAAGGCTGCAACCAAGAAGCAGAAGTACGACCGCATCATGGAGAAGAAGATGACGACGCCAACTGAGGTTCTATGTCGAGGCTTTCCAAACGAGTTTGCAATCTATCTGAACTACACCCGTTCCCTTCGCTTCGATGACAAGCCTGATTACTCCTACCTCCGCAAGATCTTCCGCGACCTCTTCGTGCGCGAGTCATTTCAATACGACTACGTGTTTGACTGGACCGTCTACAAATACCAGAAAAATGCCGCCGCAATCGCAGAGCAGACCCAAAACGACAACCTAAACCCCGAAGAAAAGTCTACTCGTCGGGCGACCAACGTCGCGACCGCAGGCGTTCTTACACCGCACAATCCGTCAGCTGCGACCAAACCACCAGCCACGTCTAGCAATCGCCGCAACAAGATTGCTGGAAGAGGTGACGAGTTCCCGCCGGTGGAGAATGATAGGATGTGAGTAGTCGAAAACCTCGGTTCCGAGTAAGGGATCTTCTCTACGTTTGATGCTACGCTTGCGTGGAGGTACGAATCTATCATCTGACAGACGCTCTAGGCTTCGGCGTTAAGACTTCATTTTACTTCGGAGATGACCACTGGCATAGTTTGTGAAAATCGAACGAAGCGGAATGACGGCTCCAGTGCACGACGGATCTGAACCAGTCAGACATGCAATAATCCATGGAATTCTCATTGCAGCCTCTCCTTCTCGGACTCTAGACGCAGCGGCGCTAGATTAGTTTTCAGCACAAGGCAAATCCGGACCCTCTTACTCCTATCCACTTCTATCTTGCTTACGCCTCGCTCCACCGAAACACGTCCTCGACATATGCTTGATGTTATGGCTAGGCTGGCAAACACGACTCAATTTTCCACCAGAGTTACGCAGCTGCACACCTCGAACTCAACAAATCGACCATCGGTGATGTACTGCGGAAGTCAGTTCACGACAACTTATCACGTCCACAAGACTTAGGCACTGTTCAAAACAGTCGTCTTCGGCATTCAATGGCTTGATAGTTTGGCTCGAAAGGAAGGCTACTGAGTTTGCATTCATCACTCACCCCCATGATATTCTATCCCCGTTTTCTTTTGTTCGTTCAAATCACAGATTGCGTCAGTTTTACAATCTCAGCGATGACCAGGGGGAGGTGCAGAGCACGACGGAAAGTCCTTGGTGGAGGGGAAGACAAGAGATCATTACGTCTGGCTGGAAATGCCTGACTTGTTCTTGTGGATATGGTAGCTGGCGATGGATCTGTCTAGGGCGGCTTCCGGGGTGGTAATGGTCATTTGCTGTGGCGTGCAGCGCAGCGGCATAGCCGAGACTTTCTTAGCTTGATCAAATTGCAATACTAATGACTGCTTCTCGATTGTCTCTTCCTCATACGAGTAAGTGAAGGTGATGAGTGATCATCTGCTGGACTACAGGCTCATCAGCATTTCGACAGCATGGTACTACCAGCACCAGGACCATGCAGCCATCCAGCCACGTCTCTCGAAGTGCCTTATCATCAGCTTGCTACGTTCTCCTTCAACAGAAAACCAACGGAAGCCATGCACTGCGCCTGCAATGAAAGGTCGAGCCTCTTGCATTTGCTAATGCATCTCCGGATATATATATGTATATGTGAATTCCCATTCCTACAGGGCTAGATGTCCCAACTTTCCCATTAGAGCAAGCAGCAAATTGCGAAAATCGGCTGAAAGGCCGCGTCCGAAGGCTCAGTGCGATGCGGTCTTCGAACGTCCTTCCATCATGCCTGATGGCCAAGAAACTTGTTGGGGCTACTGTAGAATCGGCCATCCATGGCGTCAGGCGTTCGACGGGCCTCAATGAAATAACGTGGATATAGTTGGAACTGACACTCTCGTCGTCCAGTGTTGGTGGGATCGAGCGTCGCATCATCGCCCGAAGGATCAGATCACGCTCTTTGGGTCGCGTTTGCCATCGCACTTGGTTCCGCGAGATGGGCGAGATGGATTCTTAGGCCACATGGTGTTACTTAAACTCCTTCATCTAACTTTAGTCCAATAGCGTATATGCTATCACTATCGAATATGGACCTGAGCTCTCTCCGCCTTCATGGTTGTCCTTCCTCGTGTCTTCCATCGTACCTGGCTCCAACAACATATATTCGCATCGGTACCCTTTATCAGTGCTTTTGTCGACTCGGCCGAAGATCACCGACCTGCATTGAACAGACTGCAGCTGTCGGCCGTCGACGTCGTCGAGACTTCTTGTCCGCTACGGCCACTACCAACGATATCTATTGAGTCTAAAACAAGGCCATCATCAGAGATCCTCTCGTTCGAGCTCCGAGGCTGCTGGATATCACATTTCGTACCTCTAACAGATGATGCGACTACTGTACAGCTATCTGGGGAAGACTACTTGACTTGAAGGTTCAGTCTATCTTTATTTCCTACGCACGATTCAAGGCCTCTGGGAATTTCTCGAGACGTATTGGAAGAATCTTGTTCCCCTTTGAGAACGGTTCTCAAGATATCGAAGCCCTGAGCTACTCCCCTCGATATGGACTATTCATACTACGCCACGACGCAGACACCTTACCAGTTACTAGGGTTTACACCAGACTCGAATAGAACGCAACAAAACCCACAATCGAATAGCTTCAATAGTATCCCTCCTCCCACCGTAAGTGCTGGTCGTTTATCTTTCGCTGCACTGTCATTAACTCACGGATCATAACAGAATCCACACTTCGATGCCCCTTTCAAGTCTTTTGACCTTAACGTCTATGACACAAACAACTTTGTTCATCCTCATTATCAAAATCAACGACACTCAGTACACCAAAGTCCAGCCCCGTCCGTATCTCCTTCCAGTAGCCAACGAAACGACGCACACCAAGCCTCGCTGTCAGAACCCAACATCACCTCCAATAATGATGTCGTCGGACAAAACACTACTTCAGACCTCACTGGCGATGACTTCATCAACAGAAACCGTAGCAGTAGCGAAGAGAAGGACTCAATGACGCCCGCGCAAAGTAAGAGGAAAGCACAAAATAGAGCCGCGTACGTCCCATTTCCCAACTCCCATCACATTTAGCCATTTTCTGACGTACTTATCTACGATAGTCAACGAGCATTCCGGGAACGCAAAGAACGTCACGTCAAAGAACTCGAAGCCAAGCTCAACGACCTCAAAGACGCATTCACCTCTCTACACGACGAGAACGAGCGCTTGAAGCGCGAACTAGCAAAAGTCGCAACAGAAAATGAAATCCTACGGGCTACCTCTTCGTCTGGTCCGCCCATGCAGTCAAACCGAGGGGTTTCTCGATCCTCCCGACAAGACGACGAGATGATGAGAACAGGACCGATGAAATACACACCCACAGACTTCTTGACAGCCATAAGAATGAACCACGCTGACGAAAACGAGACCACAAACTTCACCCTCGACACCCTCACCATCCCCGCACCCCTCATCTCCTCCCAAGGCTCTTTCACCCCCTCCGCCCACCGAATCACCATCTCCCCGCTGACGGGCCAGCGCCTCCTCTCCGCGGGCGCGACTTGGGATTATATCCAGGCGAATCCGCTGTTCAAGGAAGGCTTGGTCGATATAGCGGCTGTGAGTGAGAGGTTGAAGGGTCTGGCGGAGTGTGATGGTACGGGTCCGGCCTTTGAGGAGGGAACCGTTACAAGGGCGATCGAGGAGAGTGCTGGTTTCGGGAGTGACGAGCTCATCTAGGGAAGAGACGTGCCGCAATTGGTCCTGCTCTGTTTTGATTGAGTTGACTTCTCTCAATTCCAGCAGAGGAGCTCGTCGTGGATCTGCCTGGCAAGACCGCTACCAACGTCACCTTGGGGGGCAGATCCATGGCTCCTCTACAGCTGTATTCGGCGATGATGAGACTGAAGATCTCTTCTTAGCACCCGCAAAACGCCCACATACACATAGCTCAATGGATGGTTAAACCCCCCCAAGAAACTGGTCACTTTGACTGCGCGGCGTTTGAGATCGGAATCAGTCACATGTTTGATTCTTTCTCTGCCTATTTGGTTGGTCCTACTGCGCCAAACAGTTACGATGATGATGATAATGATTTATGCTGGGTTATGGGGCATGGGCATGAAAATTGATAAGTGGCAGAATGAATTAGCTAATCCGAGGATATGCTTTGCTTCCTTTCCTTTCGCTCCTTTCGTTCATATTATAGTACGTTCGTCCCCGTGGATGGACGCATGGTCTGCCAATACATGTAGGATTCCTGCATGTGTCCATTACCAGAAGGATAGATCTAAATCATTGGTGCGCTTGCATGGTAAAGTAGATATGACGTGTTAGCTCAGGTATAGAGATAGAGCAGGAGCTCGGACTTCAACTTTCTGCACAGGCTCGCAATGGATATGAATCGACCGCTCCTAGGGCGGTTATTGCCACCTTGGTTGTACATGCGTGCGAGCTGGGGGAGATGCGGGAGGTAAGGCGATGGTCGGCTTGATGTTGAGCTAGATTCAACGGTCGAACGGCCTGGAAGCAGTACCGAATGTTGAGCTAAAGGGTGAGGTACTATCTGCACGGGTGAGTATCGGTCCTAGGCGGCTTGACAGAACGTTGAGTGTTTGTTGCTTGGTTGACAGACGCTGGTTGGACTCTTCCATCTGTCAGTGAAAATTGATGGAGCTAATCTGCTGGGCTAAAAGCGAAATCGCTGTAGCCATTGCTACTACGACAATTATGTACCTCGCCACACCGAATCCGACAACAAAAATGGCTGCGTTCCAGTCTCCCACAGTCGCACGTCGGCGGAGCTAGGACTGCGGAATTTCGCGTCTAGCGATTTCAAGGCACCATCCCTTACTCGAACATAGCAATTGGCATGCTTGGTGGGCACGCTGAAGTGGAAGCATGCAGACGGTGCTCGTCCCTACACGTCGACGTGAAAGCTGACGTTTATATAGCTCGTAATTAGTCGCAAACTTTCAATCCCAATCGCTCTTGTCTTCGTCTTCCACAGCGGCCTTTCTTCCATTCTGATGTCGGAAACCTTCCTCACTGTCTCTTTTCATCATGCGAACGTCATTCTCCTTGACTGCTCCGAGATCCAATAGAATCCTCTCAAGGTCGGCAATACTGGTCCTCGGTCCATTGAGCTCCGCTAATGTAACGATTTGCCTCCTGATATCACCATCTTTGTATACCAAAATAGTTGGCGTATTTCGCTCCGGATATCCCTCGATGCAAAGATCCCCCCTCATCTCGCAGAACCTGATGTCGCCGTACTTCCTCGCCATTTCCCTCCACAGCTCGGTCAAGACTCTGGATTCAACATTCGTGCCCAGCGAAGACATCAAATGTACCAGGACGAAGGACTTTGAGCTAACTTCCGTTACGTCTCGAGCGTAATCCGGTTTCTGTAAGGGATACACTTGGCCGTGTATGCTGGTCTTCTGTAGGGCTGATAGTTCAGCAAGTCGTTGCTGGCGGTATTTTTCAAGAAAGGTGTCGTCTTCTTCATCTTCGAGGTCGTGAAGCTCATCAAGGTCTTTGTCATCGAGGCGGTTTTCGCGAGCGCGCTGTTGGGCTTCAAGGAGTGCTTCCTGGATTATGGGAGTTGGTGAGGGAGCCTTTTCTGGGATGATTTTGTGGGCACGGAGGATGTCGTTCCTGGGGAGCATTATTTAAGAGGAACAGGGATCTTTCATGAGAGATGTACCTACCACTCGGTATCAGCATTTGGATCATCAACGGGAACGTTCATGGGCATATCCATCTTGATGGTGAATCGTAATGCAGATTCCAGCCTGTGCCTAACTAGAGAAGAGCAAAAGTATTCAGAGCTCTTGGACCCTTCAATTTGTCCTGTTTGCATTGCGCAGCCAGCAAGCTTGGCTATCGAGCGGTTGGAGTGTGGCTTGACCGCACAACTTCAGGAGGACAACTCGACCCCCATGTCGCAGAACAGATGTACACAATCAATACACAGTGCAAGCTCAAGCAACGTGTCGTCCGGTCTCGAAAGTGAACACATGACATGACACCTCTCATCATTCAAGACATGGTTGTCTGATAGTTTCTGAATGGTCAAATCGAGCCAGTCTTTTGTCGGGGCGTAACCTGTCACCGAACAACTTCTTTGACCAGACCCTTAAGAGGACAATCTAGTCACAATGAGTTACGCAAAGAAGGATGAAGACGCCGATATGCCGGGCTTTAAGTTGGACCGGACCTCTGTCTTTCAAGATGGTCAGGGAGTGCTACTCCTGCTGGACCCGTGCGCTGACTCGTTACAGCTCGCCTCTTCAACTCCTCTCCAATATCGCCTCGAAAGTGTCGAGCACTACTTACGAAAATCGCTGTTCTACTATTTACGGGAGAAAAGTTTCCAACCAACGAAGCGACAACGCTCTTCTTTGGGATCTCGAAGCTGTTTCAGAACAAGGACCCTTCATTACGACAAATGGTCTACCTGGTTATCAAGGAACTGGCACATACAGCGGAGGATGTTATAATGTCGACGAGCATCATCATGAAGGACATGTCGGTGGGAAGTGATGTCATATACCGTGCGAACGCTATTCGGGCTTTGTGTAGGATAATAGATGTACGTATGGCATGGGTGGTGGAGGACGACTGCTGACTTTCCAGGGAACCACTGTGCAAGGTATCGAGAGGTTGGTAAAGACTGCCATTGTAGACAAAACACCCTCCGTTTCCTCGGCCGCTCTAGTCTCTTCATACCATCTTCTTCCAATTGCTCGAGACGTCGTTCGAAGATGGCAGAGTGAAACACAGGAAGCCGCTTCGTCTGCTAAATCTTCGGGTGGATTTCTCAGCTTCTCGACCGGGGCACAGCACACTCTAGCCGCATCCAATACTAATTACATGACCCAGTATCATGCTATTGGCCTCCTATATCAAATGCGCTCACACGATCGCATGGCACTCGTGAAAATGGTGCAGCAGTATGGTCAAGCAGGTGCTATTAAAAGCCCAGCAGGTGTCATGATGCTGGTAAGACTGGCAGCCAAACTTGCAGAAGATGACCAGACTCTGCGAAATCCTATGATGCAAATGTTGGACACTTGGCTTAGACACAAGAGTGAGATGGTCAACTTCGAGGCAGCAAAGGCGATCTGTGAGATCCGCGACGTTACAGATGCCGAAGCAGCTCAAGCGGTCAATGTCCTGCAACTATTCCTCACATCCCCAAGAGCCATCACTAAATTCGCAGCCATCAGAATCCTACACAATTTCGCTACTTTCAAACCCCAGGTCGTTTCTTCCTGCAATACTGATATCGAGGCTCTTATTTCGAATAGCAACAGATCAATAGCAACATTTGCAATCACTACCTTATTGAAAACTGGCAATGAGGCAAGCGTCGATCGTCTCATGAAACAGATTTCTGGATTTATGGCCGATATCACAGACGAGTTCAAGATAACCATAGTGGAAGCAATAAGAACCCTCTGCTTGAAATTCCCCAACAAGCAGGCTGCCATGCTCGCTTTCTTGAGTGGCATTCTACGCGACGAAGGAGGCTATGAATTCAAAAGAGCCGTTGTTGAGAGCATGTTCGACCTTATCAAATTTGTGCCTGGCAGCAAGGAGGAAACACTGTCTCATCTTTGTGAGTTTATTGAGGACTGCGAATTTACCAAGCTGGCAGTCAGGATTCTGCATCTGATTGGTGTGGAAGGGCCAAAGGCGCCACAGCCTACGAAATATATCCGATGCATTTACAACCGTGTGGTATTAGAAAATGCCCTAATCCGAGCAGCAGCAGTCACAGCGCTTGCCAAATTCGGTGTCGGTCAGAAGGACCCTGAAGTGAAAAGAAGTGTCACAGTCCTTCTTACTCGATGTCTTGATGACACTGATGACGAGGTCCGAGATCGGGCAGCCTTGAACTTGCGATTGATGCAGGAAGAGGATGAGGTGGCGGAGCGTTTCATGAAAAACGATTCGATGTTCTCACTATCCACATTCGAGCACCAACTTGTAATGTACGTCACATCCGATAACAAGAGTGTATTCAGCAAAGCTTTCGATCTCTCAACTATTCCGGTCGTCTCTCACGAACAAGCGCTCGCCGAAGAACGCACAAAGAAGCTCGTTACAGCCACCCCAACCTTGAAAGCTTCCTCAACAGGTCCAACCAAGCCTCAAACCAACGGCGCAGCGCAGAAAGGAGCAACCGCCGCAGCAACAACTCACAAATACCAAGGAGCCTTCGAACGGATACCAGAGCTCAGAGCCTACGGCCCTGTTCTCAAATCAAGTTCGACTGTCGAGCTTACAGAAAGTGAGACCGAATACGTAGTCACAGCCGTCAAACACATATTCAAAGAACACATAGTCCTCCAATACGACATCAAAAACACCCTTTCCGACACTGTCCTCGAAGATGTCTCCGTCATCGCCACACCAGCTGAAGAAGACGAGCCCTCCCTCGAAGAGGACTTCCTCATCCCTGCACCTAAGCTCTCCACCAACGAACCCGGCACAGTCTACGTCGCCTTCAGGAAACTGGAAGGACCCTCCACCTTTCCGATCACAGCATTCTCCAACACCCTCAAATTCACGAGCAAAGAGATCGACCCCTCGACCGGCGAGCCGGACGCAAGCGGCTACGACGACGAGTACGAAGTCGATGGTTTGGATCTTACAGGCGCGGATTACGTGGTCCCGGCTTTCGCGGGCAATTTTGACCACCTATGGGAGGGTGTGGGTGCGAACAACAACAGTGAAGAAGCGAGTGAGACGTTGCAGCTAGCCAACGTGAAGAGCTTGAGTGGTATGTCTTGTCTATCCATAATCCCCCTACCTTCCCATCTGTCCCATGGTAAATGCTGATCCCCATTGCGACCCCACAGACGCGACAGAGAAGCTAGCCATGACCCTCTCACTACAGCCGCTAGAAGGAACAGACGTAGTCCTCTCGAATAGCACGCACACGCTGAAATTGTACGGCAAGTCCATTATCGGAGGCAGGGTGGCAGGTTTGGTCAAGATGGCTTTCTCGGCTAAGGGTGGTGTGACGGTTAAGGTGTCGGTTAGAGCTGAGGAGGAGGGATTGGCGGGTGCGGTGGTGGCGAGCGTGGCTTGAAGTGGAAGCGTGAAAGTGAAAGCGAGAGCAGAGGAGAGGAGAATGGGCGTGTGGCGGAGCGAGGGGAGCTTGGCGTGGCCGTGAGAGGGGTGAATCGCCCATTGCATGCAAGCATGCGTGCAAGAGTACTGGAAAATCGTTGCCAAAGATGGCCTTCACTGGCACTAATCTTCAGACATATACAGCTGTGATTGCCGCAAGAGGAAAGGGCTCGTCTCAACGCAAGCATAGGCATGCATGGTTTTGATGACTACTAAACTTGAGCGCAAGAAAGCTGGCTTAGGAGACTGGACTCCGAAGGCAAGAAGACTTGGGTTGGTGACAGAGCTCTAACCTAGGGCTTGAGCTTTTGGCATCCACTCTTCCTGCTCAAGTAAGATTACCTCCCTGCCTCTGGCCCTGATCTGTATATATATGTATAAGTGTGTGAAGTGTGAAGCGTCCGCTCTGGTTGTATGACATGGGAACCCCCCCCCCCCCCCGGCTATTCATAGACCCTTCCTAACAGCCTGAATACCTTCCGTCTAGTTAGAGCATAAGGCCTCTTCCGTTCTGGCTGGTTGGAGAAGATAGATGGTCTCAATTCCCGGTTCAAGAGAAAGAGACCGAAAGGTGGGTGGGTGGGATCCGCTGGAAGGCCCAGAGGCAGATGGTGCCACTTCGTTCGAAAATGGGGAGCAGAGCACCAAGATACTATGCGTGTCATGCGCTTGTGACCCGAAGGCGTGTCGCGTCCTCGAGAATGGCGTGGCAGAGCATCCTCGTCCGCCTGTATCTTATAATAGGACGGCACTGCCTCTGCCGCTGTTGGTAATGTAGTAACGTAACGCGTCTAACTTGCATGACGAGAGCTTCGCCTGCCTGGCTCAGTTGCCTGAATCCACCTCTCCCTGCCACCCCGAGTCCCTTAACGCCCAGTCAATGGCCTGCTTCACATCATCGACAATAACCTTCGGTTTGAGCTCCGGTCTCGCCTCGAAATCGTACCGCCCTCCCTCCTCCTCTCCCCTATACACACCCGTCTTAACAAGTACGCTCACCCACTCCGTCCCATGCGGTGATCTGTAATTATTCGCGCCCATGATATCACTCTCGGGATTATCGCC
>JAABUK010012344.1_pt1 | contig 10899 bp, 9 predicted proteins | sample 5559141 | NCBI WGS metagenome assembly JAABUK01 (sample SAMN10711869, study PRJNA513367) | rock metagenome | isolation source: Antarctica rocks | place: Antarctica: Victoria Land, Pudding Butte nord | collected 2016-01-03
GCCTGGTGGTACTCGACGGGCGCGAGGGACGCGTGCTCAGCGGCGGGCGGCGCGAGATGCTCGACCAGCAGGAATGGCGCTGGGTCGAACAGCAGACCAGCGGCGACTTCGACCACCTATTGATCGCCAACACGCTGCCGGTCCTGCTGGCACCCACGTTTCACTACCTCGAGGCGTGGAGCGAGGCGGTGTGCGCCGGCGTGTGGGGACGGGTTGCGGCGCGGCTTTGCGAGCGCCTGCGCCAAGCGTTGGATCTCGAGCACTGGTCGGCCTTCGATGACTCGTTCAGCCGGCTCGTCGAGCTCGTGCGCGAGGTCGGCGCCGGCGCCCGCGGGTCGGCGCCGGCCTCGATCGTCTTCCTCGGTGGCGATGTGCACCAGGCCTATCTGCACGAGGTGGCGTTTCGGCGCGGGACAGCCGTGCGGAGCGCGGTCTACCAGGCGGTCTGCTCACCTTTTCGCAACCCCCTGGACTCGCGCGAGCGTGCTCTGCTGACCTTCGGGCGTCGCTCGCGTCTCACCGCGCGGCTCGTGCGGAGCCTCGCTCGTGCCGCTGGCGTGGCAGATCCCGAGATTCGCTGGCGGCTCGCGCAGGAGCCGACGTTTGACAACCAGCTCGCCACGATTCGCCTCGACGGGCGCCACGCGTGGCTCAAGATCGAGCGCACCAGCCCCGGAGACACCGGTCGCCCCGAACTCGAGACGTCACTCGACCGTCAGCTCGCCTGAGCGAAACGACGATGACCTGCCCGACCTGGCGGGCGACCTGGCCGATGGTGAGCGGCGCGTCGGTCATCTCGAGATTTCTTGACTTCAAGGTGGGTTGAAGGCGCGCGGTAGACGCGCGGACCGCGCACCGGTCCCGGCCAGCCGCTCAATTCGCCGGGAGTTCGGCGACGAGGACGTCGATGCGCCGAGAGATCTCATCTCGGGTAGCACGGACCGCGTCGAGCGATTGACCTTTGGGATCGTCGACTTCCCAGTCGAGGTAGCGCTTGCCGGGGATGTAGGGGCAGGCGTCCCCGCAGCCCATCGTGACGATGACTCCGGCCCACTTGGCCATATCGGTCGTGAGCTGCTTCGGGTTTTCGGCTCGGAGGTCCAAGCCGAGTTCATCCATGACGGTGATGACCTCGGGGTGGACGTGCGCGGCGGGGTGCTGCCGGCCGAGCGGCCCTCGTGGCGACCGTCGGCAGCGCGGTTGAAGAGCGCTTGGCTCATCTGCGAACGCCCGGCATTGTGGAGGCAGACGAAGAGGACGCGGCTCATCTGGATCGGGCCTCCATCGGGGTGACCGCGTCAGCCGCCTCTGACGCCGTCAGGTCGGGGTACAGGGTCCGGATCAGCCCGATGGCCAGCACGGTGCCGACCAGTTGGGCGGCGATGTAGCCGGGCACCGACGCGGGGGCGATCCCCGCGAACGTGTCGGAGAACCCTCGGCCGATGGTGATCGCCGGATTGGCGAAACTCGTCGAAGACGTGAACCAGTACGCGGCCCCGATGTAGGCGCCGACCGCGGCAGGCGCGCTGCTCCCCCGCCCTGTGCGCGCCAGGCTGAAGATGACCATCAGCAGACCGATCGTGGCGACCGCCTCCGCGAGCATGTGCGCCCCGCTGGCGCGATGAGTCTGGGAGATGCTGATCGCGCCCAGCGCGAACATCCCGTTGGCGAGAACCGCGCCGCTGATGCAGCCGGCGACCTGCGCCGGGATGTAGGCCAGCGCATCACGCGCCGTGAGGCCGCCGAAGTGCGCGTCGACCAGCGAGACCACGGGGTTGAAGTGCCCGCCGGAGATCGGCCCGAACATCAGGATGATCGCGAACAGCCCGGCCGCCGTCGCCGCCGCGTTCTCCAACAACGCCAGTCCGGTCTCGGTCGGCGAGAGCTTGGCGCCGCGATGCCCGACCCGATGACCAGGGCCGCGAGGAAGGCCGAGCCGAGGAACTCGGCGAGCAGCCGACGGGAGAGCGGTGCGGTCACGCGCGCATCGTATCCATTGACAGATATCGACTCAATAGATAGAACCTAATAGATGGCTGTCAATCTGGAACTTTCCCCGAAGAGGAAACGTCCGGCTGGCGGACCCTACTGCGAGCCAGTCGTCTACCCCGATGTCGACCGCGCCCAGGCCGAGCGGATGGCCGCCGTCGCCAAGGCTCTCGGCGATCCGGTCCGCCTGACGCTGCTCGACGTGCTGCGCAAGCACGCCGGGAAGGTCTGCGTCTGCGAGCTCGTGCCACTGTTCAATCTGTCGCAGCCGACGATCTCCCACCACCTCAAGGTCCTGCGGGCCGCCGGCCTGGTCGACTCCGAACGCCAGGGGTTGTGGGCCTACTACTACGTGATCCCGGGACGCCTGCAGGAGCTAACGACATGGCTGGGCTGACCGAAGGATGCTCCGGACCTCCCCGCCGAGCCCGATGTCAGGCCGTCCTTGCCACCGCCGCCGCCCTGGACGCAACCGGCGCTCTCGCCCGGCTGCTGCTCGGTTCGCAGTGAGACGGTCGCTTCGATCGGGCGGGCGTCCGCGCGCGGCGTTCGTGGATCTCTCTCCGCGCACGATCGTGACGTGGATCGTGATCGCGGCGGTGCTCTACATCGCCGGCACGAAGGCCGAGACCGCCGGGTTTCCCGCTCCGCATCTGTTCGCCGCGCTCGTCCTGGGATTGATCATCTCGCTGGGGCGGATCTCCGACGCCGAGATCCCCTCGTGGCTCTACATCGCCGCTCAAGCGGTGACGGGCGTCGTGCTCGGCACGTACGTGAGCTTCCACTCCGCGACGGACGTCGGGGCCAATTGGTTTGCCGTCATTGCGATCACCGCCCTGACCCTGGCGGTGAGCCTCGGGCTCGGTGTCCTGCTCGCCCGGCGAACCAGCTTGGACGGCCCCACGGCAACGCTCGGCATGATAGCCGGCGGGTCTGCCGGCATCGTGGCAACTAGCGACGACCTCGGTGCCGATGCCCGCATCGTCGCCTTCATGCAATACCTGCGCCTCGTGCTCGTCGTGTTCACCGCACCGCTGCTGGTCCGCTACGTGCTGCATCCCCACGTGGCTGGCGAGTACGGCGCAATCGGTCCGAAGGAGATCGAGGTCGAAGCCAGCGCCGGCGCCTACGTGTTCTGCACACTGGTCGCCGCCACCGGCGCTCTGATCGCCCTGCGCCTGCGGATCCCCGCCGGCGCGCTGATCGGCCCTCTAGTGCTCGCCGCGATCCTCACCGGCACCGGCGTCTTTCATCGCGTCACTCCCCCGGAGTTCCCGCGCGAGGCAGCTTTCACCCTCATCGGCCTTCACGTCGGCATGCGCTTTACCCGCGCGACGATCGCTCGCGTCGGCCGGCTGCTTCCCGCCACCCTGGGCTTCGTCGTCGTCCTCATCGCCACTACCGGACTGCTCGCCTGGGGCCTCTCGGCGGTCACCAGCATCAGCCCGCTCGACGCCTACCTCGCCACCACCCCGGGCGGCATCAACGCCGTGCTCGTCGTCGCCTTCGCCTCGGGTGCGCACACCGGATTCGTCTTCGCCGTCCAGACGCTGCGCCTGTTCGTCATGGTCCTTGCCGCTCCGTATCTCGTGCGCTGGATCAGCCGCGCGCCAGACCGTCGCCACACCTGACCGTCTCGCGACTCGCGGCGCGGGTGCGCTCAGACCTCCCACCCGCACGAAGCCCCCCATGAGCGCTCCGTTGTACGCGCGAGCAGGCTCGTTTTTGCCTGCAGCTCGGAGGCATGCTCCTCAGACCTAGTCGGACTGAAACTCGAATAGACCGACCGGATCATCGCTACCTCGTCGAGCTGGCCTTAGAGCCAGCGGTGTCGCCCTTTTTGGTCGGTCGCGGTGAAGGTCCGCGACCACGCAGGCCACGCGGAGTCTTTCATGGCCGTTGATCCCGCCCTGCTCCTCTCCCCGAGCAGTAGTCACCGCTCCCAGCTCGCCAGCCCTACGCGCGCTCCAGAAGGCCGGTGGCGCGAAGTAGCCGGGCGGCGCCGGTGCCAATTGGGTGCCAGAACCCCTCGCTATCGCTGCAAATCGCGCGGTACCCGCCCCGCGGTTGCCGCGCACCAGCGAGCCCAGAACCCGGCTGTGTGCAGGCATATAGCGAAATCTGCGTCATATGGGCTATCTGCTTGCCATGCAGAAGGTCGTGGGTTGGAATCCCATCAGCCGCTTTCAAGAAGGCCTGCAAATGGTGTGCTTTTCGTCTCCTCCAGTCGGCTGGTTCTTCGGCACCGAACTGGCACCGGGCAGCGGTAAGCCCGTGGACTGGCGATCCTCGAATGTCGGCGTTTCCAGGGAGTTCTGCTGCGAGCCGCACCCAAAACGGTTTGGGTCACCCATACCGTGCAGCAGGAAGTAGCACCGGGAACTGCCGCTGTCCGTCGTATGCGGCGGAGGGCCGGCCGAGGCGCAGCATCAGAGCGCCTGGCCGGATCGGTGCGGCTCACAGCGCCAGCCGCCGCTGCCGCTCAGCCCTCTGGGCCCACCACCTCGACGGGCTTGTCGATCGCGGCCGCGAGGACATCGGAGTTGCGCTGGGCCAACGACATGGCCACGCTCGGGTCCGAGCCGGGGTCGCCGCTGGTCACGGCGCGCAGGATCACGCAGCTCTCGCGGTCCTCGAGCTCGACGCCGGCGACGGACCCGTCGCGGCTGCGCTCGAGCTGCTCCGCCAGGCGGATTACGCCGGACAGCACCATTAGGCGATCGGCGTCGCCCTTGCGCTTGAGGTCCCCAAGCGCGGAGGGATCGGGGTCTCCCTTGCGGTGCCAGCGGGCGATCAGGGCGACCAGCTCCAGCTCGCGGGGATCGAAGCCGGGCAGTCCAGCGCTCTCGATCAGGTAGTGAGAGTGGCGATGGTGATCGTCGTAGTCGATCGTCATTCCGATGTCGTGCAGCATGCAGGCCGCCCAGAGCAGCTCTCGCTCGGCGTCGCCCAGGTCGTGCAGCCCGGCCTCCCGGAGCGCGTCGAACATCTGGAGGGAGAGGTGCGCCACGTGCTCCACGTGCACGTCGTCAGTGCGAAATCGATGGGCCAGGTTGATCACCGACTCGCGCCGCAGGTCTTCGAGCAGGGGCGGGTCGCGGCCCTCCAGCAGGCGCTCGAAGAAGACCCCCTCGCGCAGGCCCGCGTGCGTGACCTCCAGCGCGTCGAACCCGCCGTGCTCCATCGCCGCGGCGACCACGACCGCGCCACCCAGGATCACGTCGCCGCGGTCAGGCTTGATGCCCCCCACCGAGCCCCGCTTGGCCACCGACTTTGAGGCCAGCAGATCGATCAGCTCCTCGAGGCGCACGCGCGTCAGCACGAACCCCTGCACGTCGACGTCGGGCAGGTCGAGCGTCTTCTGAGCCGCGGTCGCGAGGTTTCGGATCGTGCCCCCGATCCCGGCCAGGTGCCGACTCTCACCGCCCCCCCACCACTCCAGCTCGGCGAGGGTGCGACCCACGTGCTTGCGCAGTTTCTTGATCTGCTTCCCCGACGTCTTCTTGCCCGCGAGGAACGCCTCGCTGACCCGCACCGATCCGAGGGGGATGGACTCGGCCTGCTCCAGCCGCCGGTCTGCGATTCGCATCAGCTGCACGCTGCCGCCGCCCACGTCGATGCCGAAGCCCTCGGTCAGCGTCAGCGAGTTGGCGATCGCCAGATAGCCATACCAAGCCTCCTCGGCGCCGCTGACCACACGCACCTTAAGACCCGTGCGTTCTTGGACCGCGTCGAGCAGCTCGTCCCGGTTGGCGGCGTCGCGGATCGCGCTCGTGGCCACGGCGTCTATGTCCTCCACGCCGGAGGCACGCAAAAACGACGAGAAGACGGCGGCTGTGTGGAGAGCGCGGTCCATCGGCTCCGCCTGCAGAACTCCCGCGTCACCCATTCCCGCGCTTACGCGAGTGGGCTCCCGGATCTCGTCTGCGAGGCTCCACCAGCTGCCCGGCTCGTACTGGAACACCACCAAGCGGAAGGAGTTCGAGCCCATGTCGATCACAGCCAGCCGTTCCATCGTCACACCAATCATCGCGCAGCGGGGCGTGAGGACGAGGCACTCGTGCAGGAGGACGGCAACCCGCACATGGGCGTCGACCGCGTCTCGCCGGACCTCGACAGGCAGAGTCACGCCAGCGGCTAGCTGAACAGGTCCTCTCGCGACCCGCCATCGCTTGGCGCCGGAAGCGATAGCGCGGGCCGTTTGGCGAAGGGCTCTGATTTTCGGGCGAAGCGGGGGCGTCGCTCGTCCCTCAGCGCCCGATCGCTGCGTATCTCTCAACCGGGCGTCTAGTGTGACGAGGGCGCGGCATCCTGCGATGCACTAAGGCGAGGACGGTATCCTCGCCGCCGGGCGATTGGGCCGAGGATCGCGCCCAGAGCGCGGACAACCGGCCAGGGTGGGCTGACGGGCCGAAGCTCCTCGCTGAACTCGGAGACCATGACGGCTAGTTGCATCGGCTTCGGCATCCCCCGCTTATCGATCTGCTTCCGCTCGGCGAGGACGGCGAAAGTCTCGAAGAACGAGGCGATGTCAAGCGCCGGGCGGAACCACTGGATCGAGTGCGCGTCCTCTGCCCCGTTGTTCCAGAAGCGGTGCGGAGTGTTCGCCGGGACCTGGATCGTCTCGCCCGGCCCAAGCCGTCGCTCTTTTCCTTCTACCTCGAAGACAAGCGAACCCGAGGTGACCTCCGCCCCGCTTTCTTGAACAGGGTGAACGTGGGCTGGCTCGCGCTCTCCGGTTGGCGGGTTCACGGTGTCGATCCGAAGGGCCTCCTCGCGCAGCTCGACGAACGTCATCCGTTGGCCGGTGCGGACATTCTCGATGGATTGACCCTCCCATGCCACTTGAAAGCGCAGGCTATCCGACGCGGGGGTGGCGCCTGAATGCATCGACCCGGCCTAAGCATCGCGGCCACGCAGGCGCTTGCAATCCCTTCGCGCCCGTGGCTGTTGCACAAAGCCGCCTGAGAAACGCCGCAGCCCGCTCGCGGAAGCGCGTACCAGAGCAGCTGTCCCCAACGACATCGCGGCGGATGGGCCCTTCGCGAAAGATGCGATGGCCGTTCTCGGAGCCCACCCTTAGAAGCGATCCAGTGGCCTCGCCGGGGTTTATGCAACAGCCACCGCCGAATCCGATAGCGAGCTCAGGGTCCGCAGAGACTTCTGCTCCTCGTCCCATTCCGAGCGTCTCGCCGACGCCGACGCAGACCACCGCTCTCGCGCGGGAGGAGGCGCCTCAAGCAACGGCGTCGGGGATCTGGAGACTTCCGCATTTTCTCGAAGCAGCAGCGGCGAGCTGACTATGCTCGTCCTTCGAGGGCGTCGACCGAAAGGGGTTCCCTTGCCCCACATCAGTCCGTCCGGGCTGCCCGGCGCCACCGCGTCGAGTGGCGGCATACCGCCGGTCCTCGCGGAGCGCGAGGCGAGCACCACCCAGCCTCCCGAGGAAGAGGCCGTCGAGCTGCGCCGCACGGCCGACGGCAAGGGCGATGTGGTTCTGGCCACTCGCCCGTTCGCGGCCGGTGAAACCGTCATGGTCGGCTTCCTGATCGGGGCGCTGACGGGCAACGACTCGCACGCGACGCAGGTGGGACCCGGCCGCTGGGCGCGCCACGGCGGCCTGGGACCGAAGGTCAACCACTCCTGCGACCCCAACTGCGGTGTGCACCTCAACGACGGGCAGGCCTTCGACTTCGTCGCCCGCCGACCGATCGCCGCCGGGCAGGAGCTGACGTTCGACTACGCCATGCGCAACTTCACGATCGACCACTTCCCGGCCGTGTGCCTGTGCGGTTCCGCGCGGTGCCGCGGCTCGGTCACCGGCTGGAAGGACCTGCCCGCCGCGCGCAAGGCCGACTACGGCGAACTCGTCGCGCCCTACCTGCGGATGATCGACGACGACATCCGGCAGGCCGACGGTGGTTGAGGGGCGGCAACGTCTCAGGTGGGCCACTTTTCGACGGGCGCACTTTTCGACCGGCCTTGACAGGTCCGCGCGTATCGGTTTCGGCGCTAAGGAGAAGCCGCGCGGTGGTTGCTCCTCCGCGTCGAAAGGAGTTGCGGCGCCCTGCAGCACGGATGCGATCGTTGTGGCGGACAACCAGGCAGACGGGGCGAAAGCCGGGCGTATGGGCTTCGGCGGACGACGACCCGACGGGCCGTGGTGGGGCCGCCTAGCGATCCCATCGTGGTCCGACGACGCGGCTGTAGAGCGTCGTCGGCCGCATTGTGCCTAGGATCCTTTGATGCCACTCGTCGCCCCGAAGCGCGCATGGCCGGCGAGATCTACGCCCGCTGCGGTCGAGGCCGACCCGCTCGAGGCATTCACCCGCGAGCTCGACGCCATCTGCGGCGCCGTGCGCGCCGATCTCGGCGACCGTGATCGCGCGTACATCACAAGCGTCATCGCCGTCCAGCGCCACCTTGAGCTCGCCGGGCGGGCGCTGCTCGTCGCTGCGCGGTTCGCCCCCGCGGCCGTCGCGGGCACCGCGCTGCTCTCCCTGGCCAAGATCTTGGAGAACATGGAGATCGGCCATAACGTCCTTCACGGCCAGTGGGACTGGATGCGCGACCCGGCGATCCACTCGAGTACCTGGGAGTGGGACGCTGCGTCGACGGCCAAGTCGTGGAAGCACGCGCACAACTTCCAGCACCACACTTACACAAACGTTCTGGGCCGCGACCGCGACCTGGGCTACTCGGCGATGCGCGTCGAGCGTGAGCAGCCCTGGCACCCGGTCTACCTGGCCCAACCGGTCTACTTCTTCCTCATGGCGGCCGTCTTCGAGTGGGGCATCGCCCTGTACGACCTAGAGCTCGACGCGGTAGGCCGGGGCGAGAAGTCCCAGGCCACGACCCGCCAGGAGATCGTCGCCCTGCTGCACAAGGCGCGCCGCCAGCTCCTCAAGGACTACGCGCTCTTTCCCGCGCTGGCCGGCCGCCGGGGCGCGCGCCGGGCGCTGATCGGCCACCTCATCGCGAACCTCGTCCGCAACGTGTGGGTGCACACGATCGTCTTCTGCGGACACATCCCCGAGGGCGCCGAGACGTTCACCGAGGAGCAGTACCGCAACGAGACGCACGGCGGCTTCTACCGGCGCCAGCTGCTCGGCTCGTGCAACCTCGAGGGCAGCCGGCTCTTCCACCTGCTGACCGGCAATCTGTCGTTCCAGATCGAGCACCACCTCTTTCCCGACCTGCCCAGCAACCGCTACGCGGAGATCGCCCCGCAAGTCCGCGCGGTGTGCGAACGCCACGGGCTGCCGTACAACAGCGGCCCGCTCGGGCGCCAATACCGCTCGGTCTACCGACAGGTCCTTCGACTCGCGTTTCCCGGCGGCTGAACGACGCTGCGACTGTTCGACGCCGCGATCGTCCTCGCCGAGGTGACAGGGTGGCGCTTCGGTCGACAGCAGAAGTGCACGCAATGCTCGGTCACGATCGCTTCCGGCGCGGAGGAGTAACCACCGCTCTCGACAACCCGCACCTAACCCCCTCCCGCACCGCCTCAGCCGCCGCGCGGGTGATCAGCGGCGCGCTCCTCCGATTGACCAACGCCCTGAGCCTGTTCTCAGCTAAGACGGCGCAGGCAGCGCAGGCAGCGCCGGCGAACGGCGGGCCGGTGCGCCCAGCTCGGGCGCCGCGTCGGCGGCGGGCGCGCGCTGCGGGCGCGGCGGCGGCGTGACGCCCGCAGGCAGCACCGGGGGACGGCCGCCCCAGCGCCGGGCCATCCAGGCGGTCGCCAGCACGAGCGCGACGCCGACGAAGGCGACCGGCAGCAGGCTCACGATGCCGTGCGCGCCGAGCATGTGCCCGGCGGCAGGCGGCCCGAGGGGCAACCCGCACCACAGCCCGTCGCTTCCCATCCGCCGCAGGCGCTCGACTTTGCTTCTCACCGATGTGGTCATGCTCATCTGCTCTCCTTCGCTGGAAACGGTGTCGAGAACAGGCATCAGGCGGCTGTCTCGGCCTCGACGCGACCGGCGGTCAGGGGTGAGCTGCGGCCCTCGTCCTCCGCGACCGACTCCCGGTAGTAGAGGACCACCTGGACGATTCCGGCGATCGTGGCGATCACCGCGGCGGCGAAGCCCACCCAGAAGGCGGGCAGCGTCGTGATGGCTCCGACCTTGACGTTGCTCGCACCGCCGGCCGAGCTGAACGGAGGCTGGGAGATGCGGAACAGCTCGCGGGCCGCGACGATGAACGCAAGCATCCCCATAGCGGCGCCCAGGGCGGCCGGTGAGAGCGGAGCGCGCCGGCGGGCAGCGGAGAGCACGAGCAGCAGCCCCACAATCGTCAACGCGAGGACGAGGCTGCTCGTGTGCGGAAGCGACAGCCAGCCGCCGAATTTCGAGCTGCCCTTCGCGCCGAAGAAGCCTGCGACGTTGTAGGCCTTGAACACGGTGAACGGCGCGACGAAAGCGACCACCAGGCCCAGCGCGCCGACCCCCAGCCACGGGGTCATCCCCGCCTGTTGGGGCGCGAGCGACGGAGCCGCCGTGGTGCGCCGGGCCGCAGCGCTGAACGCGTGGCCCAGGCCGCCGAGCAGCGCCAAGCCGCAGCCGACCAGCGCGATCCACATGCCGGTCAGGATCGTGACGTCCGCCTGCGAGGTGGTCCCGCAGTTGTAGGTCAGGCAGCCGAACGGGGGCACGAACATCCGGTAGACGACCTGCGCCGTGGCGAGCAGGGCGATGAGCGCGACCACCAGCCCGACGTTGCGGCCGCGCAGCGTGCTGCGTCCGCGGGCCGCGAGCGTCACCGCCAGCACCGTGATCACAGCCGAGGCGAGGATGAGGTCGGACGCGTGAGGGAGGCCGAGCCAGGCGTCCTCGGTGGAGTCGCCGCCCTTGCCGTGAATCACGTAGAAGTTCGAGCCGAGCGCCACGAACTGAAGAACGGCCCCGCCGA
>JAABUK010012345.1_pt1 | contig 10898 bp, 16 predicted proteins | sample 5559141 | NCBI WGS metagenome assembly JAABUK01 (sample SAMN10711869, study PRJNA513367) | rock metagenome | isolation source: Antarctica rocks | place: Antarctica: Victoria Land, Pudding Butte nord | collected 2016-01-03
CCGCGCGGAGCAGCCCGCGGAACGTCGCGACGGACGGGGGCGCAGGGTCGCCGTCGCGGTCCGGGCTGAAATGAGGGAGGTCGCCCAACCCGCCATAGACGGTGACCGCCATCTCCTCGGGGGCGAGTGCGGCGATCGCGCGGACAAGGGTCGTTACCGTCCCACTGGTTTGCAGGCTCCCGGAAATTGCTAGGATATGCACAGGCTATTCCCTCTCTCTTATCTACCGATATGGCGATCGCTCTCGCCGTACCCCGGCGCATGTTGCCGGTATGATCGTGGCCACAATGATGAAGCTGAGCATGAAACTGACGTATCCGGTCCAATGGTCGCCAAGTGCCGACCACAGGTCGCGGCCCGCGAGTTGGTCGCGGCGGGGGACGCGCAGGTCGAGGACAAGCAGGGTGAGCGCGATGGCGAAGACGCCGTCGCTGAACATCTCGATGCGGTCGGTGCGTACTTCGCGCCTCGCGGGGGACTCCTCGACCCCTGCGGCGAGCTGCCGACGCAACTCGCCGATCAGCGCATCCTGCGCGGCGACGCGCTCGCGCAGGGCGGCGTCCGTCCTAGGCATGTCCGATGTCGCCATTGCTTCCTCCCCTGAAGTCGATGTCGTACGCGATTTCGGCACTGCCCTTCCTCTCTCGGTCACACCGGCGCGACGACGGCCTCGTAGTGCGCCGAGGCGGCGTCATAGTCCGTGAGCAGCGCCCGCGCAGTTGGCGGCACGAGCGCGATCTCGTTGGCGCCGCCCGCGCAGGCATGGACGGCGTCCGCGATGGCATCGTAGAACGAGATTAGCACGAACTCCACCCCGTCGCGCACGTCGCGCCGCAAGATATACACCCCGCGGCACCCGGGTGCGCCGTTGATCACGGGCACCACCCTGCCACGCAGCGCGCTCTTCGCCTGACGGCGTTCTTGCCACGGCTACTGCAAACAGACGCTGGGTATGTTGGGTCTTCCGCAATGACGGTGAAGCATTTTGACCGTTCTGGCTTGCCGGTACACGGGAAATCGGGCAGGGAATCTCTGGTGCGCAGCGAACACCGATTACCCCAGTGGATTCCCTGGTATGGCAGGGAAACTCCGCTTTCTTCGTTCACCGTCATTGCGGAAGAGCCGGTATGTTCTGGCTAAGTGTGCCCGCATAGTCGCCCCTCGCATGCGATCCGGCCAACGGCGCGTCTACCCGCACTGCAGGCAATCGCCGGCCACGGGAACGGAGGGACGAATCATCGCATGGCTTACCGTGATTTGCTTGGACTCGCAGCCACGATCGTTGCGCTCGTCAGCTTTATCCCGTACTTCCGCGATATCTTCGCGCGGAAGACCAATCCCCATGCCTTCACCTGGCTGATCTGGGGAGTGCTCACCGTCATCGCCTTTCTCGGCCAGCTCTCCGGTCACGCCGGACCCGGCGCGTGGGTCACCGGGTTCACCGCTTTGGTTTGCCTCCTGATCGCGGGGATCGCGGCGGCGAACGGTCAACGCAATATCGCGCGCGTCGACTGGATTGCCCTCGCAGGAGCGGGGTTTGCACTTGGCATCTGGTTCCTGACGCGCGGACCACTCCTCTCCGTGATATTCATCACCGTGATTGACACCATCGGCTTCGTCCTGACATTGCGGAAATCCTACACCCGCCCGTTTGAGGAGACGATGAGCACCTTCGGTTTGGGTGGACTGAAGTGGGTGCTCGGCCTGCTTGCCCTCGAGCGGGTCTCCGTGATCACGGTCCTCTTCCCGCTGGCAATCGTGGCCCAGAGCTGGCTGTTTGTCGCCCTACTGGTCGTCCGAAGAAGGCAGCGCAATCGTTTGTCTGCGGAAGTGGCAGCAATCTCAGACGCGGCAGTGTAATGCGGGCTTTCCATAACGGGCGTGAATCGAGGAATTTACTGACACCGTCGGAGCGAACAGGCGCTGAAACTGCTTTGGCTCGATATGGTCTGCGGACGACGGTATCGCGTATCTTCGTCCCTGAATCATTGGCATGGTACGCAGCGGGTATCGGGCGGCGATGTAGTGGCGAGGAGCCGACACCCGGCGGCAACCAGCCATCTCCCGAGGTGGCCTCGCAATCGGTGGCCGTGTCGTGCCCGCGATGTGGAGAGGCGACGAGCCCTGAGTGCTTCGTTGACTTGTCGCTCTCGTACTGCTTCGGCCACGTACTCGTCGTGTTGCAACTGTGCGATCCATGACAATCGCTCATCAAACATGGTGTATATCCTCCCTCGCCAGTGTCTCGCATGATGTCGCGAAACATGGCAGTCGATCCAGATATCCATCGCGCACTGAGTCCGATAGCTGCCACCAAGCTCCCTACGCTTCCCGGTGGAGGATGACAAGGCCGTTTGCCTGGAATTGCATGCCGACACTTTCGGCCATGAAGGTAGTCTCTCAGGGGTGGAGTGACAGCCCCTTGAGGATCTTGTCGGTGGTCTTCTTGTCCTCCCAGAACGCCATGCCGACCAGGTTCAGCGTCTCGCTCGCGACGGCGCGCACTGCGGCGCGGTTGTCGCGGTCGTTGCCGATGCGGAAGAGTTCCTCGGTGTAGATGGCAAAGTGAAGGTCGCGACTCCTCGCCCGCTCGTATACCACCCGCAGTTGCGAGGACGTGCCGGCGAATACCATCACCAGTTGGCGGAACATCGGCAGGTAGGAGATGGCCCGATCCGTCCGCATACGGCTCCCCGACGAGGTCCGTCGCCGTGCCTGCAAGGCCACTGACTACGAAAGCCGTGACATTCAGCTTCTGCCATGTCGGCAGGTCATCGCGCAGCATGACGGCGATCTTGGTATCGAATCGTATAGGGCCTTCTTGCATTGGTATCCTCCGGTTAATATATCGTGGCCACTATATGTTAGGTGCCGCCGATCTGCAAAAGCCCATCGCCGTGACGCCGCTCGCATCTGTCGAAGAGACCCGTCTCCACATACATCCTTGGCCTCCTCTACCTATCGGGGGATTTCACCGTCGACCTCGTCACACACGAGCAGGGACTCATCCCGATAGCGCCTATTCGTCCCGTGCCATTTCGCGCTGCTGACGCAGGTCGATCGCGTGGTGCCGCTCGTGGCCCGCGATGATGTAGGCCATCGCCCGCGCGCTGCGGCAACTCCATCCCTCCGGCGCGCGGCGCTCCCACGCTGCCTGATCCAACCCGCGCAGCAGCGCCGCCGTCGCGGCGCGTACCGACACGAACTCCGCCGTCACGTCGCCGAGCGCGCGACCCTGGAAATCCGCTGTCGTCACGTATTCCCCGAGATCTGCGGGCGTCCATGGCCGCGGGTCGGCGCGGGCGATGCGCAAGGCGCGATAAGCGAGGACCCGCTCGGCGTCGACCAGGTGCCCGACAATCTCGAGGGCGCTCCATTCCCCCGGTGCGGGGCGCCACCGCGCCTCTGGGGGGGTATATGACGCGAGGAGCGCTGCGGTGTCGGCGATCTGGCGCTCAAGGATTTCCCCGATGTCCCCATCGGTGACCAGAGCGATATACCCTGCGAAAAACGGGTCGTACTCATCGGGAGTTGGCCGTCCTGGGTCTATTGACATCATTACTCACCCTCCTGCTCATAGAAATCTCGTCGGCGTGTTCGGTGCCTGCGGCGACACTCTTGATGGTGGATGCCGTCCCGTTCGCGGTCGGTCCTTCCTATCTCGCCGAACACAACGATTCCCATTGGCACGCGCCGATCGGCAGGGATCGCCACCGACCGCTCATAATGCGTCGCGCATCTGCTGCGTGCTCACCACCGTGGCAAATTCCTCGTTCAGGCTCGCGAGAGCCGTGTCGTGCATCTCGTCCGCGCTGTAATGCCGTCCGTCGGGGCCGGTGCGGTCGAACGTCGCTGTCGCATCGGAGACAATGACCGTGTCGAAGCCGAGGTTCGCGGCCATGCGGGTGGTCGTCGAGACGCAGTGGTCCGTGGTGATGCCGACGATCACGACGGTTGCGATGCCGCTCGCGCGCAGGCGCGCTTCGAGGTCCGTGCCGATGAAGGCCGCGTTGACCTGCTTCGTGAGTACCACCTCCCCCGGCAGTTCCCGCGCCTCCGGTTTCACCGCGAATCCCGGGGCGTCCGGATGGAAGCGTCCTCCCGGATCGCTGTTGCGGTGCCGCACGTGCACGATCGGTCGTTCGGTGGCACGCCAGCCAGCCAACAATTCGGCGATGTTGCGCTCCGCGAGTGGATTATTGCGCACGCCCCACTTGGGATCGTTGAACGCGCACTGGACGTCGATGACGAGTAGTGCGCTCGCGCGCGGCAACGTGTTCATGCCTGCTCCCTTTCTGCCGACTTCTTCCGCATGCGCGACGGCGGGTGGCCGAATTGCTCGCGCCAGAGGCGACGCAGCGACCGTGCGTCCGCGAAGCCGCAGCGGTCGGCGATCGCCTCGAGCGTCAAGGCCGGGTCCTGCATGAGCGTCGCGGCGAACTCGAGCCGCAGGCGCTGCTGATACCCGAGCGGCGTCAGGCCGGTGGCGGCTTTGAAGCTGCGGGCCAGGTGACGCGCGCTCGTGCCGACCACGTCCGCGAGTTGCTCCAGGGTCACCCTGGTGGCGAAGTGCTCGATCAGCCAATCCTGAGCACGATGCACCCGGGGCTGCAGATGCGTCCGATACTCCAGGTAGATGCTCGATTGCCCGTGGCTCCCGTCGCGCCGCAGGTACACCACCAGTTCGCGCGCGACCCGTGCGGCCATGAGCGGGCCGCGATCTTGTTCCACCAGCCACAGCGCCATGTCGATGCCCGAGGCGATACCCGCGCTGGTGGTGACGCCGGAGTCCTGGACGAAGAGGGCGGCATCCTCGACCGTCGCGTGCGGGAAGCGGGCGGCGAGCGCCTCGACGAGCGACCAGTGGGTGGTGCAGCGCCGGCCGTCCAGCAGCCCCGCCTCCCCAAGCGTGAATGCGCCCGCACAGACGGCAGCGATCCGCGCCCTGGCGTCGGCGGCATCCCGCAGCCATGCGAGGACGTGCGGGTCCGCGCCCACCGGCGGGGAACGACGGCGCACGCCCGGGACGAGGATGAGATCGTCGCCCGCGATCGGGGGCAGCGCGGATGCAGCGAGCAATTCGAGCCCTTGCGCACTCCGCACGCGCGGCGCGGTGCCGACGAACGAGAGCGCATACTCGGCCCCGAAGCCGTTCGCCGCATCGAAGACTTGGGCGGGACCGGCAAGGTCGAGCAACTCCGTCTCGGGCAGGATGAGCATGACCACCTGTACCATGGACGTTTCCGATCCAAACGCCGGGGAAACGCCGCCTGAACGATCGGCGCTTCCTCCGACAACTCCCGCTAGTGTAGACCGCAGATCGACAGATCATCAGACCTTCACGGGACCAGGAGCGGACGAATCAGGACATCCTCGCACAGGAGACGGCACGCGGTGAGCGTCGGCCGGGAGTCAATCGGGTGCGGGTACGCATCGGGGGCATGGGTGGCCCTCTTCGTCAAACCACCCCGGTTTCCCGCACCTCCCCTCCCCGCCCGTCCGGCGCCGGTCGCTTAAGGAAGGAGGGGCTTGGGGGTTTGACGAAGGTGCGCATCTAGTATATAATTAGTGTGTCATTATGAATATTAACGTCCTCAGTCGCCACTCGCTCAGCGATTGCCTTAGTCGGTACAGTGAGTGGTTGGCGACGACGCGCCAGTATGCCGAGCGGTCGAAGCGGGAGTATCGGGACGACGTGTCGAACCTTGCAGCATGGCTCGAGACGCGCGCTGGCGTCCGATCCGTTACTGCGGTGCAGCGGCAGCATCTCACCGCGTTCCTGGCTCAGTGTGCGGCCTTGGGGCATGCCTCCAGTACCCGCCGACGCAGTGTGGCGGCGATCCGCTCCTTCTTTTCGTTCCTTGTCCAAGAGGGAGTGGTTCGCTACTCCCCCGCCGCCGATCTCCTGCCACCCGAGCGGGAGACCCGCCCGCCGCGCATCCTGACCGAGGACGAGTACACCCGTCTGCGCGACGCGGCATCCGATCACCCGAGGGACGCCGCGCTGGTCGAGTTGGCGCTCCAGACGGGGCTGCGACTTTCCGAGATCGCCCGGCTGAAGACCACCGATATTGTCCTCCCTCCCCTATCCACGGACATCGTCATATGTCCGCATTGTCGGACGGGGCACACACGGCCGCACAGTGACACTCAACGCACGGGGATGTGCGGCACTGCGGGCGTACCTCGCCGAGCGCGAGCCATCCATCTCCCATTGCGCATTCAACCTTGCAACTTGCATCGTTCGGACTCCAAACGCCGATGAAGCCACACCAATGATCCCTTGCTTGACAGACAGCCGTGCCGATGCCAACATATGCACACTTCTTCATGTGTTAGCAATGGAGGACACCTTGCCATCCCTAAGAGACACGAGAACCGATGAACAATGTGAGATTGACCATGTGCATATTCAAAACGTCGGCCGCGCGCGGGCAACCCTACCCGATTACGACACGGCCGCGAACCTCGCCTCGCTCTTTGATGCGCTGAGCGATCCGACACGGGTTCGATTACTGACGGTTTTGATGTCCGGCGCTCTTTGTGTCTGTGACCTCACGGCGGCGCTTGGTGTTAGCCAGTCGGCGGTGTCACATCAACTGCGGCTGCTCCGATCCCTAAATCTCGTTCGCTCCCGCCGTGAGGGGAAGATGGTTTGGTATTCGCTTGACGATGACCATGTGAACGATCTCTTGGCAATCGGTTTTGCCCACGTCGGCCATCGTCCGGTAGTGGCAGTACAGGAAGAGGAGCAAACCGCATGAGTAGCCTGACGGGTGTTCAATCGGCTCGTGCATTCTCTCCACGGGACGCACTGATCCGTGCCGGTGTGCGAATCGAAATCCTGACCATCGTCTACATGGTTATCGAGGCCGCTGTTGCGATCGGTGCCGGTGTCATTGCTCGATCCGTACTCCTGACCGCCTTCGGCTTTGACAGCGTGATTGAACTGATCACCGGTGGCATTCTGTTGTGGCGGCTCTCGACTGAGGCGCGTGGTGGCTCGTTGGAACGGATCGAACGGGCGGAGAATCGGGCGGCGTGGGTCGTCGGTATCGGGCTTGTCCTACTCTGTGCCTACGTGCTTATCAGTGCCGTTGCCGTGCTTGCACTTCGGAGCAAGCCGGATAGCTCGATTCCTGGCCTTGCACTCTCTGTTGTTGCCGTCGTCCTCATGCCGATCCTAGCGTGGCGAAAACGCGTCATTGCGGCTGGCATTGACAGCAGTTCGCTTCGGGGCGATGCGGCCTGCTCGATCACCTGTGCATATATGGCCGGTGCGCTCCTCGTCGGCTTGGGACTCAATGCCGCCTTCGGCTGGTGGTGGGCTGATCCGATTGCGGCACTCGTGCTGCTGTATTGGCTCGGCGGGGAAGCGCGTGAGGCCATTCAAGGTGCACGGGGAGGACATGGGGCATGTTCATGCGGCGACGATCACTGCGACGACTAACTCTGCTCATTTTCGCGGCGTAAGGAGTAACCTTCGTGGCGCACGATCACGGGCATAGTCACGGCGTCGGTGGACACAGTCACGCCCCGGCGAGCTTCGGCAAAGCGTTTGCCATCGGCGTCATCCTCAACACGGGTTACGTGGTCGCGGAGGTTATCTACGGCCGTCTCGCACATTCCGTCGCCCTCGTTGCCGATGCGGGGCATAACTTGGGGGACGTGCTCGGGCTTCTCTTCGCGTGGGGTGCCAGTTACCTTGTCACGCGCCCACCATCCGGCAAGCACACGTATGGGTTCCGGGCTTCCTCGATCCTCGCGGCGCTCGTCAATGCCGTCGTGCTGCTCGTCACGATCGGCGGGATTGCCTGGGAAGCCATCAGACGACTGCAACAGCCGAGTGACGTTGCCGGTGGCATCGTCATCTGGGTCGCCGCTGCGGGCATTCTCGTGAACGGCATTACGGCACGCCTCTTCCTCTCCGGTCGTAAGGGCGATCTGAATATCCGTGGTGCGTTCGTCCACATGGCGGGGGACGCGGGGATCGCCTTCGGCGTGGTGCTGGCCGGTTTCGCCATCCTCATTACCGGGCTCCGGTGGATCGACCCCGTAGTAAGCCTCATCATCGTTGCAATCATCCTGCACAGTACGTGGTCGTTGTTGCGGGATTCAGTGAATCTGGCGCTCGATGCCGTGCCGGAAGGCATCAAGATTGACGACGTGCGTGCCTACCTCGAAGGATTGCCGGATGTCACCGAAGTCCATGACTTGCACATCTGGGCGATGAGCACGACGGAAACGGCGCTCACCGCACATCTGGTGATCCCCGAGATAGCAGATCACGACGGCCTGCTTGCGCGCTGCTGCGAGGATCTTCATCATCAGTTCGGGATTGAGCACGCGACCTTGCAGCTTGAATGTGGCAACGAAGCACATCCGTGTGCGCGTGCGATTGCCGGTGTCGTCTGAGCGGTGGCAGCATCCGCAATGGTTTCGCTCGGTTGCTTGATAGCGGTATCAGGGCTACACTTGCGCGTATGGAGCAGCGAGAGGCGGACACACCGATCGAACAGCGATCCTCCTGGCAAAGTGCATGGCGACCCGTTGCCACAGCGCTGATGTTTGTGCTCCTCACGCATCAGATCATCATGGCCACGCCGCTCCCCGCACTCGCACCCGCCATGGCAGCGACGAACCAGCAAGCGAACATCGGGATGCCCTGCGGCGGTTCGTGCCCGACAGGGATTCTTAGCCTCTGCATTCCCGGTCGCATCTGTGCCGGGGTTGAGGCGGCACTGACCCGGCTGCCGTTCACACCATTACTGCTCCTGGCGCTCCTGATCGCCGCGTTGCTGGCTATCCGGGCACCGATTCTCACCCTCCGGCGCGAGCGCTGGCTCTGGCCACCGGATCGCAGGCGGGCCTTCCTCCAAGTCTTCCTGATCTGAAATCCCGTTCCTGACGCAGCACGCCTGACCACATCATGCGGCGGGCAGATGATGTGTTGGCGTGTGTATCGGTGCGCACAACGGGAGGTCGGTTCATGGCCAAGACGGCGACAACGCCAACGAAACAACCTAACCAGCGCGAGCGGATGCAGCGGGAAGCGAAGGGCAAACGACAACAGCGCCGGTTGCTCCTCGGTGGTCTACTCGCGGTGACCACCATCGGCATCGCGATTGGTCTCTGGGCGATCACGTCCCGCGTCGGATCAAAGCCGAGCGCGCAGGCGCTCTACCAGTTCCACACGCAGGACGTCCATTCCCTCGCCTTCGACCCGGAGCGATACCAACACGCGCTTCTTCGGCCACCACACCGGCCTGAGGATCAGCCACGACCCGCTTCTTCGCGCCGACGGGGCATGGGATCGCCGACCTCTTCGCGACCTTCTGGACCCAGAATGGCGATCTCGGCACCTTCGGGTTCCCCCTCTCCGAGCCGACCCGCGAGATCATCGGGGACAAGAAGGAGCCGATGACCGTCCAGTATTTCGAGCGGGCGCGCTTCGAATTGACCAAGGACCTGATCGGAAAAGAGACCGTTCGCCTCGGCAACCTCGGGCGCGAGTATGCCGCGCTACAAGCGCTCGGTGTGAATCCCGTGCCGAAAAGCGCCGAAGCGATCGAATACAGCGCGAGCATCTGGCCGAAGTGGATCGACGTGAACCTGAAGACGCAACATCTCGTCGCGTACGAAGGGGACGCGGTGGCGCAGCAATTCGACATCACCAGCGGCACGCCGAAAAATCCGACGCCGCCGGGCGTCTTCCAGCTGTTTGCGAAAGTGAAGAGCGAGCGCATGCGCGGGGACATTGGGTTGCCGACGCAATACGACATCAAGAACGTGCCGTGGACGATGTATTTCGCGGGTGGTGGGTATGCCATCCACGGTGCGCCGTGGCGGAGCGTGTACGGGCAGGGAACGGACCTGGACGGCAGCCACGGCTGCGTCAACTCGCCGGTGGCGCAGGCGGACATTCTCTACCAATGGGCACCCCTCGGCACCACCGTCATCATCCATTTCTAGCTGTCTGGGGGCGATGATGGTCAGGGCATTACGAGGCGTCCTCCGCGCTACCGCGCTCGGTTTCCTCTTCGGCGTCGGCACGTTCTTGGTGGTTGGGATTCCGACCGCCGTTATCCCGAACCAATGGTTCCGGCGCATGACGCCAACGCGCCCGCAGGACTACATCTTCCTCGCGACGACAGCCCTGATCGCGGCGGCGATCGGGACGACCTATGCGAGCCAATCGGCATGCCCGCGACAGGAACGCAAACTGACTGCCGGTGGGTTGCTGTCGTTCCTCGCGGTGGGGTGCCCGATCTGCAACAAAATCGTCGTCCTGCTGCTCGGGGTGAGCGGGGCGCTGAACTACTTCGCGCCCATCCAGCCCGTGCTCGGGCTGGCGTCGGTCGCACTCCTCGGCTTCACGCTCTTTCTCAGGCTGCGCGCGATCCGGCGTGTCCCGGAAAGTAAGATGGCTGCGGTCTAGCCGTCGTTTGATCGGGGGCTACCGATTTAGTTGATTGGACCCGAATGGGCCTCGGAGGGTTAGGTTCTATGCAGATTCTACGCAAACTTGTGCTGCTGGCGGTCGCCATCGGCCTTTTCGCCTTTGTCGGGAGCACGGGAACACCCGTCGCTGCGGCGACCGCCATCCCCGATGTCGCGCCCAATGCGCCGAGCACGCTTTACTTGCCGCAGACGAAGCACGCACTCGGCGGGTCGTTCCTCAAGTACTGGACGAACACCGGCGGGTTGACGCGCTTCGGCTTCCCCGTCACCGAGGAGCTGTCGATCAAGGACAACACCGGCAAGCAGGTCACGGTGTCTAACGTCAACTAGAATTGCCGGCGACGACAATTAGACTTGCCGGTCCGCCCGCCATACCGTCACTGCCTACGGCTCCTCATTCTCTTCAATTCCTTGTCTCGTCCCACTCGTCATCTGCG
>JAABUK010012346.1_pt1 | contig 10897 bp, 4 predicted proteins | sample 5559141 | NCBI WGS metagenome assembly JAABUK01 (sample SAMN10711869, study PRJNA513367) | rock metagenome | isolation source: Antarctica rocks | place: Antarctica: Victoria Land, Pudding Butte nord | collected 2016-01-03
TAATTATTTATAATTAATTATGCGTATTTATAAAAATCAATATTAAATTATTATCTTTATTATTAATTTCCGTTATTATATAAAGTTATAATATATGTGAGTAAGAGTATTTATAATTAATTATTAATACTTATAATTAATTAAAATCATTCTTATTAAGTTCATTATTATCACACGCTTTTTAATTATTATTATTATTAATTAGATTAATAAACAGATCTCTATATAAATGATTATATCTAATAATAATTAATTATAATCTAATACTTTTAACGCTCTCTCTCTCGCCCGCGTTATTATTCTTTATTATATCGCGTGAATAATTATAATCATTTATAATTAAAATTCATTAATTATAATTTAATATTAATTATAATAATACTGTAATTAAATAAATTAAAGAAAGAATAATTAATTAATTATAATTACTTATAAATAATTAATAATGTTATTATAATATAATATATTATTGATCGAGTTTAAATTAAGAAGAAGAAGAAGAATTTTAAGTAATTACTTATAATTACTTATAATCAATATATAAAACTAATATATTTTAATGTCTTTATTAATATAAAAGATTCTATTTATTATTATTAGTAGATTTTATTTATAATTATAGATGATTGATTATAATAATAACTTCTTTAATAAGAAAGAAAAAGAAGAAGAAGAAGTAGAAGAAGAAGAAGAAGAAGAAGAAGAAGAAGAAGAAGAATAATAATGATAATGATTGATTATCATTAATTATAATTAACTATTCTATATGAACTCTGATAAAATGATATACTACAACTCTACCGCATATTAATTAATTATAATCAATATTATTTGTGTATATTACTGCTTTTCTTAATAAATTAATTGTTAAGATTAATTAATTATAATTAATCAATCTTAAATCTTATCTTTTTTAACATTTTATAACTTTAATTTTATCTTATTTTTAAACTTTTTTCTTTACTTTTATATTTTCTTTTTTCTTATATTTCTTTATAATATTTAATAAATATAATAAATATATTATCTATTTACATAAAAAATGTAAAGAATTAAAGATTTCTTATTTATAATAATCTCTTTTAAATAAACTCACGATCGCTTTATATATATAAATATATAAATATTATAATGTATAATTAATTATAATTAATCATAATTACTTATAATTACTTACTCTTTTAAATATAATTTCTCAAAACTTATAATATATTAAATTTACGACGATATATTAAATTAATATATTAAATAAATATTATTAAGTCTGATTACTTTAAAAATTCAAATCAACTATTAATTATTATTCGAGAAAGAAAATCTGAAGAAATATAATAATAAATATAATATTTTATAATTAATTATAACTACTAATAATTTTTTAGAGCTATTATAATATTCTATAATAATAAGATAATATTAAATTAAGAATTTAAGCTCTCTAGAATTAAAGAATATATCTCTAAAAGAGATTATTTATTCGTGATTAATTATACTTAATTATTATTTATTAATTTTAATACACTTTTTTTAATTAAGAACTTATTCTGAAATATTAATTATAATATAATCTTAAATTTAATTAAATTATTAAAAGAAATTAAGCAGTTATAAATATATATAATTAATTATGAAATCTAATAATTCTTATATAAATTATCATAAAGCAAAATTATTAAAATATGATAAGAATCTTCATTATCTTATTAAATAATATGCTAAGAAAAGAAAGATTTATTACTTTTAATTTATCAAAACTTTAAATAAACTTTGATTTTAATAGAATATTCATAACTAATCATAATTAATTATCTTTAATTATATCTAATCACACTCTCTTTTATTCACTTAACTTTATTTATTATTTATTTAATTTAATTTCCTTTTCTTATAACTTAAGTTTCTTCTCTTTAAACTTTAAAATCTTTTCTTAAACACAATTTATTTTCTCTTTCTAAGTAATTATTAATAATCATTCTATTAAATTCTCTTAATCTTTTAATCACTTATAATTAATTATAAATAATTATATATCACTTTTTATACACTTTATATTTATAGAACTTTAACTTTATAAAATATTTAATAAATTAATATCTGTAAATATTTATAATGATTTAGTAAATATAAGAATATTCCGTCGAGATTCTTAATATTATAAATATTTAAGTGAATTAAGATTGCGATATTTAAGACTTGCATCTACTAATATATTATATTAGCGCATGAAATCATCGAAATTATAAGCTTAAATATTATAAAATGTCAGAATTATTTATAATTAATAATACTTACTTCTTAATTACTATTATTAATAAGTATTCTTAATTACTCTAATATAATTTTTGATGTATAGATTTAATAATATTAAAGTTTTTATTAATTATATTTCAGAATTTCGCGTTTATTTATGATTAATAATGAATAAGTTCTAAAAGAATTTATAAAATCTTTTTATATTATATTTAAGCTCGAGTAAAAGAATTATTAAGAAATATATCAAATCATTCATCTATTATTTATTGAGTATTAAGTTTTAATAATTGTCGCATCTTATTTTATAAAGAATAATCTGCAAATTTTATTATAATTTCTTAATAGAAATGAATTAAATAATAAATGAAGATAAATTCAATATAATTTTATTATAATTAAGAGTAATTAAAATTATAATTTATAAAATAGATATCAAGAATGATTATGTGATAGATAGATAGTGAGGATAAAGTAATAATGTTGGGGTGCTGACTTAATACTAGTGAGAATATCAATTAGTTCTATCTAATAGAAATTAATCTTTGAAGAATTTCTTTAAAGATCTCTTCTCTTCCCTCTATATTTATTTAATATAATAGTTAAAGAGAAGGGAAAAGTAGGATAACTGTAGTTAACTATTAATTATAATAGTAATTAAGAGAAAATCTTCGGACGAAGAAAAGATATTAAGAAGTTGGAGATATGAATATATTAGTTAATAAGTGACTTATTAGCTGAGATTATAATAATATTTTCTCTTCTAAAGTTCTATTCTTAGAATTAGAATTAGATTTAATAGAATCATCTATTAATAAGAAGAAGATAAAAGTTAAATAATACGTTAATATTCTAATGATTATTATATTAGAAATAATAAGATGTGAGTAAGTTAATCATTAATTATAATGTGTTATAATATTATAGTAAAGATGAAGATAAGGCGCGAATATTTTAAGGATATTATTTCGATAATAAAAGAAGATTAAAGATTAGTAGATTAAGAACTTAACGTAAAGTTGAGAAAGCGCTAAATTAGAGTAGATAGCTAATCTTGATTAACGCGATATATTAAGTTATGAATTCAGTCGCTTTTAATAGATCAGTCGTTCTTATAATCAATTCTATAGATTAATATTATAGACTCTTTATTAAGTATAAGTAACTACTTCTTTTCTTATAACAGTACTTCTTTTCTTCTCACACTCTTATTACTCACTATTATCTCGCTATTATCTCATCTTTATAATATCTTAAGCCTTCTTTATTAAGTCTCTTATATAATCTTATTAGTTTTATAATCTTTAAAAATCTTTTATAAAGTCTTTATAACTTCTTCGCAAAATCTTTATAATAACTTTATAAGTCTTTTATTATATTGAAATTATAAGAAAATCTTTTAAATACTCTATTAATATTATCTTAATATTATCTTTCTTACTTAAACATTCTTATTTTATCTCTACTCTATTATAATAATATTATCTGCGCTGTATTAAATATTTAGTATATCTCGATAATTAAGATAATATATATAAATAACAAAAGTTTAAGCGCTGTAAATATTATATTAAAGAGAATAAATCTTATCTTAATATATATTCTTTACTTTACTTTCTATTATTATATTAATAAATAGATTTCGAAAAGATTTTTCGAATATATAAATGAATTGATGAGATTATAGAATGAGATGATGAACTCAAAATCTGAGAAAGATCTTGAAATTGATTTAGTGATAATGACTTTTAAGAAAGATAAAGAGATGCTTTTTAGTGAAGATTGAAAGTTAAAGAATAATATTAAGAATTGAAAGCGCAATAATTAGTGTCTTAATAAATTGTCATATAATACGTGTAATATAGAAGACTTAATCTATTTGATTATATTTATGCTTAAAGATATTCAAAATTCACTGCAGTATTTAATTAATATAAAGCGCTTTGAAGTATATATATTATCGTTACTTTATTAATAATTACTAACTTAAACAGCTTCGTCTATTTATTATTATTAAAAAAGAATTCTAATAAGTTATTATTGTAATTACTTTCTATCTATAATATATTGATAATATATTAATAAAGTAAAATTCTTATTTAAATCAATTTATTAAGTCTTGATTATATTTCTTCTTTATATAAAGTCTTGAATTATTTCTTTATTTAACTTCACGTACTTAAATATATTTGAGCCTCGATAAAATCTATAAACTCTGTGAGAAAAATTAAAAAAGAGTGTCTTACGTTCAATATTTATACTTTATTTTATTGACTTTAAATTAAGTTAATGAAAATATTAATTAATATTAAATGAGATTGAAATACAGTTCTTTCATTAAGCAAATCAGCTTAAGAAAATCGCTATCATTGTTCGTAATATTCTGAAGTCAGCCGCAAGAATGAATAAAGAAGAGAAGGAAGTCGTGAAGATAGAAAAGACGTAACTAACGGAATTAGCGAAACGTCTCAAAAGTATTAAGATCGAATCACAAATATCGACAATCTCTTATATTCTCTCGCAAATTCTCGCAAACATTGAAGAGATAAAGAAAGAGCTGAGGAAATTATAAAAGATTAAGATAAAGATATAAAGTTAAATCGCAGTAGAAAATCATAAAGAGGTCGTTAGAATTCTAACTGCAGATATTTAGTATTAATAAATAATAATAAATTAAAAGAATAAAGAACTGATTGTAATTATTATAGATTAAATATAGAGAGACGAAATAGATATAAAGCTAATAATAACATTACTAAATATAATCAGAGCCGCGAAATCACGAAAAGTTATAAATAAGATAATCATATTTCGAAGACTTACGAGAGGAAACTATTTAGTTATCACAATCTTATAAGTAAGTAAAGAAGTCTTAGAAATAATAATAGACTGATTATAAATAATTATATTGAGCGCAAAGATCAAAAAATTCATTTATATAATTAGAGTTCATATCATTTATATTAAAGCAGTAAATAATCAGAATTAATTATAAGTAATTATTAAAATTCTTAAAGCTAATTAAAGACTTCACCCGCAGATAGAGTTAATAAGAGTGATCTGAATTAAGCGCATAATCAGATAAAAGAAGATATATAAATCGCTGATTATTATAATTAAGAGTATTAATATGATAAATCAATTAATTATTCGCGATTTAGTTTATAAAGAAGAAATAAAGATCTGCGAACAATTTATTTTAAAAGCAAGAATTATTTAGTGTATATATTATCAGTAGTATAAATATATTATAAAATTCTGCAAATTCAAATTAGTCTATATAAATTACGCAGAAAGTCATCTCACAAGTAATTATAAAAAAGATTAGAAAGATATAATCTCTCGTAAATGCGGATTATATAAAAGTAATTATCGAACTTAAAAGAAGAGATGCCGATTTAAATAACGTAAAATAGAATGAGCTAGTAAAGTAGTTCAGATAACTTTAATATTATATAAGAAGAGTTGTGAAGATATGATTAGAATAGCGTAATTCATATTTATAATATTATAATTCTAATTTTAAATAAGAGATGATAATAAGTGATAATAAGTTACGAGAGAGCGCAAGAGAAGATCTAATAATCTGATTAGAGCAGTTAGAATAATTAGATAGATATAACTCTCTTAAAAGAGAGCTCATTTAAACTCAGATATTGAAGAGATAAAGATAATTATAATAATTGACGAATTATCACAACTCTTCAAAATCAGAGATATGAAAATAAAGACAATCGTAATAATCGAGAAAGAGTTGTATTTAACAGAAATATTAGAAATAATCTCAGAATGAGAATTATATTGTAAGAATTAAGAATACTACAATATAATATTAATTATAATAAAGAAGCAATATTAATCTCACTTCTACATGATTCTATAATTAAAGCATTTAATATTCTCGTTATTTAAGAATTTTAAAGAAATTCCTTTACTATAATAGATTATAATTCTTTATAAACAGAATTTCACTTAATTTACTTATTTTAAAAGCTTATAAGAGTCTATTTCTACATTAATAAAAGATTATATTTATGAAGCTGAAGTATGATAAACTATAATAAAGATGTATAAATACTTATAATTCATATTAAAGAAAGTAACTCAGATATAACTTATTAGATTTAAATATATAATATCTACAATTTTAGTTTAAACTTATATTTTAGTAGAGATGCGGAAATACTTAATATACTGCGTAAGATTTTAAAAGCGATAGATATAAAAGTGAAATATATTATAATTGACAATCTTAATCTTTACCACTCATATTAGAGCGGCTTAGAGAGGTTAATCTAATATATAGTAACAGATATTTTAATTAATATCGCTAATAATCATTTGTCTTCAAAATAATAATATAACAGACACGTGAGTTATAGAGTATGATAAATCTGATATTTCTTTCGCAAATACTTATAAATAAGATAATAAAGTGCACAGCTAAATCAGATTTAATTTAATTATTTAATCATATTTCGATTGAGTTTACTCTTTAAATATAACTGCAGTTACTCGTAATTAAACGCAGAAGATACTGAAAGAGAACGGATATTAAAAAGATGATAATAACGCTGAAAGATAAAATATTTAATATCTTATTATATATTAATAAACAAATAAATATAAGAATTTATAAGATATTATAAGCGCTTAATTAAGCAATTAATATGAGTGTGTTATAAGCTAAGTCTTTTAAGTTCGTAAAGAACTTCTAATTAAACGAGTGTGATATAATAATTTATAAGATAAGAGAGATTAGATATAATATATTATAAAATCGTATAGAGAAGTTTGAGAAAAAGTATTATAAAATTAGAAATTGAAAGATAGCAATTCTATAATAATACGCAAAAGATATATTCCGCTCGTAATTAACTAAAATCATATAAATAATATAAAGCATTTAAAGACTTATAAAGTGAGTTAAGATTAAAGTAGATAAATTATATATGCTCTCTCAGCTTTCGCAATTAATTATAAGAGATCGTGACGGAAATCAAATTAAAGTAGCTGATATAATATTATAAAAGATTAATTTACTGAAGAAGAAATTTTTTCTGAAATCTTAAGAGATAGATTTACAGAATATTCAAAATGCTCAGTATAAAGAGAGAATTAATCTCAAGTAAATAATTATAGAAGTAGAGATATATAATATTATATAGAAGATTACGAAGAATAAAGCCGCTGATCTAAATTAGATTTTAAATAGAATACTTAAGAATATAATAGATTAACTGATCTTACATCTTTACACGATCTTTAACGCAGTATTACAAAACAGTTATCATTTTAACGCGTGAAAATAGATGATTATATTTACTCTTCGAAAACTTGATAAAGATAATTATATCACTTCTAAGATATACCGCCCGATAGTCCTACTTAATATTATGAGAAAACTTCTTGAATAAATTATAACGTGTAAGCTCTCGTAATTCGCCGAATCTAATTATCTCCTCTTAAAAACATAAATAAAAGCTTAAAAAGATAGATTAATAAAAACAGCTCTTTAACTTCTTATAAAATAAGTACATACTATTTAAAATCTTTCAGACTTAAAGAAGATCGCAATCCTTCTTAATCTTAATATTTTAAACGCATTTAATTACGTATTATATAAGAGGCTGACATATAATCTTAGAAAAAGAAGAATTTCAGAGATATTAATAAGATGAGTGAAAAGCTTTCTTAAAGATTATATTATAATAATAAGACTAGTTAAGAATAAGTTTAAATAGTTACGAGTGAAAATGAATATTTTATAAGAATCTTCGATATCATCTATTCTATTTCTCTTCTTTATTATAAATCTATTAGATATTATAGATAATAAAGTGTTACGAGTTTTCTCAATCAGATTTATAAATAACATTAATATCTTAATATATAAAGTATTAATAGAGCGCAATTATAAATATCTAAAAGAGATTCATTAAAAGTATATGTAATAAGTTATAACTTATAATACACGCTTTATATTAAAGAAATATAAGATTCTTCACTTAATAAGATTATTAAAGAGATTTAATCTAATAATCACATTAATACTTAAAGAGATATAAATTAATGCAAAATCTTATATTTAAGTACTAAAAATATAGATTAATATCAAATTAAGATGAGAATTACATCTCATAAAGATTCAGAAAAAATAGATCTTATTATTAAGCGCAATAAGTTATATCATATCATTAATCTAAGAAGTTATATTTAAGAAATCGAGACTGATTTACAACTTTGTTATTAAATTAATACTGTTATATAATGTAAGTATATAACACGGACCGCAAGAAATATCTCTTACTCGTAAAACAGTGAAACAATAATTTAAGATCACTCAGAATCACTTTCTATAGAAGATCTTTAAAGTATATTAAGTTATAAATAAGCGTATTCTGAAAAAAGAAATAAGAATCTATTTAATCTTAATCGCAATAAATAGATTAGCGATCTTAAAAATGTGTAGATAAACTTTGATTATAGAAGACTATATAGTTCGTTAAGCATATATAAGAATTTATAATAGGGCGCTATTGAAAAGAATTTCAAATTAATAAGCAATATTATTAGACATCAAGAAGAAATAATTAAAAAAGAGAATTTCAAAGAAATTCTAAATAAATAGCTTATTATTAATAATAGTATCTTCACGATAGAATATAAAAGAAAATGAGTGAGAATATCAGTTAATAATATAAAAATAAGTTCTTAAGAAAACACTGATTAATATATAAGAGATATAATAAACAGCATATCTTTAATTTATACCCGTAAATAAAATCAAGAACTTGACATAGTTTAATCTGAATTGTAATCGCCCGAAACTTCACGGAGAATTAACAAAGATGATTAGCGCGCTAATTATCTAAATCTAAACGGAAAAGATTAAACTAAACGAATTTCTTATAGATAGAAATATTTCGAATTACGCATTTATATGTTTCTGCGACTAGTAATAATAAACGGCGAAGCATATCGTGATATTATATTCGTTCTTCGCAGATAAGAGAAGAATACTGTTTTTAATCGCAGAAACGAGTGATTATTAATAAATGCTTATAATCACTTGTGAGATTAGAGTAGCAGTACATTTCTTTTAGAAGACGGGACTTCTGACACAATTTTAAGTAAGTAATATCTAAATTAAAAAATTGAGATCGGAATCTCGCAATAAAGCTCGCAAGAGATTGTAATTATGTGATATAGAATGTAAATAAAAGAAAGCGAGATAAGAACGATAGATTTTTTTTCTAAAAAGATTTCTTATTTTATAAATATATAGATTCCCTCATTAGCTATAAGTTAGATAGAAGTAAGAATTATCATCATCATTAAATTAAGTTAATAATTCATATTTCTAAATCAATTCTTTAGTATTTTCTATATTAGAGATTTTAATTTAAGTGCTTTCTATTATAAATTAATCTTTTCACTTAATAAAATATTACTAACTTCTTTAATAAATATACTTATTTAAAACTTCTTTTATTTTTCACTTCTTATCTTTATTCTTTAGTAATATCGATTCAATATATTATACTGAGTCTTCGCCGACTTTACAATAATAAGGTTTTAGAAGTGAGATATGAAAAATTGAATAAATCTTTTAATAAGATGATAGCTTTAACTAATATATCTATTATTCTACTATCTTAGTAATTTAAAACAGATTAATATATTTATTTACTTGCTTTTTATTAGAATAAGTCTGTCTTAGATTTCTTATAAAAAATATTATTCAGTTCTTCATCTTAAAAGTCATTAATTTATACTTTTTATTATATTATTTTATTTAATATTTTATGGTTTTCTCTTAGCGCTTTATTAATTCTTCTCTTTATTTTTTTATAATCTTAATTCTTTTCTTAGTATTTAATATCTTCTCTTTTAAGATCTTATTCACAAGATTTAATAATCTTTAAGAATAAAAGCTTATTAAAGTGAATACTGAAGTTATATTAATTATAAAATGAATGTTATTATTATAATAAAATTAAGCGCGTAATAACAGCTTATATTAGTTCTCTTAATAATAGATTGAAAAGTATTGAAGATATTATTTAAGCTCTTAATTTTATTATTTAATTTGATTATTAATTTGAGAATAAAATATAATTAAAAGTCTTCTCTTAATCTTTAAATGAAAATATAGTACTGATTAGAAATATAAGATAAAGATAAAATCTTAATTAGAGACGATATTATTCGACGTATTAAAGTCGCTGATAATATATTTCTTAAATACGAAAGCCAATTTTTTAGTAGTAATAATTTTATTCACAGTAATATATCTTATAAATTTTGTGAATCTATTTATTATAATAAGAATAGAATTAAAAGCAGTTTTCTCTTTAATATTAAAAGATAAGTTAGTAATAAAGTTTATAATGATTTCTTTTCACAAAATAAAGAAACGAAATAATGATTATAATATATTATATAATTAATATTACTTTATCTTCGTTCTTTAATAAATATTATAACTTATAATAAAGTTCTTTACTTCTTTATTTATATTTAATTAGAAGAAGTTCTGATAAAGTAATATTAATATTTTGCGGACGTTAAAATAATTATTTAAAGAATTATTATATTTTATTAAGAGAATCTCATTATAAACTGTTAAATCTATAGAAACAAA
>JAABUK010012349.1_pt1 | contig 10895 bp, 13 predicted proteins | sample 5559141 | NCBI WGS metagenome assembly JAABUK01 (sample SAMN10711869, study PRJNA513367) | rock metagenome | isolation source: Antarctica rocks | place: Antarctica: Victoria Land, Pudding Butte nord | collected 2016-01-03
GACCTGTTGTGACAGGAGCGGTGGCTGCATCAATGATGGTGGTGTTGAAGTGCGTCTGGCTGAAGGACGCTGCCACACTTCTTCTGATGCGCAGCATTTCCCTGAAGGTGTCTTCATTGCCGTGAGCCACCTGTAGCACCACAACCAAAATGTGAATCCCCAGAAGCACCAGGAGGATCACCAGAAGCACTAGAACCAGACTGTGACATTCATATATCTATGTGTAACCCTATGGGTGTGACGCATCCCTTTTGGCACTATGTGTGACTACTCATCAAATTTGCTCAAGACTGTTGGGAGAGGCTTAAAGCGCAGAGGTAGACTGCTTGTGCATCTTGAAAAAAGAGGAAACAGCTGTGATAGGGTGGCAGGCAACCCAACTCTGCTGCAACTGTCCAAGCACACATAGACAGAGAGACAAACACACAGCCATACAGACCCACACACAGACAAATACAGACACACATATATACAGGTAGGTGTGTACAGTCCTGAGTGGTTCCATGCATAAGGTGCAGCAGCACAGCACAGCACAGCACAGCACAGCACAGCACAGCACAGCACAGCACAGCACAGCGCAGCACAGCACAGCACAGCACAGCGCAGCACAAGCAGCAGAATGAGTGTACCTCAAAAGCATTCCAGTCAGCCCAGAAGCCAGTGTCTCTTCTAGGATCTGCCATGGCGCTTGCATGCACATAGATGGCCCTGGCCCTATCCACCTCACCCAGACCACGCTCCAACTTGGCATACCTGAAGTTACAAACACACACACTGATCAGGATTAGATTTACTGATCCACTTGCATGCAGGTAGATGGCCCTTGCCCTATCTACCTCACCCCGACTACCTCACTCCAACTTGGCGTGCCTGAATGCATACACATGCTGGTCAGCGTCAGAACAACTGAGCCACATGAGAGAGGTCGTGAGGAATCAAGCAGCACTGCCAGATGGTGAGAAAGTACCTTTGAAGAATTGAGGTTTGGCCCGCTCTACAACAGAAGTTACCATTAGAGGTAACAGAACGCAACTTGATGACAACGAAAATGGTTGCAGAGCGTTTAAAGTTGACTAAATGTGGCCTGGCTGTGATTGGGGACTCTAAAGGCTGCTATAACTGACAAAAACACATTTTGCAATCTGTCCCTCCCCCCTTTTTGGCAGGTGCAGACTCTGCTGCTATTGACATTACAAAAGACTGCAGGCCTGGTCGGCAAAACAGTCTGGCAGACAGGAACAGACAGATCAAACAGGGCAGACAACACACCTCAGTTGGTCTTGTCCCCAAGGGCTTGGCATGAACAGCTGCCAACATTTCACAAACTATGTGGGCACTGAAGTTCCCAGATTTGTGATGACATACAGAATACATCAATCAATCAATCAATCAATCAATCAATCAATCAATCAACTCACACTTGCTATCTTTAATATGACATACAAAAGCCGTAAGTCCTATCAATCCTGGCATGTGACATTGTGCTCACAGCAGGGTTGATTGCGTGATAGGGTTTCGTGGAGTGATTGATAGGGCTTCTGATGGCTCCCATACCTGAGGCACATTTTCTTACAGTCTTCATCTGGGAGGCCATAGGGCGCTTCAGCTTCAATAGCTGTTTCGTATATCTCCCTCACCTACACACCAATGGCAATTTAGGACATGAGGATTTAGATGGCTGGGTACGCCCAGGTCAGATCAGCCAGACCAGGGTAGTTCAGTTGGTAACCTGTAAATGTGTAGTTAAGGGCAGGTAAGGTTCACAGCTAGTAAGAACAAGACAGGTTCACGGCTGGTAAGGGCAGATTAGGTCAGGGTATATGAAGTCAGGGCAGGTTAGGGCAGGGCAGGTTAGGACAGGGCAGGGCAGTTTGGGGCAGGGCAGGTGAGGGCAGGTCAGATTAGGGCAGGTCAACTTAGAGCAGGGCAGGTGAGATCAGGGCAGGTAGGGTCTACAGCTGGTACACACAGACTTTGCCCTTTTGATGTGCTGAACAACAGCTTAGGTCTACAGAATTGAGGACGATGGGTCTAGCAGCAGAAGTGTATACCTTGCCAACACCAAAGAACTGAGTGGCTCTTGCCAGATACAGGTTGTACACTTCAAGGCGCTCCTTGTCCACAACAGTTCTGACAGCTCTGTCATACACCTCCATTGCGCTGCGGGCCAGACCGTACGTTTCCTCCAAGGCTGCGTACTGCAGGAACAGCTGCTTGCTGTCCTTGGGAGGGGCCTGCACACCAATGTGGGGTATGGGTCAGCACTAGGGTTTGACAGCCAGCCATCTGTTGGCTGTCAAGTGTGCTGCAAACTAATTGGACGCAAGCAGCAGGCTAGGGTTTGGGCTTGGTGTCCTTGGGAGGGTCAGATTTTGTGTCATAGGGTTTATAGTGTAAAGGCACAGTTTTAGAGTTGCCTTGCTTACTGAGTCGATGGCTTGTCTGAAGAGGTCCCTTGCCCGCTCCAGCTTGGTACCCTTGTAGCGCTGAACAAAGTGGGAGAGGTAGGTTTGCCACAGATCCCGCACGTGCGGCCACTTGAACAGAGATAGCCCTCTCTCGTACACCTTGAATGACTCCTCCCAGAGTTTGTGTTCCTGCAGCAGGAAATACAGAGAGTGGAAGTGTGAGACGTGATGGTGCAGAGTACTAGTCACTGCGTGCTGCTGCCGTCTTATGGATGTGATCCTGCAGATTTGCGCAGCAACACGCTGACGGCACATGTTGCCTGTTCAGTGAACATATGCCCATCCCAACCTGTCTGCTGTGAAACTTGAAGGCCCCCAAAAGACATGAGTATGCGGGCTGAAGAGCTCTGAAGCTGAGCACAAGCTGCATCAACAAGTGCCTATTGTGTTAACAATCATGGCAAGATCAACCAGCGGGTGACATTGACAAATTCAGCACTGTACACGATGTACTGCATAACGATATCATTCCAAGCTGTGTATGCTATTGAACACAAAGAATACATGCACAATGTATGTACACAGTAACTGGTGTGTTCTGCTGCACCTGAAGGAAGGCAGCATAGTTGAGGATGATCAGTTTTGGAACATTTGCTTGTCAAACAGTCTAAAAGGATCCAAAATAGAGAGAAAAACGGTACCTGAAGGAAGGCAGCATAGTTGAGGATGATCTGGGGAGTCGCAATCCTGAGCTCCATGATTCTGTCATAGGCTGCTCGGGTGGACTCGGGGGTGCCCAAGCTCTCCTCCAGGTCACAATAGAAGGTCCACAGCTTGAGGCTGCGGTACAGGCGGCCCTGAACATGACCTTCTCTCTCAGCTGCACCCATAGCCTGCAAGTGACACATGATTAGTCATTCGATGTGAGTGGTTTTAGGGTGCCCAAGCTCTCCTCTAGGTCACAGCAGAAGGTCCACAGCTTGAGACTACGGTACAGGCGGCCCTGAACTGGGCCCTCCCTCTCAGACGCACCCATAGCCTGCAAGTGGCACATGATTAGTCATTTGACGTGAATGGCTTTAGGGTTTGCAGTTGACTTGGACTAGGCCCTGCCTCTGAGCCGCACCCATAGCCTGGCATCAAACACATATTCAGACATTTGCTTTGAATGGTGTTAGGGTTTAGAGTTGAGCTGAACAGAACCCTCCCTCTCAGCCGCACACACAAACACATGGTTAATCAGTCATCCGTACGCTCACTTGTTCTTGCGCTCTTGTAAGGACAGAGCAATTGTCACGCCATGCAAGATGTGTAAAGACTCTGGAGTCCTCCAAGGTTACAATAGAAGGCCCACAGCTTACAGGCAAGCCCCAAATGGGTTTAAAGACTGACGTTGAGCTGTAAAGCGCCCTCCATCTCAGCCACACCCACAGCGCGACAGTAACACATGGTCAATTACTCACGCACTGTGGTCATTCCTTCATCACGTGTCTTGCATTGGATCAGGTAAGTACCGTCCTGAGTAGCTCCTCTCTGACAGAAAGTCAGTCAGACCATGCAGATTGTGCTGTGGGCACAATGGTAGCCAGATGCAGGACGTCGCAGTCATATCAAAGACAGGAGAGCTCTTTTCAGCTGAAGTTACAAATACAGTCAAGCCAAGGACGTACACAGCAATAGAGCTGATGTATTTTGGCGCAGTTGAATGTACAAGCAAAAGCTCCAAAATCAAGGCTGCAATGCATGTGCCCCTCATACAGGAGGCACCAAATATGGGGGAGCTTCAAGACAGTCAAAATCGTGCTTTTTGATGTAAAGAGAGACAAACTGTACATTTCAACCCGCTGATCTGTGGTAGAAGAGGGAGAAGAAGACCATGAGGGACACTGAGAATAAAAAGCAGAAAGGAACATTGCCCACCTGCCGAGTACCGAGCGACGCCGGTGGCTGAGTGGCCTGCCGCATGAGACTCAGCGCTCGCTTGAAGTTCTTGTGCCTGAGTTCCATCTCGGCCCACTCACACCAGACTGTCGCCAAATCATCCATATATTTCAGCTCCACTTGTGTCGCCTTGTCAAAAATGACACGTGCATTGGCTATGTCACCGTGACGCTCGTAGAATTTGGCAAATGCAACCCATAGGGTGTGGGGTTTACCGACAGCCTGCGGACAGACAAACATTGGTAATACTATGTTTGGTATATTACATTTGTTGTCCATGTATCCTTCATCACGCATTTGTTGGGGCGTTTCAATTCCAACATGTATTTTTAATTATTCAAAGCTGTCGTTCCTACACTGGAGCTGTAAACTCAGAAACGCTTGCGGACATTGAAAACGTGTTTCTACATTCTGGGGATGTGTTGCAGGCATACCTTATCTGCATCCACAGTCTTGACTGCTTCAGTGTAGGTCAAGATTTGACGTGTGGGGTTGCCTTCAAAGAGCTTCACTCTCTTGTGCCACTCATGCACCGCATGGGGATTCTGCCGAAGCATCACGCTGCTCAGCAGCTCAGGTCTGCGCTCCATCAAATGCTCAAGCCTTGCAATCCTGTACAGAAAAAAAAGACATTGACAAAAGGGTGCCAGCTGTGCAACTCTGCGCAGAAACCTTGTGTGTTGACATGAGTGCTTCAATCGTGCAACAAAGATACAGAAAAATTACATGGTGATGCAGATGTGTTGACAAAATTGCTCCAGCCATGCAATTCTGTACATAAGGATACTGTGTTGACAAACGTGCTCTAGCTGTGCACCCCTGTACACAAGACCTATGCTTTTAACCCAAGTGCTCTAGTGCAATGATGTACAGAAGGCCTATGTGTTGACAAAAAATGATGAGTTGACAAAATTGCTGTAGCTGTGCAATCCTGTACAGAAGGCCTATGTGTTGACAGAAGGATGACATGTAGACAAAAGTGCTCTAGCTGTGCACCCCTGTGCAGAAGGCCTGTGAAATGACAAAAAAGCTCTAGTTGTGCGACTTTTGTAAAGGATTGCAAGGATGAAGCACTTTCGTCAACACATCAGCCTTGTGTACAGACTTGTACAGCTAAAACCAACACGGCATCCTTCTGTCAACACATAGGCCTTCTGTACAGGCCTACATGCTAACAGAAAAATGACGTGTTGGCCCTAGCTGTACCATCATGTACAGAAGGCTTGTGTATTGACAAATGTGATCAAGCCGTGCAATGCTGTACAGAAGGCCTACGAGGTGACAAACGTGCTCCAGCAATGCAACGCTGTACAGAAGCTTACGAGTTGCCAAAAGCGCTCCAACTGCGCAATGCAGATACAGGTACATAAGGCTTGGATATTGATAAACAATAATGGCACAAGAGCTGAGGGTGTTTACTTTAGCATTGAGGTGTAGGTAGGTGACTCTGACTATATGTACTGGTCAAAATATAGTTAAAGCACATGTAATCAGAGTAAGTAAACCCTCAACCCTAAACCTGTCAGATCAAGTGCCCCAGTCATGAGGATGTGTACAGACAGACAGCTCATTGACCAGTTTTCATCATGCAAGTATTGTACCAATCTGACATGCTGTTGCACCAACTTGACAAACCTTGGCAAAACATTGCACCTAGTTCATAAGTTTGACAGAGATAACAGTTTGTTGTCTGCCGTGTGCACTTCAACAGATGGTGTGCAGCCTGCTGCACATGCTGTGTAAAGACCCTGTCCCACTCAAACCCTAAAGATCCTGTCCCACTCAAACCCTAAAGATCCTGTCCCACTCAAACCCTAAAGATCCTGTCCTACTCAAACATTTGATGGCAAAACACTGCCCCTACTTCAAAAGCTTGACAAAGTTGACACACTATTGTCTGCACTGTGCACTTCATATGGCAGATGACATCATACCGAACAACAGCTTTGGTCTGCAATCATCTACACATGCTATGCAAACATCGCATCCCACTCAAAGATTTAGTGGTTACGTCATTACCCTTTAAAGCGCTTTGACCTCATGACTTTTTCCCCTTCTGGTCTTTTGATTTTGACTTGAGTGCAACAAGGCCAAGTTTTGACATGGCACATGTGCATGCTGTTGAGTGTATGCTACAAGCCCCGTGCATCGTGCAGGGCAGCACATGATGAGTTTCAAGGGCATCAACTATGGTTTGGCTGAGAGCTAGAATGGCTGTACACTAGGGTTTTCAGGGGCAAGGTGTAGAATATGATGTATGCACCTGAGATCAATGTCTTTGCCATCATCTGACAGCAAAAAGTTGCGGCCATCATCTTCTTCATTGTCAGGTGTCTCATCCTCTGACTCATCACCCATCTGAGCCATCTTGTGACCGATCAGGCTCTCCTCAAACTGCATGCACATGGTCAAATGACTAACGTCGATTTGTCAAAATTGATATGGAGCGCATGCAAGGCATGACCTAGCACAACTTACAATACACGCCTCTTCTAGAAGATAGCAATCATGATGACAACAGCTGGCAGCATGTAGGTACTAACATGCAAATTGTGATAGAGGCTAAGCAGAAGAAGATCACACACAGGCTGTGCTTGACAGGCTGGCATTGAAAAAGATTCCGTAGGCTGAAGTTTGTTTCCAATGCAATGCTGAAAAACAAAACAAAAAACAAAACAAAAAACACTTTTTGTGTAGTTATCTCCAATATTTTGAAACCATGAAGCAGCTGTGGCAGCCTACGGCAACAGTATAGAGGCATGACAGCCATTTTGTTTTTTAAAGAAATATTCTTTCTTCTCCAAATTTAGTTCCACAACTACATTCTTCTTTTTTAATCTGCCTGCCAGAAAGCTGCCCAGAGGCTTGCGGTTACTTCATGCAAGAACCTTTACTTGGTGGACACAGCAAGTATCACATTACCCACAATCGTCAGCTATGTAGTGGACAAGACAGGCTGCTCTGGAGAGACAAGACTTGTCCTGCACATACCTAGCTCATCAAGAGCTGGAAACCTAGCTCATCAAGAGCTGGAAAGTATGGTGATTATTACAATTACTATAAAGCAATGGTGTGTGCATACAAGGTGAAGCACAGCACCTGTGTGAGGGTGTCAAAGATGAGACTGAAGTCTCTGACGGTCGTTACGGTGGTAAGTCCCTCCTCATACACGTCACGAGCCTTCTCTATGAGACCCCGCCGGATGTAGTAGTCTGCTAGACTGGTCCACAGCCTGCCCACCTGTGAAGCAGAAGAATGGTGATCATAGACCGTAACTGTATCATGTCAGTTGTCTCTCTTGAACCATACATTTAGGTTTAGGTGGATTGATCTTAGCTGCCCCTGACAACCTGGTGTTGGAGCTTACTTCCATTACTTGTACAGCTTGCAAGAGAGCTGATGAACATCAGCAAAACAAGTTGCAAGCAGGGCGATGCTGCATGTACGTGAAGAGCATATGGCTCAATGCAGATAGCAGCATGACAAGTCATGCCCACGAACAGCAGCAGCAGCAGCAGCTGCCCCATTGACTTTCAGACAACTGCTGACTGGTGCACAGGCATTCTCACAGACAGCCCATGCTGTTTGAGACTGCCTGGCACCACTCAGAAGCAGTTAGCAAGCATGGGCAATGCTGCTGCTGCAGCTCTGGAAGAGCTGGCATGCTGACAGACAGACAGACAGATGCACAGAGGGACGTATGGACAGACAAACAGACAGACAGACAGACAGACAGACATACAAAAGACAGACAGACAGACAGCTGCAATGGTGCATATGGTATAGACTTATTTGCTGCGCTGCATTGAGGCCAGTGCGTTTTGCTGGTAGACATTGCTACGTAATCCTCAGCATATGACGGCTTTGCTTTCTGCTGAATGCGTTGTTGACACAGATTGTGTTGTATGGTCTGTAGCCGACAAAGCGCCCTCTGTCTGTCTGTCTGTCTGTCTGTCTGCCTGCCTGCCTGCCTGTCTGTGTCTGTCCGTTTGTCCAACTGTCTGTCTGTACCTGTCATTCTGATACAACTTTGCTGTTTGAGAGGCACACATCAAATGCCCACCTCATCAGTGAACTTGCGTATGCCAGAGTGCAAGATGGCGTCAATCTTCATTGTCTGTGTGTTTGTGCCTGTCATTTTGATGTAGGTCTGAACACATCAAATGCTCACCTCATCAGTGAACTTGCGTATGCCAGAGCGCAAGATAGCATCAACCTTCATGCCTCGCACCAGATCCGGATGCCGCGTGATGATATCACACAGCTCCAGCCACAGCTGATGCTTGGACTTTCCCTCCAAGCTTCTGAAGGTGTCATCATCCACCACAGCTGCTAGCTTCTTGGCAGCTTCGCCCCAGCTTCCCTGAGGCATGTCGAGTCATGTCAAGATGAGTCAGAAGCAGGGCTTAAATTGGGCAATCCAAGCAAAGCAGACGCTCATTCATGTGCATGGAAAGGACCGTGTGTGTGTGTGTAAGCAGCGATTGCGGCTATGAGCATTGCTTGTGAAGAAGGCGCACAAACTGCTGCAAGAGGCTTGAGTTGCGCCCAGCAGGTGCATTCATGAGCAATTGGCAAAGGCAGAAATTGCTGCCCTTATCTCATCTTGTGGAGCAACGAGATGCACCACATGTTGCATGCTGGGCAAAACCAAACTGTCCATACTGGCCGATTTCACGGCAACACTAGGAGCAATGGCTGTGAGCACAATTCAAGTCTGGCTGTGTGTGCAGATGTAGGGGGTTCACCTTGGACTTCAGGTATGCAATGTACTCTTCAGTGTGACTGGGCTCCAACTTGAGGTAGCGCCTGTACACTCTGAGGGCAGTCTCCACAGGCATATCCGGCTGCATCACAAACCTCTGCATGCACAGCCAAGGCTTTTGTCCCCATGTTTATCACTATTCTAGTAGTATGGTGTCATTGAGATCATTACAAGGTTGATGGGTTCTTTCCAGTGCTAGCTAATCTCTCTATTGAGACCAGATGTGCTGGTTACAAGCCCCAACCTAACTGTGCAGGCCATGCAACAGCTGAAATGTGCGTGTGGGTGTGAGGTTATCAGCAAGCATTGCAATTGGCGAATGGCGTGCATGAGGGTAACAGTGCAAGATGATTGGATGCCAAGACGATGCTGCTGGCTTGGTTGGCTGTGCATTGTGCAACGGTGCAGATGAAGAGTTCTTGCCCAGACGGCTTTTTGGGCAGGCTGAACATTTTGGTTATGACCTCTCATGTTGGCCGTACAAGGCGCAAGATGCGGTTGGCATGGGAAAACACACAAATGGTGCCCAGATGAAGGGTTTAATGCAGCTTGCCTGTAACCAAGCTGCATAATGTGTGTACTGAGCTGTGCACATGCATTGTCCTTGTACCATGTGCACATGTATCAGAGTCTCGTAGATTCCACCTGCTGTGCTTGAGTCTTGCAAATGCCTGTGAGTCACGCAGTGAAAATTGTACTCACCAGGTACAGTGTCCAGATCCTGTCATGCTGTGTGATTGGCAAGGAGCACAAACACCGATCAAAGACGTGTCGAGTGTGTGTCAGCTTCTGCTGTGACATCAGAAGCTCAAGGTACTCCACCCACACTCTTGGCATCTTGTGCATGGAAACAAGCGCACGCTCATAGGTGTTGTTCAAGCCCTCGACTGCTGAGTGGTTCAGAGGCAAGCCTCGGATTGCTGCTCGACGCTCCTTCAGGTATGCATGCCAAAGCTGCACCGCAGGTGAGTGTCAGCAGCTTGGCATGGGATGAAAACCGTGGAACATGCTATGCTGTGGCTTTAATGTACCTTGTAACTGCCTGGCAAGGCTGATATGGCTCTCTCGTAGAGGAGAAACCTGCGTTTCTGGGCAGCGTCTTTCCTGGCTTCGAGATATCTCCACCACATTCGCAAGCTATATGGGTTGCGCAACAACTCTCCTTCGTAAAGTAAGTCATCATCTTCCGGCAAGAGATCCTTGTCAATAGTGTTGTGCCCTGTCTGCGCAGCAGACTGCTCAACAAGACCCGGGGCCATGCTGATCACCGATTCCGGGCTTGTCGCAGGCGGTGCGAGCTACTGCATGCGGGCGACAGCCATCCAAAGCACTTGTTGCCCTCCCAGCCAGTATTTGATGTACGAACGCCCCAACCACAACGGAACCTGCTCTCAACACACACTCCACATTGTGAGCCCTAAGATGAATTAGGCTGATTGCTACGAGGGTTTGCCTTCAATTCACAGTCCCCGGGAATGGGCCGATTGACTAAACGCCTTACGACTAGTGTTCTGCATCTGCATGTAAGCATTGACGCCACTCTGCGCGAGGTTTTTGACATAAGTGACACTTGTCGACCTACATTGCCGCATCGACCAGATTCGAGCCCTGATGTTCGGCTGATGACATCCCGCTAAACCAACCCGTTCAATCGAAGGAAGGGGCCCCTTGCACAGTTGCGTGGAGCGTGCTGCGCATGGGACAAATCTTGAGCGCAATGCAAGCATACGTTAACGGGATGTGGGCTACTTTGACTGGCCCAGCGAGACCAGCATTAGCAG
>JAABUK010012351.1_pt1 | contig 10894 bp, 15 predicted proteins | sample 5559141 | NCBI WGS metagenome assembly JAABUK01 (sample SAMN10711869, study PRJNA513367) | rock metagenome | isolation source: Antarctica rocks | place: Antarctica: Victoria Land, Pudding Butte nord | collected 2016-01-03
CCTACCCCTACCTTCCTCTACTATTCCTACTCCTACCCTTACCTTTCTCTCCTACTCCTACCCCTACCCCTACTCCTACCACTGCCCGCGCCCCTGACTGTACCCCTAACCCTATCCCCACTGCTACCCCTACCTCTAATTCTCCCTCCTTGGCTGCAGTCTACCTCAACTTCTACCTGTGTGGCTGCAGGTCATTCGCTGGGTGGTGTCATGGCAGTTCTAGCAGCATATGACTTTGTAGACTTGTGCCCCTGGAAGTCTGTCCAAGTGTACACCATTGGTGCGCCTCGGCCTGGCAACAAGGCCTTTGCTGACAAGTATGAAGCCAAAGTGCCGGACACCTGGCATGTCATGAACAGTCGGGTAATGCTCTTAAAATTTCGAAATTTGAAAATTCTGAATTGAGCCGGCATGCAAGATGCTGACAGGTGTGATTCCCAACTGTAGGCATGTGGCGTGTTGTAAGCAATGAAATGTAGCCCATGAAGTGTGCTTTGCATTTTGTTGACACTTGCTGAACTGTGTGAAGCCGGAAATCTTGCCGCTACGACAAAGGTCGGGTTAAGCAACATACATCTCAATCTGACCACTATCAAGCCAGCACGTAGTGTACAGCAAGGCACTAATTTGGAGGCTTGTTCTTTTATAGCTCTTGCAGCAATAGGGCAAGTTTGTCACCTTGGCCTTGTGAGGCCAAATGTGGCGGTGCCATGCTGTGCTGTGCCATGCTGTGCTGTACCATGCTGTGCTGTAACAGGCTAAGCTGTGCTTTGCTGTAACGGGCCATGCAGTGCTGTGCTGTGCTGTGTCGTGCCGTGCCGTGCTGTGCTGTGCGGTGCGGTGCTGTGCTGTGCTGCGCTGTGCTGTGCGGTGTCGTGCTGTGCTCATTTCCGTCACAGAACACCTCAGCGATGCAATTTGACAAGTAGTTTGTGCATGCAGGACCCTGTGCCAAAGGTGGGTAAGTTTGGGGTCCTGTACGCCCGCCCTGGCCAAAGGGTGATTCTGGATGCTGGAGGAGAAATGCAAGTCAGACCCACTCAGCTAGACATGCGCCTGTCCACCCTCAATCCATGTAAGAAGATGAATTAATTAGCAAAATATTGAAAAATGTTTCTTTAGAGTCCTCATCTGTCACATTTTTGTACTTGCTATTGGTCATTGTGAGTCATCACAGCTTGCTCCTGCTGCTTGCTGCTGCTGCTTCCACCTCTGTCTCACATCTTTATAGGTGGTGATCAGCAAATGGTCTGGTACATGTGGAATGCTGCTGCCTGCTGCTGCTGCCACCGCTGCTGTTGCTGCTGCTTGAAAGCTGACACATGTGTGGCGTTTTGCCCCAAATACACCTTCAGCAGTGCATGCATGATGCTTTGTGTTGGCTGCTGCAGTCAGGCAGATCATTCAGGAAGTGACTCCAGCCTTGAGTTTTTTGTCACGTTTCGCTGTCCTCAGCTCGGTCAAGTCCCATTACCTACTTACCTATAACCAATACTTTGTAGAGATCATCAAGGTCAGCACTGACTCCTACGTTTCTCAGAATAACAAATGTATGCTGTGAAATACCCGTGAAGTTCAGCCATTGGTTGATGCATGTCACAAAGACTGTGACAAGTTCTGTTTGCACAAGAGGCCTCTGTGAAGTACTCATTTGTTTTTGCATTGCTTTCTTTGCATTTGTCAGTACCCCATGAATGTAAAATATTTCTTCTTCTTCTTCAGTGCCCCATGAATGTACGCACAATCAGTACACATGTACAAGATGCTTATGCTTGTGTTCTATTGCTCTTGCTCAAGGCAGCGCAATGCCCCTCTTCCTTCTCTTTTGTGTGCTAGCTCTGCACCCAGATCACCCAAATTGCTGCTGATATAATGTCGCCGGCAGTGTATCCTAACGAAAGAAAAGCAGAAAAAAAGTCTACGCTTTTCAACGATCATAACGGGAGCCTCCCAAGGCGGCAGCCCGGAGCTATGTATCCTAACGCCCTTGCTGTTTGTCATCACAAATGCAGCGCTTGTGAAGTATTGCGTCACCCAATCACTGGCGCAGATGTTTGAGTATAGTTTTTCACGGAGTCAGACCATGACGTGCTGTGTTTGGTCTCGCTCAAATCGTCATCTTCAATACGTGCTGTGCTCAGTTTATACAAGTCTCTCAGTGTCCGCTTCTCTGCAAGCATCACTCCATCCTCCTGCTTCTCTGCAAGCACAAGGTTTTCTTCGCATGCAGGTTCACGAAGTATGTGTTGTCAGCAACACTACGCTTTGCGGCCAATAAAGCTTTCTTCTGCTTCTTCGCAACCAACTTTGCTTGCTTTTACTGCTTTGCAACCAGCAAAGCTTTGTTCTACTTCTTTGCATCCAATGTGGCTTCCATGCATGCAGGGCCAACTGAAAAAGCCCCGGTTCGAGGATGGACTTGAAGGCGTTCTTCATCTGGCAAACAGCGTCAGCTTAAAAGACACTTTGAAGGCTGCTGATTTAGATGCCAGTGTTGGGCAAGCCCGGGGGATGACCCCCACGGGCGCCCTTGACGCCGTTGGAGGGGCAGTCAATGATGTTCTGTCTCCTGTGTGATCACACAAAAGCCTGGTTTGTGCATTTGATGACTCCAGGATTCTGAAGACGTTAAGTACGAGCCGACTCAAATTTTCATTTTATGGCATGATCTGATCTCATCAGCCCACAAAGCAGCCTCTCAGCGACCCTTAGGGCATGAGATGAATAACTTGAAGGATGGTTGAGGGAGGGAGGGGACCGGCAGGCGGAGAGACGGGGGGGGAGGTGGGGGGCAGTGGGACACAAGCATGAAGCGCAGGGTGCGAATATGGAGGCATGAGGTTTGTTGAAAGATGATTCACATAGCGCTTCTTTCAACCAACTTGTTGGCAACTTTGTACCTTGCAACGAGCTTTTGCAATCTCCACTGAGTAATTACGCTAACGTCTCCAGGACTGGAAAGATACAAACCTACACAAACGATTGACTACTGTGTAGCTGCAGAAACTTTGTGCGTGTTATGTTGCTGTTGCTGCCTGGCTGTTGCTGTTTTGAGCTGTCTGTGTTTGCAATTTAGTTGTGCATGCATGTGATGCTGAGAATGAATTTTGCATGCCATTGAATGGTTTTAGCACTGATGAGTTGCTTTTGAACTGTTGCTATTTCTTGCTTGCATGGGTGCCAATGTAGTTGAGTGTCGTACAGTGTGTTATGGATGAGTCATCCCAAGACGTCAAGGACAATTGGTGTTTGTGTTAAAAGTGGGCTTGACGCAATCCCGTTTACCTTGGCGATAGTGTTTACAGTGCGAAAAAATCTGCCTAATCCCAATGCCAGATTGTGCACAAATACTGAAAAGGCTAATAGATTTTGGCATCCTGCTGGTCATTTGTCGGCTGCACCGTCCCTAGAATCAAGTATGAAGCAGGCGTGATCTTGTTTCGCCACCTGGTATTTTGACAATTTGTGTATTACACTCAGCTGATCAGCTGTCAACAACCAAGCTCTGTATTTGTGTGCTGAACGCAGACCTTGCACCTTTACACGCAGTGGCATCAGCAATATGTTGCAGACACCGTTGACAAGTCATTCTGTTCATGATTAAGCTATTACACATGATGACAGTAACGTTGGTGGCATTGCAGCGACAAAAGAGGATGCATGCAGTAAGTCTGCATGTCAATGAATCAGATGAGACAGTCAGTCAGAATCAGATGAGTCAGAAGGTTGAGTGTCCAGGCTGTCAGTGTCCCAATCTGATGCAGTTTCTTCACGCACTGCCAGCTTCAAAGAGGACACAGGTGACATGAGGTAGAAGGCCACAGCAACATGTTTGTCACTTTCAGAGGTGTCATCACTCAAATTGGCTGCACCCAAGTTGCCACAACCGCTTGGTTCCCCTGTTGTTTCTGCTATATAGCTGCGGCCATCGGCACAGAAATAACAAGTCAGCCGCTGCAGGTTCACCATGGACAAAAGGTGCCGTAAAGCATCCAAATTGCAAAGAGTCTCTTCCTCTCCAGTCAAGTTCAACAGCGCAAGCGAAGTCAGCTTTGACAGGGAGGTTAGTCCCTTGACTCGACGGCTGGATAGTGAGGTGTCAACTTCCAGATGTACAAGGCTCTTGAGCTGAGCCAGTGCACTGAACATGGCAGTCTTTTCTATGTGTGGCAGATGACCTTGAGCGTTGAAGCGCAGCTGGGTCAAACCGGTCAGATATGGCAAGATCTGTGAGTTTGGGTGACCGTGTGTAATGACCAGCTCTGCCAACCGAGGCAGGGTTTGCAGGCAAAGTTTCCCAGGGTTACTGATGTGCAAAGTATGCAATGATTGAGGAAAACTGACTTGCGCACTGTCTCCCTGGCAAAAACTGTTGTGAAGCTTGAGCGAGGTAAGGCTAGAGAAGATCGTCCAGGGAAAGTCAAGTGAACGCAGTCCCGCCAAAATGTGAAGGCTGTGCAGGGCAGTCAGAGTCGTCAGACACTGAGGCGATACGGCGGAAATACAGTTGTAGATGCTCAGGTGCTTGAGGTTGGCAAACGAGCTCAGTGCCGCCGGCTCAGCGTACTCGAGCACCACTGTCTCTATCTCCGCTTCTGCGGATGAGAGACATGTTTCGCGATACTTGACCACAGTGCAGCAGCACAAGTGAGGCCACTTACTGATTGCCTTCCGCCAGTTCCTGCACACTTGTTGGCAGGAGATCACATCATGTACGTGCAAACAGTTAACCAATTTGGCCGGTACGCCGGCTAGGTCGTCCCACATATGTCTATCGCTCAGTTATTGCACTTGATTCCGACTTTGGTTTGGCAAAGATCAAATCCAGGCTACCCCCAGACCCCCTGGATCTTTGCTTTCTTGCCCTTGCCTTTTGCCAGGGCCCGTGAGGGCTTCCTTGCCCGGAGGGAAGGGAGGGGTTGCTCTTCAGTTGGATGTTGATGTGCGAAGCAGCACGGGTAGGCTGCACGGAGAGCGTGCAACTATCAGTCAGATCAGCTCGACATTCATGCGCTATTGTTTGTACTGAGTGACTCAGGAGTTGCACCCCAATCAAGCTGCTGCACTCATGATTTTGGGAGCCTTGCAGGTAATCAAATCAATGGTCTTACAGAACGATGTGTATACACAGCGCACGTGAAGGGTCAGGTATTTTGTTCCTGTAAACACCACGTAGGACTTGACGACCAACAAGGATACACAATCCAGAGCAAAATATGTTAAAGACACCATCGACAATTCGTTTTGTTCTTGAGTAAACTACCATACAGGATGACATAAACTATGACAACATTGCAATGGCACATGAGGATGTATGCAGTGAGCTCGCATGTCAATGAATCAGATGACACAGTCAGTCTGAGTCAGAATCTTGAATGTCCAGGCTTTCAGCATCTGATGCAGTTTCGTCACGCACTGCCAGCTTCAAAGTGGATACAGAGGACATGAGGTAGAAGGCCACAACAGGACCTGTGTTACTTTCAAAGGTGTCATCACTCAAGTTGCCTGCACCAAAGCTGCGATGACCGGTTGGTTGCCCCATTGTTTCTGCTACATAGCTGCGGCCATTAGCACCGAAAAAACAAGTCAGCTGCTGGAGGTTCACCATGGACAAAAGGTAATGTAAAGCATCCACTGTACAAGGAGTCTCGTCCCATGCAGCCAGATTGAGCAGCTCAAGTGAAGTCAGCTTTGATAGGGAGGTCAGTCCCTTGATTTGACGGCTGGATGGTGAGGCATCAACTTGCAGGTGTACGAGGCTATGAAGCATAGCCAGCGCACTGAAAACGGCAGCCTTTTCTGGCCGAGAAAAATCTCGAGCTTTGAGGCTTAGCTGTGTCAAACCAGTCAAAGACAGCAAGGTCTGTGAGTCTGGGTGACCCTGTGTAATGACCAGGTCTGCCAACTTGGGCAGGGCTTGTAAGCAAATCTTGCCAGGACCGGTAATATGCAAAGTGTGCAATGATTCAGGGAGCGTGATATGCTCGCTGTCTTCGTCCATCAAGCTGTTTTCAAGCTTGAGGGAGGTAAGCCTAGACATAGTCGTCCAGGGAAAGCTCATTGGACCTGATAGCGACGGAAGTTGAAGGCTGTGCAGGGCAGTCAGAGTCGTCAGACACTTGGGCACTAAGCCATAGGGGCACATAAATGTGCTCAAATGCTTAAGATTGTCAAAGGAGCTCAGTGCCACCGGCTGCGCGTATGCGACCGCCACTGTCTCCAGCTCCGTTTCTGCAGATGACACACATCGTTTGACGATAGTTGACCAGAGTGCAGCAGTGCAAATGGTGCCACTTACTGATTGCCTTCCGCCAGTCCCTGCACACCTGCTGGCAGAAATTTACATCATGCACGTGCAAACAGTTGACCAACTTGGCCGGGACGCCTGCTAGGTCGTCCCACATATGTGTATCGCCGGTCCTAAGCCCGGAGTACTACAGGATTTTACAGATATACGGAGGAAGTTGATGCTCTGTGAGTTTGTGCGAAGCAGCACGGACAGGCTGCACGCAGAGCGATGACAATGCAACTATCAGTCAGATCATTTGGTATTCCTTGAAGCATGCGCTACTGTTTGTACATGCCCATGCTGTAAAAGTGACGCTGTTGTGGGACGATAGCAGCTATGCTGTTTGGCTTTGTCCAGCACCTGTACAGTAATGCAGCTTTCTAGACCGCTGTGGGTGTTGTTGGCTTTTGCTTGCGCGGTGATCCTGCTAGCGTCAAACGTCATCAACTCCTGGACAACGGTGGTATCTTCAAATCAAGCTCGCCTAAAGTATATTGCGCGCCGTGATCTGCGCGTCGGCCTCGGAGAACCCAAGGCGCAGCTTCCCCCCTCGACCCTTCTAGCTTTCGTCGGCGTGCTCACCGCCACTAAGCCCGAGCGAAGGCAGGCAGTGCGTTCAAGCTGGTTTCCATCGTCTGAAGCAGAGTTGGCCAGGTAAGTCCGTCGGAATGCCTTGCTCTGGTCGCTACCGCCTCGTCTCTGAAGCGACCAAGCTGGCTGCATTGACAGGCTCGAGGCAGACACCGGTATCAGGTTCCGTTTTGTTGTGGGCCATCTGCAAGATCCTGTTGCTCGAGCTGCCTTGGATCAGGAGCAGCGTGACCATCAAGATTTTCTGGTTCTAAAGGTCCAGGAAACTTATGAGAATCTGGTGCTTAAGGTGTGTGCAACGCACTGCACATTAGTATGTTCGACCGCAAAAGCTGCTGTTAGACAGTGAGACTTCTGCTGCCGCTGTTTGTACTGTTCACGCATCCATACTGCTGCAAGTTGCACACATGCGGCACTCTTACAGCCTTCCCAAGCTGCGTATGCACCTATTTCGCAACTCTGTGTCACCCAAGAATACATTTTCAAAGCTAATGCAAGTTTTTTCATGTGCAGGTCTACACGTTTTTGCAAGATGTGCAAGCCATGCACAACCCTGAATTCATCATCAAGACAGATGATGATGTGTATATCAGGCAAGCTGTGCATAAGACTAGGTTGTCATTGAGCATGTTCTCATTGCTTTACATGAATTCCCTTTTGGATGCATAATTTGGGCATGTCCTATCAGTACCTATCAGTACAAACAGCTTTGCATTACCTGCAATGTGCATTGTGTTTGTCTTTGTTTTACTTGGAACACAGATGCAGCAGGGATACTGGTTCAGGCCACCTGATGAGATCTGCTATATTCCCAATGCTGCCATGCTACATGTCAAGCATGCTGGATGCCTTCACACCAGCTGTCTTGTGATGTTGTTGCATGCAAGCCATTGCAGTTTGAACAGCAGAGTCACAGCATGCGCAGCATCCCCATCACAGCATGCACAGCACCCCCATCACAGCATGCACAGCATCCCCATCACATCCAAATGGCGCCTGCTCTTTCAGCAGCTGATCACCAATGGCATGTCTCTTGCAGCACATCCTGTACGGTACTGTACGCTACTGTACGGTACAGTACTCTTTGGCATGAACTCGTGAAAGCACCTCATTAAAGGCTGTAGCAGCTCAACAGTGAGGGACTAATTTACACCCAGGCAGATTGACATGAGCCCTGTTTCAAATCCATGGCGGCATAAAAAGGGTTCTGACCCCCTCCAGACCCCCTCCAGACCCCTGCACCTGTTTCTCTTTCCCAGCCGTCTGCTCAGCCTCTGCCTCTTCCTCCTCCTCTTCCTCTTCCCCTTCCTCCAACCCTCATCACATTCGAGTGTGCACGCAGGCCTGATCGCCTAGCCCAAGCCATCCCACAATGGCGGGAAAAAGGCAGCGGCTACATTGGTGCCATGCGTGCTGGCAGCGATGCACATGACATGACCAACAGCCCTTGGTATGAGCCTCTTGGGGTGCTGTACAGTAAAAAGTACCACATGTATGCCAGTGGTGGCTTCTATGCTTTGTCATCCGAGGCCGTCCAGCTTCTCACTCAGATTCCGATGAGTCAGCGGCGCCTGGCCGGAGGTGGTGATGATACCTCTATAGGATTATGGGTGCTAGGGTATAACATCCCATACCTGGATGACAGGAGGCTGGCAGGTTATGTTGAGAAGGACTGGACGACTTGTCCTGACAACTTTATAGGTGAGCAATGTCAGAATTGGTCTCATTGCACTTTGTGGCCCACTGTTGGCCCCCCTGCTGTAGCCCACTGTTGTCCCCTCTCCCCCCCCCTGCTGTAGCCCACCGTTGGGCCCCCTTGCTGTGCATCACACCTGCAAAACACGAAATTGCCCAGTAGCCTGTGACAATAACTGCTCTCATGAAGGAATATTTTGCCAAGCGCAGTAGGTGTAACAATGACAATCAAAAGCAAAAACGCTTGCAGTAGGTGTGTTGACAGCCTTCTCACAGTCTTGGTTGCACATGCACACAGCCAGTCTTGACCAGAGTGAGTGGCTGCATATTCTGATTATCTTGACCATTTTTGTCTGTTGTCTGATGGCTGTCATTGTACCTTGAGGACAAGGTCCTCAAGCCAGTATTAGCCAACAGCTCATGACCTTGCATGGGCTGTCATTGATGATTTTGGCATCTAGCTGACTGCCACGCATAATAATTTACAGGCGTTCCAGCTCATCGTTCTTGCCAGGTACCTACTAGATGTGCCTAAACCCTAGTCCTGTGAGCCAACATGCACTAACTTGAGACACTAAATTGCATCCAAGGGGTGTGCGCTGACAGGGCGTGTGCCATAGACGCATTTGCGAGGCAGAAAACCTCTGCCCACTACCCGGAAGCCTGAAAAATCATGTTACCACTGCCACGCATGCTCAAGTGAAACTCAATCAGCTCATGACTGTTTGAACATCAAAGACTCCGTTGTGAGCAGATTGCAAAAAGCTGATGATCCCATTGATGGATTCATCATGAGCTAAAAATTATTATTATTAATAACAATAATAATAATATTATTAATATTATATTAATACTATCATCAGCATCATCATCATCATCATCATCATCATCATCATCATCATCATCATCATCATCATCATCATCATCATCATCATCATTATTATTATTATTATTATTATTATTATTATTAGTATTAGTATTAATAGATTGCTATCATGGGTGCTGTGCAGTGCTGACAGGGGGATGCAATGGCCTGTGTGATGCTGAGGAGACATTGGCCAAGCTACATCAAGATGCCAACTGTACTAAACCAATCACTGCAGAGCTGCCCATGTTGGACTCCTACTACGACTTCAATGCCGTGGGGTGCATCAAAGTGGATGAAGACGGCAACGTCAACAAGACATCATGCTTTCAGTGATTTGACTCGGTGATGACAGCCAGTCGCAAGCTGTGCTTTTTGTACAGAGAACATTTGAAACTAATGAGCCTGAACTGGGCAGCCCAGTATAATACATGGCTTCTCATTATATCGACATGGTGTAGTCTTTTCTTTGAAACTGATGAGAACAGCAAAGTTGGTCAGGACATCATGCTGGCAATGATGTTGCTTGCTGTTGTGCTGGGTAGTAAATAGGTAGCTCAAATAGGTAGCCGTACAACGTAATTCAGTCTTTACTCGAACTGTTAGTGTTGAGACAGTAGTAGCAAATCTGGTGCTGGGGATCTCTGAACTTGTGATGCTTCCAGATGTGATGGGCTGCAGAAAAACGTATGCAAGTCTGAACTGTTTTCGCATTTCACATTCATGCCGCCTGACTGCAGATGTCTTCCATGTAGCTGTTTGCTACTGCTTATTGGGGCAAATTTACCCCTGGCACACCATGACATTATGTGTCATGATGTAGCAAAGCAGAGGTCAAAGGTGTACCGCCTGCTTCTAGGAAGCAGTTTCGAAGCTCATTTTCCAGTTGGTCACATGAGGACTGTCAGCCTTGACCCACATTCAGCAGCAGATACGAGGAGCGTTGCTCAGCAGCCCATACTAGTCAGCAACTCTACTCACCATGTGAACATAGTATTACTATTACCATGGTAGCCTCCTAACAGAACAATACAACGCTCAGCCTCAAACAACAATGCATGACTGACTAGCCTTGCAGCTCTCACATCCGTCATGCATGACGCCATTGTTATAATTTCATGTCTCTGCTAAAGCTTGCATCCCAGCAGTTGCAGCAACTTGCATGTACAAAACAGGCTCGACAATGGCAGTAGCAGAGTTTGGCCCAAAAGTCAGCAGGATTGCTGAAGGGCGCACGTGAAGCTGTCTGTAGTGCCCCCACAACTGCATGTTGCACGCTGCAGCCATAGCTATACTCTCGCACATTGCAACGTGGATTGTGACACAATTCCTGTCAACAGGTTCTGCTACCTGAGCAGGCATTTACACTGTGTCAAGCTGAGCTGGACTGCGTCATTGCTTTCGGCCTTCACACAGGATTAGATGATACCCAAACTGTGTCTTGATTGGCTGTG
>JAABUK010012352.1_pt1 | contig 10893 bp, 8 predicted proteins | sample 5559141 | NCBI WGS metagenome assembly JAABUK01 (sample SAMN10711869, study PRJNA513367) | rock metagenome | isolation source: Antarctica rocks | place: Antarctica: Victoria Land, Pudding Butte nord | collected 2016-01-03
GCCACCAAAGACCAAAGCTTGTGGGCTGAAAACCGGCAAGATGCTGATAGAATTGGCTTTTGTTGTTATCAAACCGAGATGATAGAACTCATTTCGGACATGTGTGACCACCGTAGCCCGAAGGGAGAGGGAGCAGCAGCTACGCCGGGCCGGTCTCCGCGATCTCCGGCCGTTTCTGCATCTCGGCGTACCACGCCGCCAGCGCCGGCCGCCCCTCCCGCCAGGCGTCATCCGCAAAGCGCAAATCCAAGTAGCCCAGTGCACAGGCCACGGTGATCGTGCCGATGTCCAGGTGGTCCGGCGGGGGCGCCGCTTGCAGCAGGTCCAGCGACCGGGCGACCGCTGCGGCCTGCCGGGCCATGTTGGCGGTGCGGGCGTCCTCCGCCGGGCGGCCCTGCTCCATGCGGCGCATCACCGCGGCGTCCATGATGCCGTCGCCGATGGCCTGCAGCTTCAGCGCCCGCCAGCGCAGCGGACCCGCAGGCGGGAACAGCGTCCCTTCCCCAATGGCATCCAAGTACTCGCAGATGACCGGGCTGCCGAACAGCGCCAGCCCGTCCGACGTGACCAGGCACGGCACCTTGGACAGCGGGTTGTCGCCCAGCAGCCCCGGCGGCGACTCGTGCGGGTTGGTCTCGATCCGCGTGATCCGCCCGTGCAGGCCGCAGGCGATGGCGCAGGCCGCGACCTTGCGGACATAGGGGCTGGTCGGCGAGTAGTGCAGCTTCATCGGAACTGGTCCTTCCGGGATCGCAGCGCGCCGAGCGCGTCGGCGGTGGGGGCACGCAGGAACGGGTTCTCCGCCAACTCGTCGCCCAGCAGGCTCGGCACCGTCAGCAGGCCCGCGGCGCGCAAGCGGTCCACGGCGGCGGCACGGGTCCGCAGCGCCTGGTTGGTGGGGTCCACGTGCAGGGCGAAGCGGGCGTTGGACTGCGTATACTCATGGCCGCAGCAAACCAAGGTGGCCGGCGGCAGGGCCGCCAGCTTGCGCAGGCTGGCGAACATGTCGGCGGCCGTGCCCTCCAGCAGCCGGCCGCAGCCCAGGCTGAACAGGGTGTCGCCGCACAGCAGCACTGGCGCCTCGCCGTCGGCCGCGAACGAGATGTGGCCGACCGTGTGCCCCGGCGTCTCGATCACCCGCAGCCGGCTGCCGCCCAATTCCACGGTATCACCCTCCCGCACCGCCTGGTCCAGCCGCGGCAGGCGCCGCGCGTCGGCGGCGGCGCCCGCCACGCGGCAGCCATAGCGGGCGCGCACCTCGTCCACCCCGGCGATATGATCCTGGTGGTGGTGCGTCAGCAGGATCAGGTCCAGCCGCCCGCCCGCGTCCTGCACCGCGGCGATGCAGGCGTCGGCATCCGCCGGGTCCACCAGCGCGGTTGCGCCGGTCCCCTCGTCCCGGATCAGCCAGGCGTAGTTGTCGGACAGGATCGGGATGGCTTGGGCATGAAGCGGCATGGCGGCCTCGGCAACGCTGGCCCGCACCGTGGACCGGCGGGCCAGGACAGCGCAAGCCGGGCAGTGCGGCAGGGGTCATGCACAAGCGGTATGCTATGGTCCAGGCATGACGGCGGATGTCCAGATGGCAGCGGAGTTCTACGGCACCGCCCGCGGCGCGGTCGCCTGCCGCCTGCTGCGGGAGCAGGTTGCGGCGCTGTGGCCCAGCGTCGCGGGGATGCAGGTCCTCGGCCTCGGCTACGCCGCGCCCTACCTGCGGCCCTGGCGGGAAACGGCGGCGCGCTGCATCGCCGGCACCCCGGCCCAGGTCGGCGTCGCCCGCTGGCCCACCGGCCACCCCAACCTGTCCTGCACGATGGAGGAGGACGCGCTGCCCTTCCCCGACCTGCAATTCGACCGCATCCTGCTCGTGCATGGCCTGGAAGCGTCGGAGAACGTGCGCCTGCTGCTGCGGGAGGTCTGGCGCGTGCTGCGGGACGACGGACGCCTGCTGGTCGTGGCGCCCAACCGCGTCGGGGTCTGGGCGCATGTGGAGAGCACGCCGTTCGGCCACGGCCAGCCCTACTCGCAAGGGCAGATCGGCCGCCTGCTGCAAGCCAGCCTGTTCAGCGTGGAGCGGCGGGCGACCGCGCTGTATGTGCCGCCGACCAACCTGCGCCTGGTGCTGCGCGGCGCACCCCTGTGGGAGCGCGCGGGCCGCCGCCTTGCGCCGCGCCTGGCCGGGGTTACGATCACCGAGGCGGTCAAGGACTTGTATGCCGCCCTGCCGGTCCAGCACGCCCGGCGGCGGCGCCTGGTGCTGAGCCAGTCGGCCTGATGCCAACCGTCTCCTGCTTTGCTTGTTCCTGTCGCTGCGAGGAGCGCAGCGGCGCGGCAGCCCAGGGCGGCGAGGGCTGTGCCGGGCGGGCAGTGTCTCAGTTTGAATGTCTGCTTGTGGTGGAAAGCACACATCGGCTCACCGGCCACGAGTCGGTCTGTTTGTGCGTCCTACTCTTCGAACCGGTCGGTGGCCTTGCGATCGCGCTCGTATCGGTGTGTGAGCGGAAACGGCGGCAACCACGTCTCCCGACGGGCGATCCAGCTTTCATAAGTTGGCATGAGTTGGTCGGGTGCATCCAGGCTCCCAAGATGCACTTCGACCTCGTCTGCATGGCGTGCGAAGACGGATGAGCCGCAGCGGGGACAGAAATGCCGCCCAGCATAGTCGCGTGTTTCGCCCTCGATCGTTACCGCATCCTGAGGAAATATCGCGGCAGCGTAAAATAGCGCCCCATGATGCTTACGGCAGTCGAGACAGTGGCAAAGGCCCACCCGGTATGGGCGCCCCGACGCCACAAGTCGGATGTTGCCGCATAGGCAACCGCCGGTGAGTTGATCCATGCTCCGTCTCCTTGGCAGCGAGCGTCAAACCGGACTGTCTCACCCGCAGCGAAGGTCCGCAACTCGGTCGAAAGCCGACGTTCAAACTGAGACACTACGGCCGGGCGCTCGGGATTGCCACGCCGCAAGCGCGGCTCGCAATGACGGAGGCCGGAGCGGATTGCGGTTGGCATGGCACCATCGCAGCCTGGCACCATCGCAGCCTGGCCCGGCCCTCCGCGACTGGCCGCAGCGGTCAGGCCGCAGCCGCGACGGCCAGGTGCGCCGTGTTGCGGCCCGACCGCTTCGCCGCATACAGCGCGGTGTCCGCAGCCTCCACCAACGCGCCGGGGCCGTTGCCGTCGCGGCCAGCGGCCAGCACGGCGACTCCCATGCTGAGCGTGACGATCCCGAACTCGGACCCGGCATGGCGCAGGGCCGCCGCGCGCACCGCGTCCTGGATGCGCGCCGCCGTGGCCTGCGCCCCGGCCTCGTCCGTGTCGGGCAGCAGCACCGCGAACTCCTCCCCGCCATACCGCGCCGCCAAGTCCGCCGGACGCCGCAGCGCCCCGGCCAAGGCGCCGCTGACCAGTTGCAGGCAGGCATCCCCGGCGGGGTGGCCATACAGGTCGTTGAACGCCTTGAAGCGGTCCACGTCCACCATGATGAGCGCCAGCGGCCCACCCACGCGCATGGCCCGGCGATACTCGGTGCCGAGCATGTCGTCGAAGTGCCGGCGGTTGGCCAGGCTGGTCAGCCCGTCCTGGCGCACCATGACGCGCAACTGGCGGTTCGCGTCCTCCAGTCGCGTCTCCAGCAGCTTGCGCGCCGACACGTCGCGGCTGACGAAGACATAGCCGCCTCCGTCGGCCAGCCGCCGCCCGTTGCTCTCCACCCAGGTCGTCCGTCCGTCCGCGCGCTGGGCGCGGTAGGTGACGCGCACCGTCGGGCGCCCGCCGATCAGCGGCAGCACCAGCGCGGCGCTCACTTCTGCCCAGTCCTCCGGCAGCACGATCCCGGACAGGTGCTGCCCCGCCAGCTCCTCCGGACGGTAGCCCAGCACCTCCTGGCAGGACGGCGACACGTAAACGTGGCGGAACGACAGGTCGAAGCGGGCGATCACGTCCGTCGCCGTATCGGCCAGCAGGCGGTGGTGCGCCTCGCTCGCGGCGAGCTGGCGGCCCATGCCGGCGATGCGGCCGTCCCGCTCGCGCAGGCGCCGGGCCATGCGGGCGAACGAGGACGCGAGCGCCCGCAGCTCCCGCGCCGCGCCGCGCTCCATGCAGGCATGGGCCTGCAGGTCGCCGCCGCCCACCCGATGCGCCGCCTGCGACAGGCTGCGTATCGGCCGCAGCAGCGCCCGCTCCGCTGACCACCAGGCGACCAGCACCGCGAACGCCGTCGCCCCCAGCGCGACCGCGAGCGCATAGCCCGACCGGCGGTCCGCGGCCTGCCGCACCTCCGCCTCCGACAGCCCGACGGCGATCACGATATTGCCGCCGCGGCCCGGCAACGGCGCGAAGCCGAAGATGCGCATGGTGCCGTTCACGTCCGCCGCCACGACGGAGCCGCCGCCGGGCGCGGCGCGGAACGCCCGCAGCACGGGATGTTCCGGCACGAGGTCCCCGATATGCGCGGTGCGGTCCGGGGCGCGCGCGAGCACGGAGCCGTCCCGGTTGTCCAGCACCTGGACCAACTGGTCCCCGCCGCGCGGCAGCCGGTCCCCCAGGTTGGTGAACCACGTCAGGTTCAGCGCGGCGATCATCACCCCGGCGCGGGCCTGCGCCGGGCCGACCGGAACGGCGACGAACATCGTCGGCCTGCCCGTCACCCGGCTCACGGTCAGGTTGCTCAGCACGGCGCGCACGCCGTCGGACGCCATCGCCTCCTGGAAATACGGCCGGTCCCCGGCTTGCAGGCCAACGGAGCCGGGCCGGCTGCCGCAGGCAATGACCCCGTCCAGGCGCGCGACGGCGATGGCGTCTATCCTGGGATGGTCGGCCGCCACCTCCCGCAGCAGCTCGTCGCAGCCGCCCTCCCGCATGTCGCGCACCACGCCGACCCGCCCCAGCACGCGCAGCAGGTTGATCGTCTCCTGCAAGGTGTCGTCCTGCTGCTCCGCCGCCAGCCGCGCGAGCTGCATTGCCTGCTCCCCGGCCGCCTCCACCACGCGGCGGCCGTCGGCCACGGCGGACAGCAGCAGCACCGCCAGCATCGGCCCGGTCGCCACGAGCATCAGCAGCGCCAGCCTGGGCCACAGCGCGCGCGGCAGCAGGCCGGCCAGGCGCTGCAAGGGGTGGAAGCGGAGCGGCACGGCAATCCTCCAGCGCCGGGCCGGGAGGCCGGGCCATTGCAGGGTGCCCGAGTGCGGTTTCCGCTAGGTTAAGCCGCCGACCAGCCGGCCCAGCGCCTGCAGCAGGGTCCCGGCCTCGAACGGCTTGCTCATGCACGCCGTTGGTGGCGCAAGTGCGGCGGCCCGGCGCAGGCTGGCGGCACCGCCGGACACGAACAGCACGGGCAGGCCGGGATGGACCTGCCGCGCGTGCTCGGCCAGGCCGATGCCGTCTATGCGGCCGGGGATGGCGATGTCGGTCAGCAGCGCGTCGAAGCGGTCGCGGTCGGCCAGCAGGATCGCCGCCTCGTCCCCGGTGCAGGTGGCCGTGACCTCATAGCCGGCGAGGCTCAGCGACTCCGCCATCAGCTCGCGCTGCAATGGCTCGTCCTCGACGAGCAGGATGTGGGACGGCATCGGGGACACGGGGCGGCTCCGGGCATCAGGCTGTTGACGCTACGGCCAGGGGCCGGGACGCCCATGCCCCGGGGCTGCGGCCGGATGCGGTTTGCGGCATAACGCCGGGATGCTGTTCAACACGCAAGCCTTCGTGCTGGCCTTCCTGCCGGCGGCGCTGGGGCTGTACTACGCCGCGCGCAGCCATGCCCAGCGCCAGGCGGTGCTGGTCGGGGCGTCGCTGGCGTTCTACGGGTGCTGGGACGTGCGCTTCGTGCCGGCGCTGGCGGGGCTGACCTTGGCCAACTGGCTGGTCGTGCGATGGTGGGCGGCGCGGCGGCGGCAGGCGGTCCTGGGGCTGGGGATCGCGCTGAACCTCCTGGTGCTCGGCGTCTGCAAGTATGCGGACTTCGTGGGCGCGAACGTGGCGGCGCTGCTGGGCACGGGGTTCGCCTCGTTCGGGATCATCCTGCCGCTGGGCGTGTCGTTCTTCACGTTCCAGAAGATCGCCTACTTGGTGGACCTGCGGCGCGGCGACCGGCACGTCTATGGGCTGCTGGACTTCTTCGCGTTCGTGACGTTCTTCCCGCAACTGATCGCCGGGCCGCTGGTGCGGCACAACGAGATCATCCCGCAGTTCGCGGCGGACCCGCGCGGGCCGCAGGCGTGGGAGAACCTGGGGCGCGGCCTGGTGCTGTTCACCATCGGCTTCGCCAAGAAGGCCGGGCTGGCCGACACGCTGGCGCCGGTGCCGGATGCGCTGTTCGCGCAGGCCGCGGCCGGGCCGCTGAACGCGGCGGAAGCCTGGGCGGCGGCGGGGAGCTACGCCTTGCAACTCTACCTGGACTATTCCGGCTACTCCGACATGGCCATCGGGCTGGCGCTGATGTTCGGGCTGCGGCTGCCGTTCAACTTCGATGCGCCATATCGGGCATCCAGCATCCGGGACTTCTGGCGGCGCTGGCACATGACGCTGTCCCGGTTCCTGCGGGACTACGTCTATGTCCCGCTCGGCGGCAGCCGGCGGGGGTCGCAGGCGGGCAACGTCGTGCTGACGATGCTGCTGGGCGGGCTGTGGCACGGGGCGGCGTGGACGTTCGTGGCGTGGGGCGGGCTGCATGGGCTGGCGCTGGCGGTGAACGGCGCGTGGAGCCGGCATGGGCGGCGGCTGCCGGCCGGGGTGGGATGGGGGTTGACCCTGCTGTTCGTGGTCGCGGCCTGGGTGCCGTTCCGGGCGCCGGACTTCACGACGGCGCTGCACGTGCTGTCCGGCATGGCCGGGCTACAGGGGCTGGGGCGCGTGCGGGTCGAGGCCGGGCCGGTGCTGGCGCTGGCCGCGGCCGTCGCGCTGCTTGGCCCGACTAGCCAGGCCGCGTCGCTGGGCCGGTGGCGGCCGTCGCCCTGGATGGCGCTGCCGGCTGGCGCGGCGCTGGCCGGGCTGCTGCTGCTGGCCGGCGGGCGGCTGCCGACGGAGTTCATCTATTTCCAGTTCTGAGGCGTCGAGGGCTGGTGCGTCCAGGTCTGGCGCATCCAGGTCCGGCGCATCCAGGTCCGGCCCGGACGCCTGGCGCCGCTTCTTGCGCGCCCTGCTGCTGACGGCGGCGGGCGCGGTTGCGGTGCTGTATGGCTTCGTCGTGCTGGTGGACCCCTGGGACGCGCTGCCGCTGTCGCCGCCGCTGCCGCGGGTGCCGATCAGCACCAACGCCCGGTTCTCCTTCCCGGCGCTGGCGCGCAGCCCGCGGTTCGACTCGGCGGTGCTCGGCACCTCCACGTCCCGCCTGCTGCAGCCGGCGCAGCTCGACCCGGCGTTCGGCGCGCGCTTCGCCAACCTGTCCATGAACAGCGCCACCGCCTGGGAGCAGTCGCGGATGCTGCAGGTGTTCCTGCGCGCCCACCCGGCGCCGCGCGCCCTCGTCATCGGGCTGGACGGCGAGTGGTGCCAGGACCCGATCTCCCGCACCACCGGCCGCCCCTTCCCCGAATGGATGTACGAGGCCAGCCGCTGGCCCGCCTACCGTCACATGCTGACGCCCTATGCCGTGCAGGAGGCGGCCAACCAGTTCGCCGTCGCCGTGGGCTGGAAGCGCCGCCGCTACGGGCTGGACGGCTACACCCGGTTCGTGCCGGACGAGGCGGCCTATGACCCGGCGCGCGTGGACGCCGCCTTCGCCGGCTGGGCGGCGATGGACACGGCGCCGGCCGCGGCCGGGCAGCGATTCGCGTTCCCGGGGATGGCGATGCTGCGGGACGCCCTGGCGCCGGTGCCGGCGGGCACGCGGGTGCTGCTTTACTTCACGCCCAACCACGTCAGCCAGCAGGGTGAGCCGGGCAGCCGGACCGCGGCACGGTGGGCAGCGTGCAAGCAGGCGGCGGCGGGCGTCGCGGCGGTGCGCGGGGCGGCGGTGCTGGACTTCATGGTGCCGAGCGCGATCACCATGGACCGGGCGAACTACTGGGACCCCCTGCACTACCGCGAGGGCATCGCAAGGCGCCTGGCCGCGTCCCTGGCCCGCGGCACGGACCCGGACGCAGCGACGCTTCCTGCTTCTTCTCCCTCTCCCTCCGGGAGAGGGCCGGGGTGAGGGAAGCGGCAAGCACGACGCCCAGACCTGCCGGGCACTGCGACTTCTTGGCTGGGACTGGCACTACTTGGCCTCCCTCACCCCAACCCTCTCCCGAAGGGAGAGGGAGCAGCAAGCGCCCCATTGCCCGCCTCCGCGCCCTCCCGCATCCTGGCGCCATGCCGCTCCCCTCCCACGTTACCATCGCCCTCCCCGGCGGCCCCACCCGCGTCCAATGGCGGCGCAGCCCGCGCGCGCGCAAGGTCAGCCTGCGGATAGACCCGCGCCTCGGCGCCGTCGTCATCACCCTGCCGCCCCGCGCCACCCAAGCCGCCGGCACGGCGCTGCTGCTGGACAACGCCGGCTGGGTCGCCGAGCGCCTGGCTCGCCTGCCCACCCCCATCCTGCTGCAAGACGGCGCCACGGTCCCGATAGACGGCGCGCCCCGCCACATCCGCCACGCCCCCGGCGCGACCGGCGGTGCCTGGCTGGACGGCGACACCCTGCACGTCGCCGGCGCCCCCGAGTTCCTGGCCCGCCGCGCCGCCGACTTCCTCCGCGCCGAGGCGCGGCGCCGCCTGGCCGCTCGGGCGCTGGCCAAGGCCGGGCCTGCCGGCCTCCGCCCGCGCCGCGTGATCGTGAAGGACACCCGCACCCGCTGGGGAAGCTGCACCGCGGACGGGACGCTGATGTTCTGCTGGCGGCTGGTGATGGCGCCGCCGCACGTCCAGGACTACGTCGCGGCGCACGAGGTCGCGCACCTGCGGCACATGGACCACAGCCGGCAGTTCTGGGCGCTGGTCGCGCAGATGACGCCGCACCGCCGGGCCGCGACCCGCTGGTTGGAAGCGGAGGGCACCGGCCTGATGCGCGTCGGTTGACCCGCCCCCTGCTGCGGGACCCGGCATTCCGCGCCTACCTCGCGGCGAACGCGCTGGAGCGGCTGGCGCCCTCCGCCCTCACGGTCCTGCTGGGGTTCCAGGTCTATGAGCTGACGCGCAACCCGCTGGACCTCGGCTGGCTCGGGCTGGCGGAGGCGGTGCCGGCGGTCGGGCTGGTGCTGCTGGGCGGTCACGCCGCGGACCGGCTGCCGCGGCGGCGGCTCGTGCTGCTCGGGACGGCGGCGCTGGCGCTGCTGGCGGCCTGCCTGGCGGCGGCGGCGGGCGGCGGGCACGCCCTGCCGGTGCTGTTCGGCGCCGCGGTGCTGACCGGGGCCGTCAGTGCCTTCGCCGACCCGGCGCTCCTGGGCCTGGAGGCGCATGTCGTCCCCGTGGCACGGCTGGTCCCCGGCCTGGCGCTGCTGGCCGCCACCGGGCGTACGGCGTCCATGCTCGGCCCGGCAGCGGGCGGGCTGGCCTGGGCGGCTCTAGGGCCTGCGGGGACCTATGCCGCGCTGGCGGCGCTGTTCGCCGGGTCGGCGGCCGTGATGGCAGCGGGGGTTTCGGAGGCGCCTGTCCCGGCGGCGGCGGACGGCGGCGGCGCGTGGCGGTCCATCCGGGAGGGCGTGGCCTTCGTGTTCCGCAGCGAGGTCCTGTTGGGAAGCATGGCGCTGGACCTGTTCGCGGTGTTCTTCGGCGGCGCCGCGGCGCTGCTGCCGGTGTTCGCGACGGACGTGCTGGGGGCGGGGCCGGCCGGGTTCGGGCTGCTGCGCTCGGCGGGGGCGGCGGGGTCGCTGGCGGCGGCGGTGCTGGCGGCGCGGCTGCTGCCCCGGCGGCGGGCGGGCGGGGCTGTCGCTGCATGGGGCGGTGGCGGGGTTCGGGGTGTGCATGGCGGCGTTCGGGCTATCGCGGTCGCTGGCGCTGTCGGTGGCGGCGTTGTTCGCGGCGGGCTTGTGCGACGGGACGAGCGTGGTAATCCGCCGGGCGATCCTGCGGCTGGCCTCGCCGGAGGCGATGCGGGGCGGATCGCGGCGGTGCGGTCGGTGTTCCTGTCGTCGTCGAACGAGCTGGGGGCGTTCGAGAGCGGGGTGGCGGCGAGCCTGGTGGGGGCGCAGGCGGCGGTTTGGGGCGGGGGGCTGGTGACGCTGGGGGTGGTGGCGGTGGTGGCTTGGCGGGCGCCGGGGCTGCGGGGGTTGGACTTGGGGGTGTTGGGGCCGGGCGCGGAGATTGGGCCGAGTTGAGCGTCCGCTGCTGTTGACGGCAGCACATCTGTGCTAACCATCCTACGGCTCTACCGAAAGAGATTTGATGTTGATTGAGGAACTGAAGCTGACAAACTTTTTGAGCTTCGGCCCAGAGGCGGAAAGCTTCCCGCTCGGTCCGCTGAACCTCATCATAGGTCCAAATGGCTCTGGCAAATCTAACCTGATCGAGGCAATTGAACTTTTGAGGCAAGCGCCCGAACAGTTTGCAACTGCAATTCGCGAGGGAGGCGGCATAAGAGACTGGTTGTGGAAGGGAGATTGGAAACGGCCACCAACGGCTACTATCGATGCAGTGCTTGCAAACCCAAAAGGACAAACGAGCCTTCGGTACATTATGTCATTTACTGAAACAGCCCAGCGCTTCGAGATTATAGATGAGAGGATCGAGAATGCTTTACCGGACGTAGGTTACCCCAATCCATACTTCTATTATGCATTCAAAGATGGCCGACCGGTTCTAAATGTTCGAAGCGAATTGCGGGCACTAAAAAGAGAGGACATTGATGTTACGCGCTCAATCCTAAGCAGGCTTCCCCGGTCTGTCTTACGGATGGTAGCGTCGGGTTATCGTTGGCGTTTGCTGGGTGATGGTCATGGCGGGTCGGTCTTCTTTGGTTGCGACGGCTGAGCAAGAGGCTGAGTTG
>JAABUK010012355.1_pt1 | contig 10893 bp, 12 predicted proteins | sample 5559141 | NCBI WGS metagenome assembly JAABUK01 (sample SAMN10711869, study PRJNA513367) | rock metagenome | isolation source: Antarctica rocks | place: Antarctica: Victoria Land, Pudding Butte nord | collected 2016-01-03
GCCCCAGGAGCGGTTTGCGCACGGTTCAGCGCGCCACCGCCCGGATCAGCCCGACCGGACGGCCGCCGCCGAGCACCGGTTCGGCGGCCAGCTCGGCCAGGGCGGCACCCGTGACACCCAGGTGCCGCAACCCGATCACCACCGCCAGGTCGGCCGCGCGGGCCGCGCCGTCGTCGATCTTGAGCGCCAGCGCGCCGCCGTCGGGCAGGGCAGCGGCGTACACGCCCTCGGCACCGTCCTTGGCGATCAGGCCGGGCACCGCCCGCATCAGCCGGGTGACCGACCGGCCGGTGCCACCCAGCAGCTCCGGATTGGCCCGCAGCGCCTCCGCCAGCCGCCGCAGGTCCCGGTCGCCGGTGGCGAGCCGGCTGAAGGCCCGGGCCAGCCCGGTCAGCGTGGTCGCGAACAGCGGCGCGCCGCAGCCGTCCACGCCGGTCGCCGAGATCGGCTCGCCGGCCAAGTCGGCGACGGTCTGCGCCAGCAGTTGCTGCAGCGGATGCCCCGGCGCCAGGTACCCCGAGATCGGCCAGTCGTTGAGCAGGCAGGCCAGCAGCATTCCGGCGTGCTTGCCGGAACAGTTCATCGCCAATCTGGATTCGGCGAGGCCCGCGGCCAGGTAAGCGCGCTGCTCGGCCACCCCGATCGGCAGGGCGGGTGGGCATTCCAGGTCGTCCTCGGTGAGGCCGGCCGCGCTCAGCTCGGCGGCGATCAGCTCCAGGTGCTGGCGAGAGCCGGAGTGCGAGGCCGCCGCCAGCGTGAGTTCGGCCGGCCCGAAGTCGACTCCGGCGCGCAACAGCCCCACGGCCTGCAGTGGTTTCAGCGACGAGCGCCCAAAGATCGGCTGGTCGGGCTCGCCGGCGGTGAACCGGACCTCGCCGCCGGCGTCCAGCACGACCAGATGACCGGTATGCACCGATTCCACCACGCCACTGCGCTCGAGCTCGACCAGGGGCACGCCGGTGCGGAGTCGGATCACCCGATGATTGTGTCCGATCGAGGCCGCGGGCAGCAGCCCGGCGTCAGTTCAGCGGGCGCATGCCGAGCAGTCGCAGCTCGCGCAGGTCGGGGCCGTCCTTCTCGATGACGGCGGTGATCCAACCGCCGTCCCGGCCATGCCGGCGCAGCGTCTCGGCATCGAAGGGCAGCTCGACCGGACCGAACTCCCGGTGCTCCCAGTCCATCCGGGCGCGGTGCCCGGCCTGGGCCAGCGACAGTACAGAGCCGCCGTCGGCCAGCGCGTTCCGGCTGCTCGCCAGCCACCCGATGGCGTCGTCCAGGGCGCTGATCAGGGCCTGGTTGCCATCACACCAGGTTGCCACCAGGTCCGGCCGGGTACGGGCGACCCGACTGCCGGAGGTGTAGGAGCCGGCGGCCAGCGACAGTCCCAGCTCGCCGCCGTGCAGTCCGGTCAGGGCCAGTGCCTCGGCCAGGACGTGCGGCAGGCCGATCACCCGTGCCACCGCCGTGTCCTGCTCGGCCGCGGTGGTCGGCACCGGCTTGGCCCCGAGGTCGCACAGCAGCACCGCCAGCGACAGCCAGGCCTGCAGGTCGGTCTCGGGCTCCAGGATCAGCGCCCACGGGGCGTCCCGGAAGAGCATCGGGCCACCAGCCAGGAACCCGGACTCCTCGGTGCCGGCGAGGGGGTGGCCGCCGACGAACCGGACGTGCGGCAGGTGCTCGCGGACCGCCCGCAACACCGGCACCTTCAGGGTGCCCACATCGGTGACGACCGTGGTGGGCTTGACCGCGTCGCGGATCGAGGTCAGCGCGGTCTGCAGCTGCGGCAGCGGCATCGCCAGCACGACCAGGTCAGCGCCGGCCACGGCTTCGGCGGCGCTGGCTGCCACCGAATAGCCACAGCCACGGGCAGCACCGGCCTCGACCGGGTCGGGGTCATATCCCGAGACTCGGTAGCCGGCCCGGGCCAGCGCTTGCAGGACCGAACCGCCGATCAGGCCGAGGCCCAGAACGGCGATGCGGTCAAACGAATCCGGCACCTGTCGAAGGTATAGGTGCGGCCTGCGTACCACGGCCGGTTGGTGGCGCAGCGTGATCGTTCCGATGCCGGCCCGTCACAAGAAAGGAACTAACGCGCTGGTCGGGGTGACCTGCGCGACGCTTGTGAGGTCCGCGGGCATGCGATCTTCGACCAGGCTTTGTTGCGCCACCGATCCGTGCCAGGATCTGGGGGTCAACACATCGGCTACATCGACTCGACACCGTTCAGAGCAAGCGAGGGGCTGGGTCATGGGGCAAGGCGGCTACGCGATAGCGGCATTCCGGGACGGTGGCGTCTGGCGCTGCGACGCGCTCCCGGCGGCCGTCCTGGACGACCTGAGCGTGCTGCTGTCGGCGCTGCGCAGCCAGCCGCCCGAGGGCGGCCCGTTCGTGGTGGCCAGTGTCGACGAGGAGTTCTTCCTGATTGCCCGCTCACACGGGCCCCGCATCGATCTGTTGCTGTCGGACCTCACCGCTTCGGTCGAGTTCCCGCTGGCCGCCCAGGTGCTCGAACGCCTCGGTGAGGACCCGCCCGAAGACGACGAGCTCGACGAGGTCTGGCCGATCGGTGAGCTCGACCTGTTCAGTGACCTCGAACTCGGCGAGGACGAGATGGAGTCGATCCTCGACGATCTCGACGCCTACCCCGAGGACATGCTCGATTCCGTCATCGATCGGATCGGGTTGGAGGAAGAATTTCGCAGGGCACGCTCGTCGGGCCGGGTGAGCCAGTGAGCTACTTCGCACTGGCGATGCTGTGCCAGCAGGGGCCGGAGACCGGCTGGTTGCTCGAAGAGGTCGACCTCGACGGTTGCGAGTCGATCGACGACGTGGCCGACGTCCTGCGCGATTACCAGCAATCGGTACGGCTGCTGGCACTGGAGCAGGACGACGAGTACGCAGTGCTGGCCAGGCTGGACGCCGAGGCCGACCGGGCCGCCGAGCCGATGCGGGTGTTCCTGTCCAACGGCCACTCCGCCGACGACTACCCGATCGCGCAGCTGTTCGCAGACGGCCTGCCCGAGATCGGCGGCGATCCGCTGGACGGCGACGAGGACGCCCCGGCCGGGGCGCACGACGCCACGCCCTTCGGTGATCCGCTGGTGCTCACAGACCTAGGCGTGTCGGCATCGGAGCTGCTGGAGTTGGCGGTGCACGAGGGCACCCTGCCGCTCGACCTGATCGAAACGGTGTGCGAGCGCCTGGGCTGCCTGAGCGAGTTCGAGGCCCTGCGGGGATGAGTCCGGACGGCCGGTGCGGCGAGCCCCGGAGCCGGTTGGGCGGCGATGCCGCGGCGATGGGTGCCGCCCTGGAGCAGGCTCGATTGGCCTTGGCCGCCGGCGAGGTTCCGGTCGGCGCGGTGGTGCTGTCGCCGGCCGGCGCGATGCTCGGCGCCGCGCACAACCTGCGCGAGTCGACCAGCGATCCGAGCGCGCACGCCGAGGTGCTGGCGCTGCGGCGGGCCGGGGCGGTACTCGGGGACTGGCAGCTGGCTGGCTGCACCCTGGTGGTGACTCTCGAGCCGTGCACCATGTGTGCCGGCGCCCTGGTGCTGGCCCGGATCCGGCGGCTGGTCTTCGGCGCCTGGGACGACAAGGCCGGCGCGGTCGGCTCGCTCTGGGACGTGGTGCGAGACCGGCGGCTCAATCATCGTCCGGAGGTGCTCGCCGGGGTTCGCCAGGACGAGTGCGCGGGGCTGTTGACCCGATTCTTCGCCGACCGGCGGTGACTGTATTGTCGTCGGCGGTGGCGTGTCCGAGCGGCCGAAGGAGCACGCCTCGAAAGCGTGTGAGGTGAAAGCCTCCGTGGGTTCAAATCCCACCGCCACCGCCAAATTGGGCCTCTTTCACACCTCCGGCACGTCGCGGCGTGGAGATGAGGGCCCTCCTTGGTTGGGTCGGTCCGGTCGTCCTTTCCTCTCCGTTCGCTCGGTCGGAGCTGTTTCGGCTGGTCGGTGACTGCTTGGTAGGCCACGGCTGACGTTCGGACGTTGGGAGGGAGCAGGGCTCCGTAGAGGTGGGTGTGCTGGCCATTGGTCGGTCCGTCGACCTCGATCTCGATGCGGGTGAAGAAGGCTTGGTTGATCTGGCGTCGGGCATTGTCGGCAGCGGATCGGTAGTTCTGGCCAGGTTGGTCAGATAGGCCAGCGCCCGGTTCAGCGCGGTGTTGACGTCGGCATCGGGTGGTGAGTTGGTCGATCTGGCGCTCGCCGGCGCTGAGGCGGTTGCCGATGCGGTCCTGCTCGGCCTTCATCAGGTCGAGCGGGACGGCTCCAGCGTAGTGGGCTTGCAGTAGCTTCAGCCGCTCGTCCTCAAAGCGCGCCAGTTCGCGTCTGAGGTTGTGCTCCTCGGTGGCCCGGCCGGAGTGGATGGCCTGCAACTCCGCGGCCAGGTAGGTCTGGATGGCGGCGGCTGCGGTGAGGTGATTGGCGGGCTGGTCGTAGAGCAGCTCGAGACGAGATCAAATATTGGGATCAAATCACCCGGATCAACGGATCCTGGTCATGCCTACCTGACTGTGGGGTGGCAGAATTCGGTGGCACTCAGAGGCCTATGTGTCGACCAGGGTGAGGAGATCCTTCGTCGCTTCCGTCAACGCATCACAGGCCACCGTGGTCAGACCGCCTGCCAGGCTTATCCGGGCCACTCCGAGTTCGGCCAATCGTCGTGGCGTCGGCGCTTTGGGGTAGGCCATCACGTTTATCGGCATCCCGACGGAGTCAACCAGCCTCTCGATGGCTGCCTCCGAACGGATTCCGATGGGGAACACACAGTCCGCGCCAGCATCGACGTAACGCTTCGCTCGCTGCTCGATCTCGATCAATTGCTCGCTCGGGTCAGCCTGCACCTGCAGGTAGACATCGACCCGCGCGTTGAGGACCAGATCGACGCCCCGTTGCTGTGCGGCTTGCTTGATGGCGTGCAAGTAACTGGCATGCTCGGAGGCTGGCACCAGTCCCGATCCAGTTGCGTAGTCGGTGTCCTCGAGATTCAGCCCGACAATGCCACGTTCGATAAGGATGTCCACCAGTTCCGCCGCGCCGAGGCCGTAACCACCTTCCAGATCCGCGGTCACCGGCACGGTCACCGATCTGGCAACCCTGGCGGCAGCCGCAAGCATCTCGGCAGGCGGGGCACCCTGGTGGTCGTCGTAGCCCAAGGCTGCCGCGATCGCGCGACTGCTGGTTGCCACGACCGGAAAGCCGAGGTGGGTGAAGAGATTCGCGGTCATAGCGTCCCAGCAGTTGGGCAATATCAGCGGTGAGCCGCGGCGGTGCAACCGCCTCAGTCGCTCAGCTCTCGCCGAAAGGCCCTCATGCTTCGAGCTTGAAGCCTCGGTCACGTCTCGGCGCAGAACTCGGACACTGCCCAGCCGACGTGTCGCTTGTCCTTGAGTAGGTATCCGAGAACCAAGTCGCCGGGCTTGAGCTCTGTGACGTTAAGAACCGCGGCGTTCGGGCCCAGGACGCGGACATGCCAATCGTCCTGCACCGTCAGGCTCACGATCGTCCCATCGGCAGCCTCGGCATTGATGGTGAGTAGCGGGCGGGTCTCCAACTTGGCCCTCCCGACGACGACCCGGCGAGTCGTCCCGTCGGCGCGAACTCCGAGGATCTCGCTACCCGCATGCAGTTCGCTGAGGTAGTTGGTGCGGTTGTTCAATCCGAGCACGTACGAGTGCAGGGCGCCGGCGTTGACGCGGAATGGCCGGGTGGGCATGTACGGGAGGGGATGCGTCTCACTGCAGCCCAGGATGAAACCGGACGCGAAGGAGCCGATCAAGATCCCCTCATCGGTGCCGAAATGACTGCAAGTGTCGACGCAAACCCGATCGCCCAGACCGGAATGCGCGGTTGAGACGACCCGTAACTCTTCGAGTTCGAGCTTTGCCGGCCGGTCGCTGAGGGCTGCGGTGACCTTGTTGACTTCCCCCACCTCGGTCGGCGAGAACGCGACTCCATCGGTCCCCTTCTCAAGTACGCCGACCAGGATTTCCACCTCGGCCAGATCCGCGCCGTAGGTCACCAGTTCACCCGGTGACTTGTCGGCCGCCGCAATGACTATTTCAAGGGGGATCTTCGTCGGGTCGGTGAAATGGAGGACCGTTGTCATCAACCGCTGCGACGAGAGGCACGCCAGGTCGAGGCCGGCCTGGTCAGAGACGACGATGTCGGCTGCGATTTCGCATGAGATCTCGGTCGATGCGGTGACAAGGCCGTCCAGGTCCGAGGCAGAGGCGACCGGCACTAACAGTACATCGGCACTCTTCTCGAAGTCGTGCGGCGAGCGGCCCGGGGGTAGGGCCAACACCCGTTTGACCGTCGGCGGCAGGATGGAAAGCACCGCCTCGTCGTCGGCGATAATAGCGGAAACCCGGGCATGCACGGCTTCCTGCACCACCGCGTCCAGGATCGCATCAGTAGTACGACGGATATCGATCCAAGCGAATTTCATTACGTCTCCTATTAAGTTTTGCTCAGGCATTCATTGCGATGGCGGAATTCAGCTCGGGATGGGCGATGTCGGCCAACTTGCGGACGAATTTTCCGGGATCTGCCGATCCGAATACCCGACGACCGACCGCTAGACCACCGCATCCGGCGTTGATCGCGACACGGGCGGTGTCAAGGAAGTCATCTTCGGACGTGTCTCCCGAACCCCCCGCCACCAAGACGGGAACGGGGCAACTCTCGACGACCTGCGACATCTGCTCCGGGTGCAGGGAACACAATGTCTTCACCAGATCCGCCCCGAGGTCGGCGGCGATGTTCACCACGTGGGACAGCAGCGTGACATCCCGCGGCTCGGTTATTCGTGGCCCACGAGGATAAATCATCGCCAGCAGCGGCAGATTCCACGAGTCGCACGCGGAAGCGATGGCACCTAAGTCCGCCAGTTGCCTGGCCTCGGTGGCCGAGCCGATGTTCACATGGACGCTGACCGCGTCGGCGCCCATGCGCAGGGCATCTTCGGCGCTGCCGACTAGAACCTTGGCGTCCTTGTCAGAGTTGTGCGCGGTACTGGCGCTCAGGTGCACTACCAGCGCGGCCCCGCAGAAAGCATCTGGTGGCAGCGATTGCACGCGGCCCTTGTGCAGCACGACCGCGTCGGCGCCGTGCGCCACGACCGTATTGACCAATTGATACAGCCTGCCGGCAGACGCCACCGGTCCGTCGGACAACGAGTGATCTATGGGCACAAGCAGGCACCGACCGTCCCGGTGACGGGATAGGCGGGCCATGCGAATCGCCTTGCCTGATGCCTGCGGCAGATCCATGGTGCTCCCCTTCAACAGTGCTTGACGCACCGCGGAGGCCCGGCCGAAGCGCTGCCGCTTACGCGGCGGTGCCCAGGGTTCCGAACAGTCCAGGCGCATTGCCCGACACGCTTGCTGATCGGTACGAAATGTAGCACAATGCCGCCAACCCCTCAATCACCTAGTTAAGGCTGTATCGGACAAGCGGCGCGCTATCAGACACTCTCAGTGGTATGGGCTCAGGATCCGGTAGGTGAGGACCTGGGTGGCAACCTACGGAAGGCATGAACACGCTATGGCGCTATCTCAAGATCACGTGCGCGGCTACATACTCGACGTCCTCAACGATCAGATAAGCATGGGGATCGACCCGGCGACGGTCTCTGACGGTGTGTCCCTCGGGGCCGAGGGGCTTGCTATCGAGTCGCTGGCGTTCGTCGAGCTCACCGTGGCCCTCGAGACGGAGTTCGGGCTGCGAATTGCCGACGATGACATCGATGACCTCGCGAAGCTCACCTTCGGCCAGTTCGTTGCCGAGATCGCCGACCGGATCGATCAGCAGCCGACAGCCAAGGCCTGACCGTGGTAACTGCTGTGGATATCCGGCGGCTGCTGGCTGGCCGGGAGCTGCCAGTGCCCTCGCACGACAGCGATCCGCTCAACCTCGACTCCTTGTCGGTCGCGTGGTTGCTGCATTCGGTAGACCTGGAATTCGGCGTCGAGCTCGACGGGTCTGATGACCACGGTTCCTTCGTGTCGATCGAGGCCATCGTGGCCTATGTGAACGAGAGCATCGTCGATGGCGCTGATTGACCCCCGCAGCGTGCTGATCACCGGCTTCGGCGTCAGGTCGGCGTTCGGCACGGGTTCTGAGCCGCTGATGGCCAACGTCTTCAACGGAGTGCCTGGTTTCCGGCCGGTCACAAGGTTCGACTCCACCTCTTTCCGTACCGACCTCGCCGCCTTCACCGATGACACTCCTAGCCAGCGAGAGGCGCTGATCGAATGTGCGTCCGCTGCGCTGCAAATGTCAGGGCTATCTGAAGCGGCGCCCGGCGCAACCCTGGTCGGCACCGCGGGTGACTTCTCGCCGATCACCGCCTTCTGGGCGGCGGCGAACGGAGCCGATGATGACGACCGTCAACCAGGCGCGGTCCAGGCTCCGCTCGCTAATCGACTTGAAGAGACGCTGCCTGCGATGTTGGTCGACACGCTGGCGCGGTTCTGCGGCCTGGATGGCCCACAGTTGGCCTTCACGAATGGCTGCGTCGCGAGTAGCAACGCCATCATCCATGGTTGCCGCCTGATTCGTGCTGGACGGCAGGACATCGCCGTCTGCGGTGGTGTCTACCTGGTCGAGCAGGAGTTCTTCGCGAAGTTCAACGCAGGCCGGGCCTTCTCCCGAGATGGCAGACTGCGGCCGTTCTCGGCTGGCCGCAGCGGTCTGTTGCTTGGCGACGGCGCCGCCGTCCTCGTACTGGAGAGCGCGGAGCGGGTGGCCCGCAGGGGTGGCCTGCCGCTTGCTCAGATCAGCGGTTGGGGAATGGCTTCAGATGCGTATCACGTGTGCAAGCCGCACCCTTCGGGCCTGGGAATTGCCGCGGCAGCCGACCAGGCGGTACGGCTGGCCGGCATAGACAGCGTCGATTACATCAATGCCCACGGAACATCCACCGAGCTCAACGACAAGGCGGAAACTGCCGCTATCAAGCGAGCGTTCGGCGCAGGCTGCAACATTCCGATAAGTTCCACCAAGGCCAGCACCGGTCACACGTTGGAGGCGTCCGGGGCGTTGGAGACCGTACTTTCGCTACTAGCGATATCGAATAGCGTCATTCCGCCGACAGGCGGTTACCTCGGCCGCGACGATGAGTGCGACTTGGATTATGTGACAACCGGGCCGCGCGAGCAACCGCTGAAGAACGTGCTCAGCGTCAACGCTGCCTTCGGAGGCGCCAACTCCGCGCTAGTGCTGAGCAGCGTGTGACTCCGATCGATTGCCTCCGGCAGCCCATGCTGATCACACAGGTTGGTTACGTCGGAGTCTGGGGTATCGGTCTCGTCGACCTGCTCGCGCGCATCGACCACCCCGAGCGATTGGCGGCGCTGCCGTCGGTGACCGGTTTCATAGAGTCCAATTTCAACCTCGCCGTCAGCCATGCGGTGAACCAGGTGAAAGCCCAGTTGCCTCCATCAGACGGCGAGCGCACCGGCTTCGTGCTGGCCAGCGCCTATGGCGACGTGACCACCGCGGATGTCGCGAGCCAGCGGCTCGCCAAGGGCCGGGTGCATAATCCGCTGCTGTTTTATCAGTCGATTCCGAATTCGATCCTTGGCCATCTCTCCCGAGTGGAAGGTTTCACCGGGCCGATGACCTGCTTCTCGGCAGGGTCGCTGCTTTTGACGCACGCCCTGGTGATGGCTGAGCTCGCGTTAGCCGAGGGCAGCGCCGATCGGATGTTGATCGTCGGGGTGGACCTGGCCCGTAGCGAGCGCATCCGCGCCACCGAGGAAGCGATAGTGGCCCGAGGCATCCCGCTGGTGACAACCGCGCCGGCAGCGGACACCGTGGTTGTGCTGTCCGTGCAGGCTGATACCGGGGACCCGACAAGCAAGGGTATCCGGATCTCTTCAGTACCGTCCCGGCCGATCCGGTCCCGGTCCCAGCAGCCCGACTCGATGGCGGCATTCCTGGACGTCTGCATGGCTTTTGCTGGCGAAAACCCACCAGAGCAGGTGGTCCTGGACGTCTGCGAAGTCCGCGAACTCCACGTGGAGTACCAGCTTGTCCAGGTCGCCGCGGCGCGCAATGGAGCGTGCGATGTGGTCCCAGGAGGAAGTCGATGAACCGACCGTACGGCGCGGTGTCCGGGCCGTCGCGAGCGGCGCTTGCGAAGGACCCGGCAGTCGGCGCTGGAAACTGGTTGCACGCGGCCATGCGACAGGACCGTGACACCGAGGCACCCGTGCTATATCTCGACAGTCAATGGCGGACCCCGCTGGGCTCGACCTCCTCTGCATTCAGCCTGACCGAACTGCATGAAAATGCGCTGGCCCTCGCCGCGCGCTACCACGCAGTCGGAGTCAGACCACGCGATCCGGTGGGTGTGTACACCGCGCACGCCGTCGAATACGTGCTCCATTACGTCGCGTTGACCAGCATCGGTGCCGTGCCGGTGTTGGTGAACCGTGCCCTGGACCCAGCTATCGCCCTGACCTTCTTTCACCGCGCCGGTGCGATCGCGATCTTCTGCGATGAGCAGGCACTCGCGCGGTTCGACGGCGCGCCTGGGGATTGGTTCAGCTTCCTCTGGACTCACGACGACATAGTCGGTTCAGTCGGCCACCACGACCTTCCAGCCGACTATCCGTACCGCCACGACGACACCGATCCGGTGCTGATCACCCACTCCTCCGGCACGACCGGGTTTCCGAAGGGTGTGCCTATGCAGCACGGCAACTTCTTCAGCGCGATGCGGTACCGGATGCGGTTGGCGTTGCCGGACAGCGCGGCTCGGGTGCTGTGCGCGCTACCTGCATCGCACAATTCTGCAATCACCCAACTGACCTTCAACGTGTTGGCTGGCCTACCGATTTTGATGCTCTCTTCTCAGTCAGCGGACAGCGTTCTCGACTCGA
>JAABUK010012357.1_pt1 | contig 10891 bp, 6 predicted proteins | sample 5559141 | NCBI WGS metagenome assembly JAABUK01 (sample SAMN10711869, study PRJNA513367) | rock metagenome | isolation source: Antarctica rocks | place: Antarctica: Victoria Land, Pudding Butte nord | collected 2016-01-03
TCCCCTACGTCGCCCAGGTCGCCCGGGTGAACGCCGCCACCCTGGCGAGCCTGGCCCTCGCCCCTGCCCCGCCGGCGAAGCCCCGGTTCGGAACCGGCCGCCAGGAGTACGACACCCGGATCGCCTGGGACCCCAACGCCGAGCCCGACCTCGCCGGCTACCGGGTCGTCTGGCGGCCGACCCACCAGCCGTTCTGGACGAAGGGGCTCGACCAGGGGAAGGCGGCCGAGGCCGTCGTGAAGGGGCTCACCAAGGATGACCTCTTTTTCGCCGTGCAGGCCGTCGACCGGGACGGCAACGCCAGCCTCCCGGCCTTCCCCGTCCCGCCCCCGCCCACGCCAGCCCGCTGAGACCTCGGGGCGGGTCGACTGACCGATTCCGCACAAGACTTGCCCAAGAACGATGCAACGGGCGGGCGACCGCGGAGGCGACGACCGGCCCATCGTGATGATGTAACCGGATCATGGTCAGATGATTGCGGCGACCTCGGCGGCAAAGGATCGCGGTGGCATGGGATTAGGGATTCAGTCCCGCCCATCCCCGCGAGAGTCTCGTTCGCCGAGGATCGATCACCGTGCATCCCGCAGCACCGTCGTTCGAACTCCCCATCGTCGTCGATCAGTCCACCCGGACGCATTGCCCGTACTGCGCGTTCCAGTGCGGCATGAGCGTCCGCGTCGGTGCCGGGGTCGAGCCCGAGATCACGCCCGACCCGACGTTCCCGGTCAATGCCGGGCAGATGTGCATCAAGGGGTTCACCGCCGGGGCCCTCCTCGACCACCCGGACCGGCTCACCTCGCCCCTGATCCGCGAGCCAGGCGGGGGGTTCCGCGAGGCGTCGCTGACCGAGGCCCTCGACACCATCGCCGACCGGCTGCTCGCCCTCAAGGCCGAGCACGGGGCCGAGTCGCTCGCGGCGTTCGGCAGCGGGTGCCTGACCAACGAGAAGGCCTACCTCCTCGGCAAGTTCGCCCGCCTGGCGCTCGGCACGCCGAACATCGACTACAACGGCCGCTATTGCATGGCGTCGGCGGCGGCCGGCCAGAACAAGGCGTTCGGGATCGACCGGGGGATGCCGTTCCCCGTCGAGGACATCGCCAGGGCCCGGACGGTCATGCTCTGGGGGTCGAACTGCGCCGACACCCTCCCGCCGATCATGCAATGGTTCGACGAGCAGCAGGCCCGGGGCGGGCACCTCATCGTCGTCGACCCGAGGCGGACCGAGACGGCCCGGCGGGCCGGGGTTCACCTCCAGCTCACCCCCGGGAGCGACCTCGCCCTGGCCAACGGCCTGCTCTACCTGGCGATCGAGGAGGGGCTGATCGACGAGCGCTACATCGAGGCCCGGACGGTGGGGTTCGACGAGGTCCGGCGGGTCGCCCTGCAATATCACCCGGCGCGGGTCGAGCGGCTCTCCGGCGTCTCGGTCGAGGCGATGCGGCGGGCCGTCCGCCTGATGGCGGGCGAAGGCGGATCGATGCTCCTGACCGGCCGGGGGCCCGAGCAGCAGTCCAAGGGGGTCGACACCGTCCTCGCCGCGATCAACCTGATGCTGGCCCTCGGCCAGGTCGGCAAGCCCGCGAGCGGCTACGGCTGCCTGACCGGCCAGGGGAACGGCCAGGGCGGGCGCGAGCACGGGCAGAAGGCCGACCAGCTCCCCGGCTACCGGCTGATCACCGACCCCGAGCATCGCCGGGCCGTCGCCAAGGTCTGGGGCGTCGACCCCGACGACCTCCCGGGCCAGGGGAAGAGCGCCTTCGAGCTGCTCGACTCGTGCGGGCCCGAAGGCGGCATCCGGGCGCTTTTGGTCTTCGGGTCGAACGTCGTCGTCGGCTCGCCGGAGGCCCGGCGGGTCGAGGCGAAGGTCAAGCAACTCGACCTGCTGGTCGTCTGCGACTCGTTCCTGAACGAGACCGCCGGGCTCGCCGACGTCGTCCTGCCGACCCTCCAGTGGGCCGAGGAGGAGGGGACGACCACGAACCTCGAAGGCCGGGTGATCCACCGCCGGAAGGCCGTCGAACCGCCCGAGGGGCCGGTCGACGACCTCGTCATCCTCCGCGAGCTGGCCGATCGGCTGGGGGCCGGACGCCACTTCGCCTTCGACTCGGCGGGCGCAGTCTTCGACGAGCTGAGGCTCGCCACGAAGGGGGCGAAGGCCGACTACTCGGGGATCTCCTACGCCAAGATCGACGAGCAGGACGGCGTCTTCTGGCCCTGCCCGACGGACGACCACCCGGGCACCCCTCGCCTGTTCGCCGACCGGTTCGCCCACCCCGACGGCAAGGCCCGGTTCATCGCCGTCGACCACCGGCCGGCGGGCGAGGAGCCCTGCGACGAGTACCCCGTCTGGTTCATCACCGGTCGGTACAAGGAACATTACAACTCCGGGGCCCAGACCCGGAGGGTCGCCAAGCTCGTGGAGGCCCAGCCAGTCCCCAGGCTGGAGATTCATCCGAGGCTGGCGAAGCGACTCGGGATCGGCCAGGGCGAGGCCGTCGCGGTCGAGAGCCGCCGGGGCCGGGTCGTCTTCGAGGCCCGGCTCACGCCCGACATCCGGGTCGACACCGTCTTCGCCCCGTTCCACTGGGGCGGGGCCGGCTCGGCCAACATCCTGACCAACCCGGCGCTCGACCCGACCAGCCGGATGCCCGAGTTCAAGCTCTGCGCCGTCAGGCTCGCCCCCGCGCCCGGCCTCGCGGCCGAAGCCACCCCGTCCCCGGTTGAGCCAAGATGACCCCACCGCCCCGCCCCTTCGACCACCGCTCGGTCGTCTCCCGGCCCTCGGCCACGACCGACCCCGCCGACCGCCCGGCCCCGGACGAGCGCCGCGAGCTGGTCATCGTCGGCAACGGCATGGCCGCCAACCGGCTGCTCGACGACCTCGTCCAGCGCGGGGCGACGAAGCGGTTCCGCATCAAGGTCTTCGGCGAGGAGTCGGGCGGGTCGTACAACCGGGTCCAGCTCTCCAAGGTCCTCGGCGGGGCCGAGTCGCATCAGATCCTGATGAAGCCCTCGTCGTGGTACGTCGACCAGGGGGTCGAATTCGTGCCGGGGGTCCGGGTGACCCACCTCGACACCGGGACCCACCGGGTCCACACCCTCGAAGGCCCGAGCCACCACTACGACCTCGCCGTGCTGGCCACCGGCAGCGCCCCGTTCGTCCCGCCGATCGAGGGGATCGAGCGGCCCGAGGGGGGCGAGTGGAAGCGAGGGGTCTTCGTCTACCGGACGTTGGACGACTGCCTGAAGATGCGGTCGTTCGCCAGGTCGGGCGACAACGCGATGGTCCTCGGCGGCGGCTTGCTCGGCCTGGAAGCGGCCAAGGCGCTGAGCGACCAGGGGCTGCACGTCACGGTCATCCACCTTTCCCCTTATCTGATGAACGTCCAGCTCGACCGGCTCGGCGCCGAGATGCTCCGGGGCCAGATCGAGCGTTGCGGGATCTTCGTGCGGACCGGGCGTTCGCTGGCGGCGATCCGGGGCGACGAGCGGGTCGAGGCGGTCGTCCTCGACGACGGGACGTTCCTCTCGGCCCGGATGGTGGTCCTGGCCTGCGGGATCCGGCCGAGGGTCGAGGTCGCGAAGGCCTCGGGGATTCCGGTCAACAAGGGGATCCTGGTCAACGACACCCTGGCCACGCAGGTCCCCGGGGTCTACGCCGTCGGCGAGTGCGCCGAGCACGCCGGGAAGATCTACGGGATCGTGACCCCGATCTTCGAGCAGGCCACCGTCCTGGCCGACGTCCTGACCGGGCACCGGCCGAGGGCGCGGTATCGAGGGTCGAAGCTCTACGCACGCTTGAAGGTCGCGGGGATCGAGGTCGCCTCGATGGGGACGACCGAGCCGAGCCTGGAGACCGACGAGGTCGTCCAGGTGATCGAGGAGCGGAAGTCGAGCTACCGGAAGCTGATCGTCCGCGACGGCCGGCTGATCGGCGCGATGCTCGTCGGCGACGTCGAGGCCTCGGCCCGGCTGATCCAGCACTTCGACCGGGGCGACCCCCTGCCCGAGAACCGGCTCGACATCCTCTGCTCGCCCGAGGCCGCCGACGGCCCGGCCGGCTCGACGGATCGGACCATCTGCAACTGCAACCGGGTCGTCGAGTCGACCCTGGTCGAGGCGATCCGCGACGGCTGCCGGACGATCCAGGGCCTCGGCGAGCGGACCAAGGCCGGGACCGGTTGCGGCTCGTGCAAGGGCCTGCTCTCCCAGCTCATCGACCGCCACCCCGCCGCCGAACCCGCCCCGGCCAACGGGCGGCACTTGGCCATCGCCTCGGCCAACGGCGTCTGAACCCTTCCTTACGACGCATCCCCAGGTGCCCCGACGATGCCGACCCCCGACGGACTCAGCGACGAACAAAAGCACTTCCTCCAGGGCTTCGCGATGGGCTCCGACGTGGCCCGAGCCGTCCGAGGCCTGCCGATCATTGCCGGTAGCGGCGGGGCCACCGGCACCACCGTCACCGTCGGCGGGGCGAAGCCCACCCCGGCCGCCGCGACGGCCTCGACCTTCCCGCTCCAGGTCGAGGCCCAGGACCGCTTCCTCGCCCAGGGCAAGTCCCTCAGCACCGAGGAGAAGGCCAAGCGCGAAAAAGACCCCTTCTCGATGTGGGACGAGATGGGGGCCAACGCCCAGGCCGGGGTTTATCCGAAGGGGACCGACGTCTTCCTCTACAAGTTCTCCGGCCTCTTCCAGGTCGCCCCGGCCCAGGACTCGTTCATGAGCCGGCTGCGGATTCCCGGCGGGGTCCTCCCCTCCTGGCAGTTCCGAGGCGTGGCCGACCTCGCCCGGCGGTACGGCGGGGGCTACGTCGACGTCACCACCCGGGCCAACCTCCAGGTCCGCGAGATCCAGGCCCGGGACGCCCGCGACTACCTCGTCGGCCTGGCCGACTACGGGGTCGTCAGCCGGGGGTCCGGGGCCGACAACATCCGCAACTGCACCTCCACCCCGACCAGCGGGATCGACCCGGTCGAGCTGGTCGAGACCCTCCCGCTGGCCAGGGCGATGCATCATTACATCCTCAACCATCGGGAGATGTACGGCCTCCCCCGGAAGTTCAACATCGCCTTCGAGGGCGGCGGCCGGGTCGCCAGCCTGGAGGACACCAACGACATTGGCTTCCGAGCCGTCCGGGTTCCCGACGGGGCCTCCGACCTCCCCGGCGGCGTCCACTTCCGCCTCGCCCTGGGGGGGATCACCGGGCACAAGGACTTCGCCAGGGACACCGGGGTCCTCCTCGAGGCCGAGGAGTGCGTCGAGGTCGCCGGGGCGATCGTCCGGGTCTACCTCAAGAACGGCGACCGGACCGACCGCAAGAAGGCCCGGCTCAAGTATGTCCTCGACGCCTGGGGCTTCCCGAAGTTCCTGGAGGAGGTCGAGAAGGAGCTGGGCAGGCCCCTCAGGCGGGTCGACCTCGGCCTCTGCGAGGTCCCCGAGGCCGAGGATCGCTGGGCCCACGTCGGGGTCCACCCCCAGAAGCAGCTCGGGAAGGTCTACCTCGGCGTGGTCTTGCCGGTCGGCCGGATGACGTGTGAACAGGTCGAGGGGCTAGCCGAGGTCGCCGAGCGGTTCGGCAGCCGGACGATCCGCCTGACGGTCTGGCAGAACCTCTTGATCCCCGACGTCGACGCGTCCGACGTGGAGCCGGCCAAGCTCGCCATCGAGGCCCTCGGCCTGCACTGGGACGCCTCGGCGATCCGGGCGGGGCTGGTCGCCTGCACGGGCAACGCGGGTTGCAAGTTCGCCGGGGCCGACACCAAGCGGAACGCGATGGAGATCGCCGAGTACCTCGAAGGCCGGGTCGAGCTGGACCGGCCGATCAACATCCACGTCACCGGCTGCCCGAACTCCTGCGCCCAGCACTATATCGGCGACATCGGGTTGCAGGGGACCCAGGTCGAGGTCGGCGAGGAGATGGTCGAGGGGTATCACCTGGTCATCGGTGGCGGCTGGGGGTCCGAGCAAGGCGCGGGCCGTCCGCTCCTGGAGTCCCTCCCCTTCGAGAAGATCCCGCCGATCATCGAGCGGCTGATCGCCTTCTACCTGGCCAACCGGCTGGACCCCGACGAGCCGTTCTCCGCATTCGCCCGCCGCCAAGACATCGAGGCCCTCCGGGCCGTCGTCGCCGAGGACCCGGTCCCCGCCTGATCCCCCCGTCCGAGAGGGCCCGCCCATGTCGATCTCCCTGATCCCCGAATCCGCCCCGTTCAACACCGAGCAGCGGGCCTGGCTCAACGGCTTCCTCGCCGGCTGGATCGGCCTCCAAGGGTCCGAAGCCGCCTCGACCGGGCAGGCCCTCGGGATCGCCCTGGAACAGGGGGTGCCGATGGACGGGGCCCCGGACTCGGCCCTTGAGGACGCCGACCTCCCCTGGCACGACCCGGCCCTCGGGATCGACGACCGGATGAAGCTGGCCGAGGGGAAGCCCCGGCCCTTCCGACTGATGGCCGCCATGGCCCAGCTCGACTGCGGGACCTGCGGCTATCTCTGCCGGACCTACTCCGAGGCGATCGCCGACGGCACCGAGAAGTCCTTGACCCTCTGCTCGCCCGGGGGGTCCGAGACCTCGAAGATGCTCAAGAAGCTGGTCAAGGAGGCCGGGTCCAACGGCGAGGCCAAACCCTCGGCCAACGGCCAGGGCCCGGCCAACGGCAAGCCCGCCGAGTCGGGCTGGACCCGGAAGAACCCATATCGAGCCCGGCTGATCCGCACGGTCAACCTGAACCAGGCCGGGTCGGACAAGGCCACCCACCACGTCGAGATCGACCTCACCCCCGACGGGCCGGTCTACGAGGTTGGCGACTCGCTGGGGGTCTACCCGACCAACTGCGGCGACCTCGTCGGCGAGACCGTGGCGGCCCTCGGGGCCCGGGGCGACGAACCGGTCGAGACCCCCTCGGGCTCCTCTTCGACCCTGGCCGAGGCCCTCGAACGCCACTGCTGCCTCAGCGAGGTCGGCGAGGACCTCCTGGTTCTCCTGGCCGACCACGCGACCGACCCGGTCCAGGCCGCCGAGGCCCGCTCGCTGATCGAGGACGACGCATCGATCACCGGCCACCACGTCCTCGACCTCCTCCGCCGGTTCCCCTCGGCCCGGCCCGCCCCAGCCCGGGTGGTCAAGGCCCTGGCCGAGCTGAAACCCCGGCTCTACTCGATCTCCAGCTCGCCGAGGCGCCACGCCGGGCAAGTCCACCTGACCGTCCGCAAGGTCGTCTACGACTTCAACGACCGGGGACGGAAGGGCGTCGCCTCGACCATGCTCGCCGACCGGGTCGGCGAGGGCGGCCCCTTGCGGGTCTTCGTCCAGAAGTCGCACGGGTTCACCATCCCGGCCGACCCGATGGCCCCGGCGATCATGGTCGGGCCGGGCACGGGGATCGCCCCGTTCCGGGCCTTCCTCCACGAGCGGGACGCCATCGGGGCGAAGGGAAAGAACTGGCTGTTCTTCGGCGACCAGCGCGGGGCGACCGACTTCCTCTACGAGGACGAGCTGGCCGACCTGAAGGCCCGGGGCGTCCTGACCCGGCTCGACACCGCCTTCAGCCGCGACCAGCCGGCCAAGGTCTACGTCCAGGACCGGATCGTCGAGCACGGCCGCGAGGTCTTCGACTGGCTCGAAGCCGGGGCCCACGTCTTCGTCTGCGGCGACGCCAAGCGGATGGCCGCCGACGTCGACCGGGCCCTCCGCCAGGTCGTCCGCGACCGAGGCGCGATGGCCGAGGACGCCGCCTCCGCCTACGTCGCCCGGCTCGCCTCGGAAGGCCGCTATCGTCGGGACGTCTATTGAGCGAACGAGTTTTCAAATAGCAAATTTGAGAATCTCAAACTTGCGTTCCTCGCATCCGACCGGCCTGACTCCTGCGTAGGACAGGCTTCAGCCTGCCGATCACTCGTCGCTTCGGCAGGCTGAATCCTGCCCTACGGAAAAATCCAGGCCACGCTCAGCTGGCCCCCCGGCCCGAACAGACCACGGCCAGGGTCCTGGCGATGAGCGAGAGGTCGAGGCCGAGCGACCATTGGTCGATGTAGTCGAGGTCGAGGTCGAGCATCTGGAGCCCGTCGATCTCGCTCCGGCCGGCCACCTGCCAGGGGCCGGAGAGGCCGGGGAGGGCCGAGAGCCGGCGGGCCGAGCCGGTCGGGTCGATCGCCCGGAGCCGATCGCTGTCGCGGAGCTGCAAGGGGCGGGGGCCGATCAGGCTCATCTCGCCGACCAGCACGTTCCAGAGCTGCGGCAGCTCGTCCAGGCTCGTCTTCCTCAGGAACCGGCCGAGGGGCGTCACCCTCGGGTCGTCCTTGATCTTGAAGAGGACCCCCGAGGCCGACTCGTTCCGCGCCTCCAGCGCGTCGAGCCGTCGCTCGGCGTCGACGACCATCGTCCGGAATTTCAGGCAGGTGAACGTCCCTCCCTGATACCCCGCCCGCTTCTGGCGGAAGAAGATCGGGCCTCCGCCCTCGAGCCGGACCGCCAAGGCCACCAGCGCCAGCAGGGGGGCGAGCAGGAACAGGCCGCCAATCGCCCCGACCAGGTCCATCCACCGCTTGGCCACCGAGTCGACCGCCCGCGAGGGGGCCGCCGATATGAGGTCGAAGCCTCCTTCGAAGGCCGAGGCCTCGGAGGTCGACCGGCCCATCAGGAGCCGGAACGCGGATGGCAAAGTTGTCATGGATGTCGGGCCGATCAGGTGTGGGGACGCCCAGCAAGGGCCGCCCTCCCGGGATCCGGTGGGGCCCACCAAGGCGTAGGGTTCTTCCAGGCCAGTGATAACGTAACGAGTTTCATCGCCCGACGTGAGGGGTAATTCTCGCCGTGAGTCGTGCAAGATTCGTCCACCCGCAAAATGTTGATTTGTCACAACATGAGGCCAGGAACACCGGCCATTTCCGACAAATATGGGAAGGCAAATGACACCTTTGAGCAACTCCTGGGGAGTTGTTCAATCCCTTTGAAAGATTCTAGTTCGCCATTTCGATCGCGTCTGGTCGTCAGGAACTTGGTCGGCCCGCCCACCTCCGTGGCAGGCGGGGCGACCTGGGATCGTTAGATAAACCGGGTCACTCCAGGAATCGGGACGGGCCTCTGGGGGGCGTCGCCCCAGGAGTAGGACGCGGGGGCGAGCGATTCCTTCGAGGCCATGACCTGCTCGGGCGTGATGACCTCGCCGGTGTAGGCCGCCGCCCGGCCCATCAGGGCGAGCAGGGTGCTGCCGACGGCCTGTTCGGCGTTGTTGATCGGCTTGCCGGCGCGGAGGGCGGCGAACATCTCGTTGTGCTCGGACTGGTACATGTCGAGCGGCGGGGCCCCGTCGCTCGGGCGATAACGCCACTTGTTCGGCCCGCCGATCTGGCGGCCGAAGACGTCGGCCCGGCCGACAGCGCCCTGGATGAAGTCGGCGGTCCGGGTCGCGGTGTTGGCCCAGTGGCGGCACTGGTGATAGCCCCGGACGTCGCCGGGGTACTCGTACTCGATCGCGAAGTGGTCGTAGATGTTGCCGTACTTCGGCTCGGTGCGGACCTGACGGCCGCCGACTCCCCAGCACTTCACCGGGAGGGCGTCCTTCATGGCCCAAGCCATCGTGTCGAGCCCGTGCACGGCCTGCTCGACGATGTGGTCGCCGCTGAGCCAGGCGTAGTAATACCAGTTCCGCATCTGGTACTCCATCTCCGACGAGCACTTGGCCCGGGGGAGGTGGTGGTCGCGGTCGGGCTCCCAGACGCCTTGCGAGTTGTAGGTGGTCTCGATCGCCGTGATCGGCCCGATGGCGCCGTCGTGGACCCGCGTCATCAGCTCGCGGCGGGGGGTGAAGTAGCGCCAGCAGAAGCCGTTGACGGCGGAGAGGCCCTTGGCCTTCGCCTCCTTGGCCGCGTCGAGGAACATCCTCAGGCCGGGGCCGTCGACGGCCATCGGCTTCTCGACGAAGGCGTGCTTCCCCTTCGAGACGGCGTGGGCGAAGTGGAGCGGGCGGAACCCCGGCGGGGTGGTCAGGAGGACCACGTCGCACTCGTCGATCACCTGCTTGTAGGCGTCGAAGCCGACGAACCGGCGCTCGGCGGGGACGTCGACGCGCTCGGCGACGCCGTTGGCGTTGGTCCCCTTCAGGGTCGAGTGGCTGACCTCGATCTGGTCGGCGAAGGCGTCGCCCATCGCGACGAGGGCGTTCCCCTTGTCGGCCATCAGGGCCTGCTCGGCCGCGCCGGTGCCGCGACCCCCGCAGCCGACCAGGCCGATTCGAAGCGAGTCGCCCGCGCCCGCGTAGGCGTTGTCGGCGATGTCGATCTGCGACGCGGCGGTCACGGCCGCCGCCGTGGTCGTCGCCTTCATCAGGAAGATCCGGCGGGTCGATTTCGAGTCCTGCATCAGCGTGCATCTCCGACGAGGAGGCGGGCCGTACCGGCCGGCCGGGTCCGGGCGTATTCTGCCAGGTTGATCGCCCGTTGACAAACGCATAATCCTCGAAGACCGCGCCGAAAGCGTGGCCGGGGGAAGCTCGGGGCCCTGAGAAGCCTCGGGTTCGACCCCGGATGGCTTCGTTGCCTCAAATTTCGGGGCCGCCCCGCGAACCGGCCCCGGGCCACGTCATCGACCCACATCGCCCGGAAAACCGGCTCCATCCGAGGAGCGAAGTCCGATTCGGAGGGCACGAACCGACGACGTATTACACCCAGACGACCTATCTTTACGGCTCCTGGGTTGATGGCGAGATTCAGGGAAAGTCGAGGGCGTGCGGGGGCTGCGATCGGGCCCGAGATTCGTTGTCGACAAGGCCCCTCGGATCAGGCCCGGAGTCGGTCGACCTTGCGGCGCTGGGCTTCGCGGCGGGCTTCGGCCTTGCGGAGCTTCTTGACGGCGCGATCGTTGAGGATCTTGGGGATGTCGGCCTTCTGGCCG
>JAABUK010012359.1_pt1 | contig 10889 bp, 18 predicted proteins | sample 5559141 | NCBI WGS metagenome assembly JAABUK01 (sample SAMN10711869, study PRJNA513367) | rock metagenome | isolation source: Antarctica rocks | place: Antarctica: Victoria Land, Pudding Butte nord | collected 2016-01-03
AGTGCATCGTCCCGGGAAACAAGGTACGGCAGCCTAGCTGTCTGCATCGAGCCTGTCAGCCTGACAACACCTAGCTCGCTGAGAGCAGATACACCCTGCTTGTTGCGCTTTGCAGTCTTTGACCGTTAAAGACCCCAAACAGAAGGGGCAAGAGTATCAGGTGTGCTGCCAGGACTCTTGCTAATTCTCTCACGCAAGCTTGAGTATGGCCACAGCTGGAGAAGGGAGCAACTGCACACAACCTTCCTATCCTATGAACGGAACATCCCTATGCACGAATTTGCTTTGTGGTGCAGTTCACCTTTGACAACGTGCTACAAAATGCAAGCCAGGACGAGGTTTACCAGGTCAGGCAGCCAGCTGCAAGTATGCTTTCAGCCCAAAACAAAACAGACAGTCTTACACATGCACTGCGGCTTCATGCAGTCCCTGTAACTGTAACAGTGCAACCCTGTCCCAGTGGCTCTGCTGCCATGCTGCAGGCCTGTGCAGATGATCTTGTGGATACAGTCCTGGATGGTTGTAACGCCACCATTCTTGCGTATGGCCAAACAGGAGCAGGCAAGACATACACCATGACTGGAGGAAAAGCTGATTACAAGCAGCGTGGCCTCATACCAAGGAGTATCCATAAGGTACAGGCTTCAGATCATGCGCTCTTGCGCACAAGGCAAAGCACGAGCGACATTACCATGTGCACATGAGCACTTCTACTAGCTTAGCTTGGCAGAATATGCTCAGGCGGCATGAAGCGGTTTCTGTCTGAAAGCACTCAACAATGTTGTGGTCTCAGGTCTTTGCAGGCCTGAAGAAGCATCTGCAGTCAACCTGCACAGTGCGGGTCAGCTACCTGGAAATCTACAACGAGCAGTGCTATGACTTACTGGACATCAGCACTCAGCCATCAGACATTGCTGTGATTGAAGACAGCAAAGACAGAGTCATCATCAAGGGCCTTGCTGCTCCTTTGGTCAGCACTGAGGCAGAGGCTCTTCAGTACCTCTTTGAGGTGATCTGCCGGCCCTTCACGGGCTGCTTGCTGCTGTGCTTGGTTGCTGCCCATCACCTCTTGTTGCTACCATGTACCCTATAGGGCATGCAGCACAGTACTGCTGATGCACCTGGGCAGCCCGATTCAATACTTGGCTTCTCATTAAATTGACGCCAAAAGGCATAGTCTTTTCTTTTCTTTCATTTCTTTTCTCTTGCTGATGCACTTTTATAATGTCTGCCATACAAGCAGCTTGGGCTAATCTAGCCAAACATCAGAAAACCGTCTCAATAGATGCCATGTGTCATTTGTCATGGCTGCTGTCAAGTGTCGATTCTTCAACTTGTGTGTATGCAATGATATTTGTCTGCATACAAGCAGTTGTTTGGTGACGCTGGCAGCAATGAAATGGTCTCTTGGTGTCATGGTCTCTTGGTGTCATGGTCAACACAGAAGGTCGGCAAAAAATAGCAGATCAGATCTGAGTGGACCGCCATCGCCCTAGCTTACTAGCATCATAGCATTTCTCAAACTATTCTGTTCTGCGTATACACGACCATTCAAATCTGTGCGTGAGAGTTCAACGGTGCCTGACCACGAGCTTTGAATGGAGATGCCCAAGAGTTGTATCACGCTCAGGAGCACTTCCTGATCAGATGTTGCCCCACACCCACTGGCCCTGCTTCCTGTGACAGGGAACAGCCAACCGCATGGTGGCTGAGCACCAACTCAACAGGGAGTCTTCCAGGTCTCACACCATCTTCAGTATCATGCTGGAGCGCAGCACAGGCGCTGAGGGGGATGAGGTCATTGTTTCTAAGCTCAACCTGGTGGACCTAGCAGGCTCAGAGCGCATCAGCAAGACCAAGTCTGAGGGCACCGTCCTCAAAGAAGCTCAACAGATCAACAAGTCTCTCAGCTTCCTTGAACAGGTGCTAGTCATCAGAGTGGGCTGCATGCTGGCCCCAATTGGCAGCTGTGTCTTGTTAATGGCACCTGAGTGGCCTAATGCTGTCATTGGCCAGCTTGCCAAGCCTGTGCTTTGCAACAATTGAGAACCAGGACTGCCATCCATTTGCAGCCCACATCACATTGCTGCAATCCACTTGTTACTTCATCATCTAAGCAGCATATGGGCAGCCCGGTATAGTACTTGCCTTCTCATTAAATTGGCGCCAAAAGACATAGTCTTTTCTTTTCTTTTCTCTAAGCAGCATGGCATGGCGTGCAGTCAGTCACAACTAAAGCGCTTCTTTTTCCAGCTGTTCACACAGCAGCTGCCATGTTTCCAATGCGCACCAGCATACATTCAACAGAAACTCTCACGTAAGGTTATCAAAGGCACTGGCCTGCAGGTGATTGTAGCGCTGTCTGTGCGAGGCCGGGATCACATTCCCTACCGCTCCTCCAAGCTGACACACGTGCTGAAGGACTCCTTGGGAGGCAACTGCAAGACCCTCATGGTTGCCTGCATCTGGGGTGAGGCTGCCCAGCTGGAGGAAACCACCTCCACCTGCAGGTCTGTTTGACCCTTGCCCTTCACCCTACACGGCTGATCAATGTCTGTTCAATGGGGTTAACAACCTCCACCTGCAGGTCTGCTTGACCTTGTACTATCACCCTACACAGCTGATCAATGTCTGTTGAATGGGTTTAACAACAAGAAGAAGATCTGGCAGTTCTTTCTGTTTTGTGAGGGTCAACAGAAAAGAGTCTCTCTTTAGTCTGTGAAATGGGTGAGATAATGGTTCCTGTGTGTGTATGATATGACACATGACGTTGCATCAGAGGGACTCCATCTTGCCTGCAACTCTCATCATACATGTTCAAGGCATTGGCTAACTCAACTACCCAATACAGCTGCTGCACATTTGCAATGGGCTTTGACGCTACAAATTCTTGAATGCTCTTCTCCCAAGTCCACACATTTTGGAGCATCATCGACCAAGACATGGAAGGAGCCACTGATGCTTGCTATCTGTCTGATGCTCGCTTTTGGGTGCATGCAGGTTTGCACAGCGCATGCGCTGTGTGGCAAACGACTTCATAGTCAATGTGCGCAAAGAACCAACAGCCATCATCAGGAAGTATGAGCAGGACATAGCTGAGCTGCAGCAGGAGCTAGCCATGCATGACAGCCTCACAGAGCGACACCAGATCATATACGGCCAGTACACTGATGCTCAGAAGGCTGAAGTGTCTGCTCAAGTGCAGGCCTTCCTGCAGTCCGAAGATAGCCCTGATTCCATTGCACCTCTGCAGCTCATCAGCTTACGCCACATGAAGGAGGTGCTAATTGCTGCCAAGGTACAATACCAAGCGGTTTGCTCCTGTACTTGCTATGTGCTCTTTTCTGTGTCCGCCCTGCTGCTCAGCAATGTGGCAGCAGCTGGCAGTCTAGACATAGTGATGAAGGGCATACTTGCAGACAGCACCAGTGTCCAGCATGACAACCACACTACAGGCACAGTCTGCGCGCATGCTGCTTGCACAGCTTCACTGCTTTGCCTGTGGTGTTGCAGACCTTGTACCAGCAAGCCAGCGCACAGAGTGCAAGCACACCTGCGGCTGAGCAGCTGGCTGGAAAGGAGGGCGTGTCAGCACAGCAGTCACCACCTGTCGCATCCACTCCACATTACGGCATGATAGAGGTCAGTGAATGATCCGTCTGACATACAGGTATTATTGTCAGCATCATCATCATCATCATTATTATTGTTATTACACACAGGTGCCTGGCCGGCCTGTGTAGCTGGTGCCATGGACAGCACTGACTGCAAAAGCATGGTTCACTTGATTTGGAATGCAGCCCTCTTTGGATCCGTTGAACAATTCTCATTTAGGTGTTTGGATTCAAGCAGTCTCTGCTAATCAGCGCTGGCTGTTGCCCCTGCTGGCCGCAAGTGTTGCTTGCTCAAACTGAACCAGCTCTGCTGCTTGCCCATCTGAAGACACCGTGACAATCCGAGTGATAGTTTCATTCTGAGTGAAAAGCTGGTGCTTGGCCAAAATTGCAGTCAGACTTGGTATCTCGTCAAGACTGAGGCCAGCTGCTCAAGCAAGTATCAAGTCTTGTGCTTAACAACACACAGAGTTCCTGCACTGGTTGTGTTTTCAAATGGAGAAAATGGAACAAGATAGATCTTGGAAGCGCCGCCGCTGTCCCATTGTGCAGCAGCAGCATCATCATCCCTGGGCAATGGCTGGATGAGGTTACGTTGTGCAGTCATACTGACATGCAGTACAGGACTAAGCCCTGGGCAGCCCGGTATAACACTTGGCTTCTCATTAAATTGACGCCAACAGGTGTAGTCTTCTCTTGCTTTTCTACAGGACTAAGCAGCGACACATGGTGCATACAGGGGGAGGCAGTGGGTGACTTGGAGCATGGCACAGAGCACAGTGGGATTCCTATGGCCCCTGCTGATGCCAGGCCCCTCAGCATCACCCGACTGCCTGCCCCCTCCAATTCACCAGCTCCTCTTGAGCCTGGTACATCAACAACATTATTGACTTCTGATCATCGATGTCAAATCACAGTTGTACTTTCTGCAGCTCCCTAGCTTCTTTCAGCAGGCTGCCTGCTTACTTCTCTGACTGATACATGGCTGTCTGCCTGTCTGTCTGTCTGCCTCCCTGTCTGTCTGTCTGCCTTCCTGTCTGTCTGTCTGTCTGTCTGCCTCCCTGTCTGTCTGCTTGCCTGTCTGGTTGTGCAGGTGCCTGTGGGGACTGCTTCTCCCGCTGGATTGGATGACATGCAACCATGCTGTGCTGCAGGTGTGTCAGGCAGTAACAGCTTCAGTCCTGCAATTCCATCAAGTCAGCAAGCGCCACCAGACCAGCAAGCTGCTTTTGAGCAGTATAAACAGGTTTGCAGGTTTCAAAGTATACGTTGCATAGTGGTCGCTTGCATAAACTTCCCTTATGTATGCCCACATGGCGTGCAATAGCGTCCCATTCATCATCCAGAGACCAGAGAAAGCTGCTCTCTCTTGACAGGCATGACGAGAGAGCACAGAGATGGTCTCACCCATGTTGTACTGTCCTTGTCATGGCTACAGCTTACTGTTGCATCTATGATTTGAGTCCATGCGCGCTCTGCTGTTGCCATGATCTTCTCGCTCAGGTTGTGCAACACAGTTTGACACAGCTTGTGAATGTTGCACAGGGCGCTGGTTCATTGAAGGCAGGGCTGTTGGCAGACAACAAGGCCAAGCTGCGGCAGGCCAAGCAGCATGCCCGGGAGCTGTCCCTTGCCATCAACGGCACCAAGCATCAGATGGATGCCCTAAAAGCATCTGAAGAAGCGGCCGCAATGAACCAGGTGGGCTTACCTTTGCCTTTAGCTTTGATCAGATCATTTGATAGCGCCTGACGCTTGCCTCAAGCTTGCCTTTGATCATGTGCTTTAGCCTCACCGTTGCTTCAAGCTGACATTCAGGGTTGTGCTTTGCCACTCATGCTTCCCTCTGGGCTTCTGCAGTCGGCATGTCTGCGGTTGCATGGAGGCTAAATTATGGTGCTGTTGCCTGCGTTGCATGTGCAGTGTGTTAAAGCAAGTGCTGTTGTGTAACACATGGTGTTAATGCAGCCTTCATGACCGACCGTGCTGTACCCACAGAGGGCATAACACCTGATTGCACCTGGTGGTCTGCATAACTGCAAACATGATCAGCATTAGGTACCAATCTGCCTGCTCAGCATCTGTGATGCATGCTGGTAGTGCTTTGTTCAAGCCCACCATGTGGTCAAGGCATCTTCATACAATAGTAGCTTGACGCTGCTTCACAGTTGACGCACCTCCATGTGTCATGTTCACTAATGCAAGCATGCTAGCAAAGGTGCCTATGCTCCTGTCAGGCAGCTGATAGCGAGGCAGCGCCCAGCAGCCCTTCACAACAGAGCAAGGAGCTGAAGGGGCTGTACCGGGAGCAGTACAGTGAGCTGCAAATGGTGAAGGCTGAGGCTGACTACACCCAGAAGCTGGTGGAGCAGTGCATGCAGGAGTTGGTGCACGACTTCCAGGACTGGTATGGCCGGTTGCATGCACTCAACTATGCTGATTGGCAGATGTGCAGCCACAAAAAGAAAAGAAAAGAACAGACTACACCTTTTGACGTCAACTTGATGAGAAGCCCAGTATTGTACCTGGCTGGCAGTCGCAAAATCATTCTTGATGCACACTGTTGATGATGCCAAGGCTGCAAATTCTACTTTATTGCTGCACATGAGGAGTGACATGTGCTTGCTGATGATGTGCTCCACCTGTCCCAGCATGTCATATTTTGACAGTACAAAATTGGCATTAATGGCACTTGGGCATCTGGCGGTCTTCATCGCATGCAGCATCATGATGTGCAGTACGGTCAAACATGACGTCTATAGTGCTGCAACAGTGCCTCTGCTATTCCTGCCGCCTGTGCTAATGCCCAAACATTGGCGTTGTTTTCCATACATGCAGGTATGCTGCTACTTATGCACAACTGCCCCCTGAGCCTGAAGACGTCCTGCAGAGCTCTACCAGTGATCCAGCCCTACATGCAAGTACCTCCATGCCAGATCAAGATCTGCTGACATCAAAAAGCAGACCGCAGGTAGGCATTTCTGAGTCTTGGGTAACATTGCGTAAATAAAGCAGATTATCAATTTTGCAGCCTTGTAGGCTCAAGTGCTTACTGGTGAAGTGGGCATTGACTGTCTCTAGGCTGCATGCAGATGTTCACCACTCCTTTTCACTTCTGCAGATCGATGTTGGTCCACCAGATTTGGCAGATGAGGAGGCAGTTGCTTACTACAATGCACAGCATGGGCTTCAACGCAAAATGAGCACCCTGAAACGAGGGATGCAAGGAACAAGACGAAGGCCAGCCATTGCAAAGTTCTGAATGCATACGTGCTAAGCACATATGCTGCTAAGCGTTTGTTGTGCGATGCTATTGACTGGACCAGTGTTGAAAAGCATGCAGTATGCAAGGTCTATTTAGTCGTCAATCAACTTTCTGTCTTTAGGGCTCATCAGGAGAGTTAAAGACAATGACTGGCAAAACAGTGTACACTAAGCGCTCAATGTTCAAGGCATTCAACAATAGAGCACCAATGGCATTACTTTGGTGATGCTGTAATGAAGGAGGGCGCTAGTACCGAGACGTCACACGCTTACACTCATGGGAGACTCAGGGACCGAGATGCCATCACATGCTCTCAGCCTCTGCTAATTACAGCTGCAAAACGCAGCATGCAACAATTCCACAAATGGGTGACAAAAACACCAGGAGGGGCAACAACGACTGGGGTTGGTCAAGAAGTGCAAGCCATCGCAAGCAACAATGTGCTTCTGACTGTGTCCAGCTTGCAGCAATGACTCACCTCAAACAGACCATTTGTGACCAAGCACCCTACGGGCGCCCCTGCAGGCTCACCCCAATCCACCCTGCCCACAGGGTTCCGAGTGCAGACCAGCCCACATGAGTCAAAGGTATGTTTGGTGGTTTCGTACATCTCCTTGTTCCAGGACTCTGGGTTTGGTTTTCCACAATGCGTGGCGTGCACTTCCAACACCAGGCATACTGGATGGGCCAGCCTTAGCACCACTGCTTGCTGTCCGTCGCGCTGTCTATATGCACAGCCAACGAGCAAGTTGACTTCTGTACATAACGCTACTGGGCAATCATCCTTGATTTGCACATTCTATTCACGGGCTCTTAGCGTTTCCATTGGTAAGCGTAGCCATGTGTGCTCTGGTCTCAACAAACTGCACGGCGATGCTGTTGCACACAACCAGTCTTGGCTCTGCTTTCATGTGGTCTATTTCTGTTTTGTCGAACTTGGGACAACCCTGCATCATGCTCAGTGTTTTGGATTTACCAAAGGCAACTGCAACTTTACTGCTAGGCTGTGTATAGACTGTGTGCTTTGCTGCAATGTATGTCATATCATGTGCCTTGCTGTACAATGGATGCCATGTCTCTGCCTTAAGGTTTAAGAAAGCTTTCTGACTCGAGAACCTTGATGGCAGGATGAGCTGAAAAGTTGCACACACATATGTTCAGCTTGTCTCTCTCTCTCACCATCCATGAAACCACACCGCCTTGAAGCTGGCCTTGAAGCTGGCGTTGACAACGCTGTCTTGCTCATCCTTGACCATGTCTTGACTGATCGAGCTGTTTAGTCACCGAGCAACTGACAAGGAAATCGAGCCCGGCACGTCATGACCCAGCGTCTCAGGATTCTCATATCTGCACCAAGGTACTGACACTAGCATGTTGCGGCAGCTGGTAGCTGGTCAGGGCTGCACCGATGATGCAGGGCCCTCAACCAGCAGCAATCCCCTTGCTGGTCTCTTCTCTCACATGCTTGGCACAAAGCACAACGAATACTTGCAGGAAGTTCGCACAACTATTCCAACCTTTTCAAAGACTGACCAAGACAAGATACGCAATCGGTCTCACATCCATACTCGGCACTTGTTTCCAGGTGCGACAACAACGCAATGACCTCTGTCACGTTGTTTTGCGCAGGTTTGTAGTGTTGTCTGTGACCTTGACATAAACACTTGGCATTATCCGTGATCCTCGTGATGGTGTTCAAGCCTGACAAGCTCTCAACAGCTGTTGCTCTGTACGCAGATGCCTCACCACAAGTGCTACAGCAGCACCTGCAAACTTTCCTGCAGTCCCTTGATATATCAGACCCCACCTGTGCAGCAAACGACTTGAAGTATCAGGAGTTTGTAACAGGAGAGCCTCACCAAGCCGCCTCTCACCTTGACTGGACGGCTGAATATCAACGTGAAGCGCAGCAAAAGCACAGCAGCTCAGATCACCTGAGGCACTCTCATCATGAACAGCCAGATCAGCAAGCATACGAAGATGTCTGGCATGCATCAGCACAGACATCTCGTTTGGCAGCAGACTTCAACTTGCAGCAACTTCCCGCTCCTCAATCCAAGCTCCCTTGGGCAGACGCTTTTCACCAGCCTCAGCAGCCAGGGCCCCCTAGCTGGGCAGAAGATTTTGCAAGACATAATCAGCAAGCTGCTCAACAGTCTAATGATCTACTGCCTGGTCAAGCATGGGCATCTGAGTACCAGTCACAGCCGCAACAAGCCCATCCTGCTAATCAACTCTGGGCAGATCAGTTTTTGGATGGCACTGACCAAGTCTGGGCTGAGCAGTTCCATGAGCAGCAACAGCAGAGCCACTTGGCAGAAGAACAATTGAGTCCTGAAGAGCGAAAGGCACTGAGGGGCGCACATCCTGATGATCCATTGGACGACAAAACAGCATTGAGTTGGGTCAGGCAGTTCAATGAGGAAGCTGCCAAGCCATCTGTAAACTTTGGCAATGGTACATCTTTCATCTGCAATGACTGGTGGCTGCATCACAACCCTGCCACATGAGATGTACAATACACACCTGGCAATGCATGGGTCTTTGCCAGCAGCATTGTGTGGGTTCACACACTAGCTGTCAATTCCTGTTTGATCGACATGTGCTTGGGAGGGGATACTTGTGGGCACTGGCAGGAACCTTCACTCTGCTGAGCAACCCAAGCTGTGTGGCATACCTTGACACAGAACGACCTTCATTTCTGGCAGATTTGTTGTACACATCGCACTTGCAGAAGTTTAAATGCAGTACAAACAAACCTGCCCCCGACGCCAAGAAACAGCAATGTGTGCATGCTCTGTGGCTCTGCAGAACAAGGCAGCTTTCCATTTTGTACCTAGGAATGCTGTTGCTGCCCATGCAGGCAGCCTGTCCGATTTGGCATCAGAGATGCAGCTGGTTCCAGAGCCAGAGAACCCCTTCTCCCACCACCCGGCACCCATGCAGACTGGCAGAAAGCTGCAGGCCACCGGCCGCACCCAAGATGCAGCTTTGGCCTTTGAGGCAGCAGGCATGGTAGGCTTCCCTTCACATACGGAATCCTGACTCACGGCAGATTGTCGTTCATTGAACACAGACTGGGCATGGAACCACAAGTTGCCTTGCTATGGTGACGCCTTTCTTAGGCAGTGATGCAGGACGCAAGTTCAGCATATGCTTGAGCATGGTAACCTGCCCATCAAGGTTCACTAACAACGTCTGATTGGCAATGGTCTGTGGCTGCGCTGATCACAGCTGACGTAATGTGTCGCGCGTGGATCTCTCTCTTACATACACCTGTCACTGGTTATCATGCATGTGTCCTAGCCCTACTGTTGTCTGGGATGCAGTTGGTGCCCGGCAATGCAGAGGCATGGATGCGACTAGGGAGCTGTCGTTTTCAGTTGGAGCAGTTTGGTGCAGCTATACCCCCCTTGCAGAGGGCCACCCACCTGCTGACCCCTGATGGAGCCCCCCCTGGAGGCATAAATTTGCAGGACACCCTATGGTTGCTTGTCCAGGTTTGGCGGCACTTACCTCTCATGCTCTTCAGGGCATTTGTATCCCATGCATGCATCAGAAGTTGCATTCTTGCTTTGACATTGTGTTTTATGATCTGAGTCCACCCTGCGTTACTGCGTACCACTGGCAACATCTGCAAGCAGTTGTTGCATTGTCTGTCCTCCTTGGCGTTGTCTTGTACGTGTTGCAGTGCGTGAACTGTAATATCTCAAGCAACAGCTGCTGCATGTGCAAAAACCACTGCATTGCTGTCAAATGAGCGTGTGCTGCTAAGCAAGCAAGCTAGCGCAGACCATTTGTGGCCATCTGCTGATACGAATTTGTTTCTGATCCTGTTAGGCTTGCAATGGGGCTGGCAAGAAGGAAGAGGCAGTACGAGGCATGGAGCGGCTGTGCCAGGTGAAAGCTGAAGCAGCAGGAGGTGATGTGGTGCAAGCTGTCCAGTCAGCTGGCACCAGCCTTGAATCCCGGCTGCAGGTCATCACTGCATCCCATCACATGTGTCTGAC
>JAABUK010012361.1_pt1 | contig 10888 bp, 1 predicted proteins | sample 5559141 | NCBI WGS metagenome assembly JAABUK01 (sample SAMN10711869, study PRJNA513367) | rock metagenome | isolation source: Antarctica rocks | place: Antarctica: Victoria Land, Pudding Butte nord | collected 2016-01-03
TTAATAAATAAAGACTTTTAAAAGGATTAAGACGATAAAGTAGATAAATAAAAACTTTCTAAAATAAAAAAAGAACCTAGGATCCCGTTCACTTTAATAAAAATACTTCCGTATTTTAAATAATATACTAATTATTATACCGATATCTATTTCTTTATTAATATTAGGGGATATAGATTCGTAAAACCTCTATTTACTTTAATAAAAATAGTTAACGGCGCGAGCGTTTTTAGGATATTTAAAAATAGTTAAATAATAAAAAATATTAATTAGCCGGGCCGAATTAGGTATAAAGAATATATAATAAAAAACGTCGAAATAAATTTACGACGTTAAAGCTCTTCTAGGACGTAGCGACTAAATAGGATTTAATTTATTATATATTAATCCGCGCCTTAAAGCTAAGGCCGGCGTTAAAGGAATTTTTCTATAAATAGGCGGAATAATTATAATTAAATAAAAATGAATAAATTTAAGTAAAATACTTTATCGAACTTTATAAACTATTTTATTAATATATATAAACGATAGGTATATTATATACGCCGATTATTTATATAATTTTTTCGGTTTATAACGCGTTATTTAATTATTTTAAGAGTAAAGAAGAAAAATTTATAAAAAAGGCTATACTTTAGAAGAGGTTTATATTAAAGGGTTTAAAAAAGGCGTAGGATAAATTTAATTAATATTATTTTTAAACCTAGTTAACTTTAGGCGGGTTATATAATATAATAACTCTTTTAAAATTAATTTGAAAGACGATTATATTTAAAGACTAGGGATAGAATAAAGAGACTAGGTAAAAATAAAAGAATTTTTATTAAGAATAATTTAAGGAGTAATTCGACCCGCGCCCGTAAATTATTTAATAAAAGAAAATTTATACTAAAAAAGATATCGAGGTAAATAATCTTAAATATTTAATTAAAGGTAAAAATAAGGCGTTATCGAACCCGAAAAATCGGAGTAAAGAATTTCGAAAGTACCGGGAAGCGAGTAAATCTTTTATTTATATTAATCTTTATATTAATAAATATACCTATTAATTATATATAACGTTTAATAATAATAATAGTAAATCTATATTTAATAAATAAAAGGACCTTTCGTTAATATTTAATTATTTCTTTTATACGGCCTATAATATCCTAGTCGTACCTTATACGGGCGTTAAATATAAGCGAGTATTTAATATCGTTATTTAATTATATATAATTTAAAAATCTTATAATCCCGAGACGTTTTTAGCTTTTATAGTCCTTAATTATTTTTAATTTAAAGAAAACGAAATAATAGTATCCTAATAGGATTTAGATTATAAAGAAATAATAATTTTTAAAGAGTACGAAGTAGAGGTATAAAGGCGGGACGAGGCTACGATAAAGAATAATAATAATTTTATAAATAACGAAGACGAAGGCGGGTATAATAATCTCGTAGATAAAGTTACCGTCTTAAGATTTAATAATAAGAATAAGGGAAATAAAGAATCTCTAGTCTTAATTACTAGTTTAATTTATAATTAAGAAAGAGTTAAAGAATCTAGCTCTTAAATAAGAGTTTATAAAGTAATATAAATATATATAAAAATTATATTAATAGTAAAAAGGCTCGGGAAAGTAATTTAAAAACTAAAATTTCCGGGTACCGAATAAACGAGAGTAATTCGAAATATATATATTTTATTCGAGACTTTACGTTTAGTTATTTAATAAAAAGGAAGAAATCGAATATAAAATTATTCTTTAAACCGGAGGTAATTAATAGGTTTAGAAAATTAAAGAATAAATAAGAAAATAAATAAATTTTATTAAAATTATATAAGGAATCTAACCTTATCCTAAAATCTTTAAAGAGTTATAGAAAGACGAGTAAAGTTTTGAAGTATAAGAGGAGTTAGAGGAGATATAAAGAATAAAGATATATAATATAAATCGAATAAAATTAATATAAAGATTGATATAATTACGACTAGAAACTTTATAAGCTAATTATATTAAATATTTAAATATATAACTAGATATACCCTTTACGTTTATATCTAGAACTTTATTCGATAATACGATCTCTTTTTAATTTAAAGGGGGCCTTAAAAATACTCCCGATTTAATAATTTATATTATCCCCTTCGAAATCTTTTCCTAATCTTTAAAACGAATAATATCCTTCGTTTTTTTTATAATTTAGGTATACTCCGGCCTTAGTATTATCTTAAATACTTTCCGCGTTTTTTTCGTATTTATAGTTATCGGGGTAAAGATAATATAATTTTAATATTATAATTTACCCGTTATTAACTTAAATAAATATAAAATTTATATTTATTCTACGATACCGATTTTATTTATTAGGGTTATATCGCCTATATTTTTTTAAATTCGTATTAAACTAGGCGGCTATATTCTTCGAACCTAATATTAATATCTTTATTAATACTTTATTCTTCGTTTATAACGCTCTTCTTAATATTATAATAATTCTTATCGGTATTTATATAATAATTATAATAATTTATCGGCGGAGCTTCGGGAGAGCCGAAATAATTATCGGTAAATCTAGAGGAGATACTATAATCCGTATTCTCGTTATTAAGATTATTATATAGTTTATTAAAATAAATAGGCTATATCTATACTTAATTACCGAAAGTATTATACGGTCTCGGCGGGTAGTATAGGTGTATCTTATAGTTCTTATAATTTTAGTTATTATAGCTCTAGTTCCCGTAGCCCCGATTCCTAGCGAATGGATTTTAGTTAGGTTAAGCGTTTCCGGCGGTAATTATAAATAGTTATTTTAATAATAATAGAGTGTTTTTTAGAGGTTCTTACGGGGGAGGCTTTTAAACTTACTATAATTATTACTACTATTATATCTAAGGTATAGTCTATCGATTTTAAAAGTAAACCGGTTAATTATAAAGGTTAATATAAGGGAAAAAAGATCTAGTTATCTACTAGTATAAAAAAGAACGAGAATTATAAGGATTCGGTTTTATAGTAAATAGTCTCTACTCTTAAAAACCTTAAAACTAAGGACCTTAAAGTACTTAAAAATCTTAAAATTAAAAAGATCGATACTACTATTAAAGCCGATAAAATATTAAATTATAGTATTTATTTTACTATTATAGCGACTATTTATCTCTAGGTAGTTATTTATTCTTTTTTATATCGCGATCCTTTTCTTACTCCTTAATTTTTTTTCGATAATTTTTATAACCTTTTTTATTCTTTTAGGTTTATATCCTATATTATATCTTCTTTTTATTTTTAAGTTATTCGATAAATTATTTAATCGAAGTATCGTTCGTTAAAGGAGGGATAATAGTTTAGAAATTAATATCGAGGTAATTCTATACCTATATAGCCTACGTATACTCTTCGGTAATACCGGTTTAAATAATATATTTAACTACGTTCTAGACGTAGATAAATAAATTATTTCGTTCGGCCGTATCCTTCGATATATATAACTAGCGACTAAACTCTTCTAGAGTTATAAATATTATAATTTTAAAATAATTTTATAGTCTAGCGATTTAACGCTATAAATTATTCGGTAGTTATATTATTATATCTTTTTTATTTTAGGAAAGGATTTTAAATTATTAATTTATAATAATACCGCGGAAGTAATTATTCAGATTCCTTTTTATTATATCTTTACTTTTTATTATAACGAAATCTTAAACTTTATTATAAAAGGTATAAACCTCCCTAAATATTAACTCTTTAAAGTTAAAAACGATATTACCGGCGCCCTATAACTCTAGGTAATCTAGATAAAAGAAATCTAATTCGCCGGTATAAAAATACCTAAGCTATTACTATATTTATTAAATATACCCGTTTTTACTAGTTAGCTCTTACGGTTTAATAAGTCCCGGAGGCTCTTTAAAAACTTAACCCTAATTTTATAAAATAACTCTAATAATATCTAGTATAGTAAATCGTATAGCCTAGATTATAATATTATATAGATTTAAATCGATCCCTACCGGTAGAGGCGGAATTTATAATTAACTTATAATTTCTTATTCCTATTAAGATTAAGGATTAAATAAAGTAAATTTTTTTTTTAAGGTTGTTAAAATCTCTTTAACCTTATCCTAAGGAGCTAGACTAGCCTTTATTATTATTAACTATATTCTCGATCTAATTAAAAAGAATCCTTCGTATAATATTATCCGTAGTAAAAATTAATTCTTATAAAAGGAATTAAAATATTAATTTTTTTAGAGCTAGTTAAATTATAAATTTAATTAAATTAGAAATTGAAGAAAAAAAAATAACTAGAAGAGAATAAATAGGAGTAGTTAGAATCCGGTCTTTAATCTTTTTTTAAAAATAAGGTAGTTAAAGATTTAGAATCTCCTCGTTTCTTTTTTTCTAATTATTAAAATATACCGAATCGATATAGTACTTAACGTTCTTAACGAAAGCCGCTAATATTTCCGTAATTAAAAGAGGGTATATCTAGGAAATCGGAAATATAAAAGGGTCTCTTCTACGGAATTTTCTTCTTCTTAAATATTAATAGAAGTAGAATATCCTTTTTTTACGAATAACTCGCTACTTTTTAATACGTTTAATAACGGATTATACTAGTCGATAATAGAAAGAACTATTTCTTAAAATAATTTATTAATATTTTTATTATACTACTCGAAATATCTTTTCGAAAACGTAAATAATTAAAACGCTAGAGAGATAGTAAAGTTTAATAAGAATAATTTTTTTACCTCCGCGTAATTTATAGGTAGAGAAAATAAGATAAATTACGTATATTTATAAAGATCTTCTACCGGTATATAATTCGAAAGTTTATTTATATAATATTAAAGATTTAAACCTCGATTATATAAATTAGAAATAACGAAGTAAAAGGTAAGAAATAAGGAATTAAAAAGAAATTTTTAGGGTTCCTATTTTAACGCGGGGAAAACCTATTAATTTCATTATAGTTTTTAGTAGGGTAAATACCACTTCTCCGTTTTCGGGTAAATATAGGTTTTAAATTATAAGAAAAGTAAACTCCGCTCTTAACTTTATAATTCCGGCGCGATTTAATTTTCTTAATAATTAATTACGGTTAGACCGAGATCTTTAAGAAAAGGTAAAGATTTTTCATATAAACGAAAATAGTAGTATACGGTATAGACGGCGGCGATATTTTAATTTAATATAGATCGTTCCCTACGCCTACGGCCGAAATATAGAGTACTCTTTATAACCGGGGTATAAATATTCTTTTAAGTTTATAAAGCGCGTTTATAGATTAATTTATATAATTATAGAAGCCTAGTATAATAACTCGATTATTAAGATTTAGGGTAGGCGTAGCTAGCGTAAGGAAATACTATTACTATACGTAAGAATTAAAACGAAAACGAAGCGGCTCGCTTCGTTCGTCGTCGTAGAATATTAACGGTTAAAGAGTTAGTATTAATATTATAACTAGTAATAGATACGAGGATAAATTATAGTTAATTTATAGTCTCTTAGAATAATTCGACCTATATAAAGGAATAGTAGTACGGATAATAGTTATATCTTTAAGATATTAGTGGAGGATTTAATACTTTATAGCTAGTATTTTAGGGGCTAATAACCAATCTCTTTCTACTTATAAATAGAGTTCGATTAAGCCGTTACTATTAAATAGTAAGAATATAGTATTAACGAAATAAGATACGTAAGAATTATAGTATTAACGAAATAAAATAGTAGTTAAGATTTAGTCTCAGTATATTATATGTTTATTACTATCTATCGGTACGAACAAGTTACTATCTTATACTAAAGTACTAGTAACTATAATAGGTATAAAAACTTTAAAAAAATTAATAATAAATATAATAAAAATTATAAAGAGTATAAAATATAAAGAGGTATAATAAATAATATATTATAAATTATAATTAATATAAATTACGCTAGGAATAATCTTTAATTATATATAAGAATTAATAAAAAAATATAAATTTTAAAAGGCCTAAATAAACTCGCTAAAATAAAAGATTTAGAAATTTAGAGCGAGGAGTATACCTACGTTATTAATATAAAATTAGGTTAATATTACCTATAGATATATATTTATCTTATCGAGATATATAGCCGAAACGAACCCTCCTCCCCCGGTAATAATAATTAACGCGAAAACGAAGTAATTAATAATTAAAATAAATAATATTAAAATTAAGGGATAATTTAGGAAGGTAATTAACTTTTAATTAATTAAAATATTCTGGAATAGAGCCTACTCGGTAGCGGAGTCGATTATCGGAATAAAATAAATAATAAAAAGAGATTTCGTTTTATATTATATAACGATAGAGGTAAAATAAAAATAAAATAAAATAATAAAATAAATAAAAAGTATTAACCCCTCGGCGAGAGTATTAAGATAAATTTATATAATAATAATATATAATATAAGAAAAGAGGCCGTCGATATAAATTATTAAGAAACGATAATAAAGATATTAAAGAAAAATAATTATAAATTATACCTAGGATTAAATATTATAAATATAAAATAATTAGGATTCGCTTTTAGAGAAGACGAATACGGTCGTAAAAAGAAATATTTAATACTACTTTTTAAAATCCCGGACCTAGATATAATAAATAAATTAATAACGGACGGGTTCTTAAAAAGCGAATAATTATTATTATATAAAAAATAAGAGAGAATAAATAACTTAAAGTAATATTTTAATTATTAAAAATACGATTATATAGCCCTAACTTATAAAAACTAGTTTAAATACGAGATATATATAAAACTTTATTAATTATATATAACGTTATACGGTTTACTCTGAATATTATAAATTTTAGAGTAAAGTATATTTAATTAGGTAAAAGGAGATATACCGAATCCGATAAAAATTAGAGAATAAACCTAGGTAATTCGCGGTATTATCGAGGATAATAACCTTAAACTTTTAGGTATAATTAATTAATAATAAATTTATATTAATACCGGCTAAAGATATAAGAAAGAGGAAAATTATAATGAATATAATTAATAAAGTCTAAAATATTATTATTATACCTAAGAAGGTAGGGAGGCCGAGATAAAATAATAAATTAATAATAATATTTAGGTAAATGATTCTTTAAGTCCTAAATAACCTCTTAATAATAATATTTAATTAATTAAATAAAAACCGGCTAGAATTAATACTATTAAGTAATTAAAAAATAAACGAGGAATTTACGAATATAATATTAATATATAATAAATTATAATATTTAATTTAAAATTATATAGTATAATATTAAAAAAGAATCGAAACTAATAATAAAGTTACTCTATAACGAGTAAATTAAAAATATCGATATTATAACTATTTAAAAGCCTAGTTAGACCCTACTACTTAAATATTATATAATAATAGTACTAGTTATTTTTACTTAATATATAAAGGAGGCCTAAAGACTTATATATACTTTTATATAAATAAAAGAATCGATATAAATAACTAAAAGCTAGTTTATTATAGAGGTAATTTATATTTTATAAAAATTATATTAAAAGAGCGAAGAAATAAAAAGGAACCTCGGTTAAATAAAATTAAAAAAAGAAGGTTATTAATCGAGGAATCCTTTATTATAAGAAAGTATAAATCTATAATATATATAATTTATTATTAATATAATATACCTCGACTAATAATCCGTTAATATTATTATTATTAAAAGAAGTATTAATAGAGGAGGACGAATATATTCTTTTAAAGAATTTTAACCTTTATTACTTTAACTAGAATAATATTAAATAATATATATATTATATTATAACCGATTATCTCCTAGGAATAATAAAGTCGAGGGAAATAAAACTAGAATTACCGGAAATATTTATTACGTAAAAAGCCTAAGGATATAAAAGTATAATCGATTTATCGTTTTTTATAAAAGGAGTATATTAAATTATAAATAACTTTATAGTCTACGAAGATTTATATTATAACTCCGATTATAAATTAATAGTAACGAAATTCGAGTAAATATAAAAAGAAGTAATATTATATATTTATTATACCTAAAAGAAGATTAAAGATAACGTTATTTAAAAGGAAATATAATAAAGCGTAATATCTCTTTATTAAATATTAAGAAAACTAAAATTAAAAAATAAAAAAAATATCGATTAATACCTAATTAAGACAATAGGAGGTTTTTAAGAAATTATTAAATTTATAATCTTATAGGCCCGTTTATATTAAAGAGCTAAATTTTACTAAAACTCCCGTTATATTAAAATTATATTAAAGATAAAAGAATATATAAAAGAGTATAAATAAAATTAAAATACCTAGATAGTTAAGGCTCTAAATATAATAAATAATAAAAGAATATATATAATTCGAAGAATAAAGATATTTTTTAAACGGGAGAGTATATATAAAATTTTATTAAAGTCGATAAAAGTATAAAAACTTCTAAAATAAAGAAAGGAGAAAAGTAACTACCTTAAAGAACTCCTTTAATTCCTAATTATTAAAGACGATAAAAGAGGAAAAGTTAAAAACTTTAAAGATAAAGTAAAAGCTCTATAAAGAGTATTTTCCCTCTCTTTATTAATAGTAAATTTAAAGAATATCGACGGAATAGAGTACCTAGAGCCTATTAGATTTTAAAATATATATTTAATTATAGATAATAGTAGAGGTAAAATAGTTAATTACTATCTTTAATATTATTATTATTATATACTTAGTATATAAAGCTAGTTTAATAAATAACGCTAAATTTAATTTAATTAAACTATAATAGAGATTCTACCTAAATACTAATACTCCTATTTAGAAATAACGACGTTATAAATTAATAATAGTACTAGTCTATTAAATAATACCCTCTATAACTAGTCCTAGTATTACTAGTATATAAGCGAACTTATTAGGGCCTACCGGCTTCGTTATATAATTAATAATTATAACTAATATATTAATATAGATAATTTCTAATTTATATATTTCCGATATTAATTACTTTATAAAATAGTAGTAGTTCTAAATATATTTAGTACGCGAGTAGTTTACCGGGTTTAACACTATTTTAATAACTAATAAATTATTAATATTAAAGCGAATAGCGTTAAGGTTATTATTATTATATTTTAACTCTTTAAGAAGTAAATTAAGGAATAATAACTTTTTAATAATATTAATTTAAATTATATACTCAATTTTAGTAATCCATAAGGTATATAGAGTTTACTATTTAAATAACTAAATAATAAGTTTATTCTATAACTATAATATATAATTTAATATAATATAACTAGTATCTTTATAGTCGGCCTATAAGTTATTAATTTAAAGTATTAATTTACTTTTAAGATTAAGACTAGTATTATAAATATTCGATTTATAGTATAATCCTAGGCTTGAAGTACTAATTAAATATTTATAAATTCGCTTTATAATATTAAAATAAATACTAGTAAGGTTTATAGTATAACGATTATATTTATTAATAGTAAATACTAGATCGGGCCTAGTTATAGTTACTAATTATTATAGTATTTTTATTAAGGATTTATATCCTTTTAATCTCTTTTTTATTAATTTTATAACTGTCGGGAGCCTTCTATATATCGTTACCCTAATTTATAAAGATTACCGTCGGGTAGTATTTAAATATATTAATTTACTAGAGTAATTACCTAGTAAAACTAGTCTAGTTAATATATATAGTATAATTAAAATAATCGCGAATGACCTTTATACCTAGATACTATAAGATTTTACTTAAATACTTTATTTTAAAATATTTATCTAGTTATTACTTTAGTAAACTAGTACTAGCCTTATTAGAGGCGAGAATAAAAATATCGTTAATATAAATAATAATAATAATTCTATTCTTATAAACGAATACCGAATAGTTTTTATTAAAACGCTCGTATTTATTTACCTCGAAGAAGATACGTAAAGTATTATATTATTCGCGAGGTAATTATTTAAGGCTATATAAAGTATACTTTAATAAATAAATAATATTACGATCCCTATTAATATATTTATATAGTTATTCGATATAGACCTCTTTTTATAATAATACTTCTAGGAATATTAAAATTATATTTAAATACTTTATTTCCTAGTCGTATTTAACCTTTAATACTAGTAGAATATACTAGTTTAAAGACTTTACTATTAATAAGAAGATTTTATAGTAATTAAGACCCTCGATTTACCTAAATCCTTTAATAACTTAACGGGTCTTATACTAATTACGTCGGCAAAACGAAAAGTGGCTCGATCGTGGCTTAGGGCGCTCGACGGGCGCCCCGGGAGCCTTAAACGCGATACCTATCTACCGACTCGATAGGCGCCCGAGGTATACAGCTAAGGGGCCTAGGGCTACTCGGGCGTATACCGAGTAAGCCTAAAACCGCCACTAACGGGCACTAAATTAGGGGTGCGCCACTAACTTTAGACCCCCGTCCATGGCCCCTGTTCATGGTCATGGCCCTATTCCATTCATGGCTATGGCCCTATTCCATTCATGGCTATGGCGCATTCTATGGTCCTGTCGCTGTCGCCGCCCCTTAACTGTCACTGTCGTACCCTTAAACCCCTGACGCATGCCCTGGCGCATGGCCTGCGCATCACCCCCGCGAGGATTTCGCCTGAATCGATCGATTCCGGGGATCAAAACTTGCTGGCGTTGGGGGTGGTTCCGGGGGGTCGCTACCGTCGATAGGGGCGATCACAGAACATCAAAATTTTAGGTGGTAAATCACGTGATTTTCTAAGGCCAGGGCCCCTGAAGCTCCGGGTTTAAATTACGCTCGTTAGGAGCCCGACGCGTGTCTTATAGCGGCCTCGGGCGCCCGTCGAGCGCCCGTCGAGCGACTTAAC
>JAABUK010012363.1_pt1 | contig 10886 bp, 14 predicted proteins | sample 5559141 | NCBI WGS metagenome assembly JAABUK01 (sample SAMN10711869, study PRJNA513367) | rock metagenome | isolation source: Antarctica rocks | place: Antarctica: Victoria Land, Pudding Butte nord | collected 2016-01-03
ATGACCAAGTGACCTACCTGCTGCGGAAGGTACAGGTGGAGGAGGGGGTGGGGATAGTGGGGGTGGTGGGGATGGTGGGGGTGGCGCTGGAGGTGGTGAAGGTGGTGAAGGGGGCGGTGGTGAATTAGGTATAACATACACTGCAACTGGTGAAGGGGGCGGTGGTGAGTTAGGTATAACATACACTGCAACTGCAGTTGCTCCAGGTAGGCATTGCCAGTAATTAGCACTGTTCCTCACGCATCCAAAACCACTAGGGCAGCACAAAACAGCATTGTCACTGCTGCCTGCTGAGCATTTGAGGCCTCCACAGATTCCCCATTCTGCGCTGCAGCTGGCAAGTAGCTGCCGAGCGGAGCCTTGACTGAGCGCTGCAGCATCCACGTTCGATTCTTACTTTTTTGTGTACATCAGCTTGCTTGTTCATGCTCATACTTACACGGGCTGAGGTGAGAAAACACAACATGTCGTGATCACGACATTTTGCATCTGTCACACCGGCAACAACAAGCTGAACGTCAATTGCGGCATAAACGCGGTGTGTCATAGGTACGGGTGCAAGTCCTGGTCTCAAGGGCAACACGGCAGAGCGAGGTCTTGCAAATCTTCCCCGCGGGCAGCATGCATACTGTACCTTGAACGTGCAGAACCTGTTTGACAGTGACATGGTTTGCTATCTAATACTTTGCCCAGCGTTGCATCGGTATACCTGCTTGACAACCTGAGCTGAGCAGGAACAGTGCACCCAGCACATCGCTCAGACTTTTGGACCTCATGTTTGCCGCCACGGCCGGGAGCAGCTGTCTCGCCTGGATGTGTTTGCTCGATCTCGCGACCTCCAGTGCCACAAATTGACGCGCTTGGATATACCGCCGTTTCGTATCCTTGCCCACCCCCAACTTGGGGGCCCCAAGCATGCAGTTCTGCAGGGTCAACAACTTTACCTGCTGTCTGCTCTCATATTTGTACCACACAAAGCGTCAAGTACTGTATGCAGACAGACCTGAATTCTGAGTTCAACGGTACTGTTCCCACTTGGGCGGCAGGCCTAGGGCAACACTGATGCAAGCAACATGCACATGGATTCTCTTGGTGTCTGTGCCACGGTGGTGGTCGATTTGAAAGCTGCAGAATCTCAGAAAGTGTAAGTGCAGCCTACAAGGCTGTGTTCAGCTTGGGCTGCAGGGCAGCACTAATGCAATTGCAAGCAGCATGCACAGCGGTGCAGGGCTTGTTCTGTGCAATTGTGTTGATCAGAGCCGCAGTATCTCAAAGCCTACACGGCAAAGAGCAGTCTCACACAAGGCTGCTGCCAGCTCGGGCTGCAGGGCAGGACTGGTGCAAGCAGCATGCACAGAGTTAACCCGGTTCAGGCCTTGTGTCTGTGCAGCAGTGATGGTTAAAGCTTAAGCGGCACAATCTAACACAAGCTTGTTTCTGCAGCTTGGGATGCAGGGCGGCTGGATGGCCTGGCTGATAGCGGCTATGTTTGTGCCTGATGCAGCCATGCAATCTTGCCTCATGACAAGGTATGACTGGACACATCATCTGTTATGTACTTTGCACTATATCCACAGCATTGTCTTTGTCTGGCCTCAAGGTCATGAATTCAGGCAAGCCATACGGCAAACAGCTACATATGCATTGTACAGCTTCAGGAATACAGCGACATATATGCATTGCACAGCTTCAGGTATATCCCCTGCTGTTGTGTAACATCTTGTGCCTAGGCCACAACAAATTCCTTCAGAGCCCTAGCACTGACCCCATTGTAGGCATCATGAGATGGGAAGAAAGTTTTTGCACCTGGAAGGGCTGCAAGCATCTGCTGAGACTCCTTCATCAGTTTCGTGTTGTAGTTGCCGGGAGGCGATTTGAGGCAGATGTTCTTGACAGCTGAGAAGGGAAACTAAGCAGAGGTGTACACCACGGCGTCTCCTGTCATGACTGATCCAGTGGGCTTATGGAAAAAGGCAACTTGCCCTGGTGAATGACCAGGCACAGCGTGGTACTCCAGGATACCTTTTGGCAACCAAAGTACAGATGTGAAGGCATCGGACACATCTCCTGATTGGTCTTTCAGCAACAAGGCCCTGCTGGTTGGGACTACTGTGGAGCATGCTTGGGGAATGAAGCGCTTCATCAAGTTGTACTGGATGTTGTCTCCCGGCAAGTCTGCATACTTGCCTTCCCCAGACAGGAATGGCTGCTCGTTCTCGTGATATGCTACACTGATGTCGGGATAATCTTGCAACAACTTAGGCAAGGCACCCACATGATCTGGATGACTATGAGTCACTGCAAGCACTGGTCAAAGAATTACTGAGCTTACTGAGCTGCGGACATCAACTGACTGCCACAGGAACTACAGCGAGTGCTCGTTTGCAAGTGAGGCTAGATAGCCAACGCAGCAGCAATAGCAGAAGTCTGACCTAAAATTAGTCTGAGGGTATCTTGTGTGCTCAAGGTGGTGTTGAGTCCTTGCAGAATTGCCTGCTGATTACCAGCGCTCGAAGTACCGGCGTCAATCAGGATCCAAGAATTGGGACTGCACTCGACGAGCCAGACTGCCACTGGAAACGGAGCCAGCCCGGGTAGTTTCCATGCAAAGTTTAGTCGATACAGGCCGGGTCGAACTTGCACAAACACTGCCGGAGCTGTGTCTGCTGCTGGTGCAAAGTGCTGCACATTGCTCAGGAAGACTGTCCCAATGATGAGCAACGCGCCCGCGAGTAGGCACGAAGCACTAGTGTTCACATTCAGCTGCAGCCAGCTACAAGTGCAAGCACAAGCACAAGCACTGAACGGATGACGTACCGCGGACACTGCGGGAACAAACTGCGCACGCCAACAACACCAGAAGGGAGACGAACGGGCCGCGAGAGAGAGTTTACTTACCACCAAAGGGTCGTTAGTAATGGCCCAAGCTGTATGAAGGAACCGAGGAAGTTGCAGTTGAAGTTCCAAGGGCGCTATTGGGCGCTGGCAAAAAGTTGGCAGTTTCACTGCTTTGATTTTGGATGCAGCATCACCGGTCAATTAGCATTCACAGCTATCAACATCGTATCAAAGTCGTTTCTCTGGAAGGAATGGTTTCAGGTGCAGGCAAGCAGCCATAACCATTGCTAAAGGACATTGCAACATCAGCTCATGTGCTCCGAAATGCATGCAACTGCAAATAGCAGCGAGCCAAATCCACACCTCATTACTGCCAAGCACGCTACATTACGCACACACTGACATTAGCACCGTTGACAAGCAACTGATCCACAGCTCAAGATCATAAAACAAACATGCATTTTTCTATCTTGCATAGCAAACTTTGCTTCCAGCGAAGCACATCTGCACCTTGCTGCTTGGTACAACGCGAAATACAAGAGAAAGTGAGAGACTAAATCAGTCACTGGATATTATACCATGCGTGCAAAGTACACAGCCAAAGGAACGAAAGACTGACACTTCAGTTGCAGCCACGACCCATGCTCACAGCTAAATGGTGAACGCTGCTGTTGAATACACACAAGGCTCCTCTGATTTCAAGGCGTTGCCTGCTGCAGCTGATGTGCAGCTAAAGGCACCCTAAGTCCTATCACTATCTGCCTGTGCACCGGCATACATCATCCCTCACATGCATGTGGCAATAAGGCGTTGTCAGCAGGAAGAGCAGAGATAGTATTTCAAGGTACCCTAACCATCACTCCAAAGCAATGAGTGGATGTGTGCAGGATTAAATAAGCTATCATCTGCATAAGGTGTTAATGAGCAGCACACACTCACAGCAGTTGCTGCAACATGCCATTGGGGTGGGTACATCAGCTATGCACTCGCAACCAGGTTTAGCATCAAAACTTGGGTCTTGCAGCACGCCAATCAAATGGTCACTAAGTTTGTTTGATAACCAATTTATCAAGGAACCAAATCATGATTAGCAAGCGCAGCTGTTGAGCCTAGCAGCATGTTTGTCATTCTGGCAGATGTGGCGTCAGGACTTGATCCCTGATAGCACATCTGATGGCAACATTGCTGATCAGGCGCAAGCTGTGGAGCTTTTGACCAGTGACTGGGGAGGTGCTGTGGCAGGTCAGCCAGTCCTCCATGGCTTGCCTCTCATAGGTGTGCCCATCAGCAGCAATGACTGGGTCCTGCATCCTCACCTGCAATGCAATACAGAGCGTTGTATACAGGTACAGTGGGCTAAGCAGTTTCAACAGCAACCAGGCTTGTCTGTGAAGGGATCAAATTGCTGACAGATAAGCAGGCAGGCAGGCAGGCAGGCAGGCAGGCAGGCAGGCACTTGAACATGCTTTGTAACTAGGATACACAGAAACAGGCATGACAGACAGACGGACAGACAGACAGATAGACAGGCAGGCATTTGAACTCGGGTTGTGACGAGGCTTACATAGAGACAGGCATGACAGACAGGCAGGCACTTGAACATGCTTTGTTAGTAGGCCTACACAGAGACAGGCATGCTGGTAGATTGACCAACCAACAGACCAATCAGGTTGCCAAATGCAATGCATGCAAGTCCCTGTGCAAAGCATGAAGCTATAGCAGTCCGAGTGAGATGCATGACACAGCGTCCATCGCCTTTGCATGAGCAGGCTGATGTCATGACTACAGAGATGATCCCACATGCACTAGCATCAGTGGCCGCAAGCAATCAGGATGAGTAATCTCCCAAAGCTGGCTCATACCTTGGTCAAGGGACAACAAAACAGGTGGCACAGAGTCTGGTTGTGGGTGTGGGTTTCAGCTGGTACCCCTGAGTGATGCAGAATGCTTGCAGCAGTAGGACCAGGACCTCCAGGCTCTTGCCCTTTGCTCTGGCCACTGGCATGCCTGCCAACTTGGGGCTTGCAGTGCCCTTCAAGTTGCTCATGGTTTCCTTCAAGTCGCTGATGATGCCCTTCAGACTGCTCCCAACGCCCTTCAAGTTGCTCATAGTGCCCTTCAACTTCCTCATCGTGCCCTTCAACTTCCTCATGATGCCCTTCACGTCGCTCACAGCGCTCTTCAACTTCCTCATAATGCCCTTCAAGTTGGTCATGCGCTGATGTGCAAGGGTCTGTGTCGCCTTCCTGCTGCGCACTCTGAACTGCACCCTTGCCGCCTTGCAGCTGCTGTGAAAGCTGCTGGTCTGGCTGAGCAGCACTACTCAGGCTGAGTAAAGCCTGTGAGGGCTCAGCTGAGCTGCTGATGTTTGCTTCATCCTGACAAGTACAAGCCTGGCTGTGATGTACTTGCAATTTACTTGCTTACTAATGTGGTGCACACGGACAGACATACAAAGCGGCATTTATAGCTCGACCTCTGCAGAGACGAATCAGCATTCAGAAAGGCAAAGTCATGTGCAAATAAACACACATGTAGCAGGTAGCCATGCGCAAAGGCAGGCATTGAGGAAGACAATTACACGTGCAGATAAACAGGAAGGTGCAACTTTGGCTAGATAGGCTGAGGCATGCATACAGACAGGCAGACAAACAGACAGACAGACAAACAGGCAGACAGGCCGGTGGAACTGTGGCTGAGTAGGCTCATGCAGACATACAGACAGACAGGCACAGGCAGGCATTGAGGCAGACAGTCACACAAGCAGACAGAGAGGCAGGTGAGAATGTGGCTAGGTAGGCTGAGGCATGCATCTGGACAATTGGGCAGCCAGAAAGCAGACACAGGGACAGACAGACAGACAGGCATTCATGATGCATGCTCTGCAGCAATGCAACTCATCTGACCTCATCATGTCGAGTCAGCTGCTGAGCCTGCTTCCTCTTCTGCTTCTGGCGCAGCTTCTTGGCCTTCTTGGCATCTGCCCTGGCATGCGCTGCCTGCTCCTCAGCCAACAGCTGCTCAGCTGCCAAGTCACTCATTTCCATGGTCACCTGCACAAACAATAAATAATGAAAATAAATAATTTACAGGCGTTCCAGCTAGTCGTTCTTGCCAGGTACCTACTAGGTGTGCCTAAACTGTAGTCCTGTGAGCCAACATGCACCAACATGAGACAATAAACAGAATACTACTAACGGTTATAATTGATAGTAATAGTACTGATAATAATACTAACTATAGTAGTAATAATACTAATAATAAATATAATAATAGTAACAGTAATGATGATGATGATGATGATGATGATAATGGTGATGATGATCATAACTGAAACACTTTCTGGCTCATGACGAGCTAGGTAAATGCAGAACAAGTCTTGTCCCTCCTTGAAGAAGAGGAGTCATCATGGTGCTTCTCAGCCAAGGCTGCTGATCTGCCAGATGAGCAGCAGCTGCAGTGTTCCATGCACCAATTTTGCATTGTGTTTGTCAATCTGGAGCAGCAGATGCGCGTTGAGCTGGAGGTGCATAGCTGTTTGAGGAAGAACATACGGAAGCAGCTGAAGAGGAAGAAGAACAGGAAATAGCAACTAAGCAACCGAGGAACAAGAAGAAGCAGTAGAAGTCAACAGTGCATGCTTGCCAGTAGCACAGTCTGTGCATTACCAGGTGTCTGAGAGCATAACAAAAAGTTTATGAAAACCAATGGCAAAAAGAATTCAAGATTTTAGTCTGGTATGACTTTGGAATCAGATTGTACTGAGTATAGAGGTCTTTTGCTGGTATGCAACAAGATGTCCATGAGCAAAGCAGGCATGCAGGGTTTGTCTCAAGACATAGCAGATCCTTCAGCAAACCATGGGTGTGGTCTGTCCACAGCTGTATATGATCAAGACGCTTTTAAAGCCAATGTTGCTATGAGAGTCAGTGCGAGGCCTTGCCAGATTGCAGTGTTGTTACTCACTCATTCATGCATGACATCAATGTGGGCTTGCAGGATACTGCTGCTGTGAAACGGGGACTGACCTTGGGGATGACAAAGAAGCTCTCCAGCAGATGCAGGGTGTCTTCGGGCAAGACGCGAAATGATGACAGGGTTTTGATATGCCCAGTCAGGGTTTCAATGCACCCAGTCAGGGTTTTCATGTGCCCAGTCAGGTGCAGTTGGACTTTGCACCACTGGCGGGCCGCGATCCTGGTCTCCGCAAAGTAAGGCTGCCAGAGGGGGCTGCGCTGCAGTGTGGCGGCGCTTTGCAGCGCTTTGCCTGAAACACAGGAGCATTTGCAGCTGAGGAAGAACAGAAAAGAAGAAGAAGAGGAGGAAGAAGAAGAGGAGAGAGAAGAAGAAGAAGGAGGAGGACGTGGAGGAGAAGAACAAGAAGGAGAAGGGAGGAGGAGGAGGAGGAGGAGGAGAAGCCACTAGCCTGCCAGAGTAGCCACATGATGGAAGAAGCAGCCTGAACTACATGGTGCACAACAGGTTGGCCCACACTGTAGGGCAGCAGAAGGAAACCGTTGAAACATAAATTGGGACCTTTGCATCGCTCATCACACACTGTTCAGCATTGCCAGCAGAGTGACCACTTGTGATGTTGTCCAAGAGCACGCTCATGTGACAAGAAGTAGGTGTTGCAAATGCTGCGCAAAGGCAGTTGGTGATGCACAGAGCGTCCCACTACCCACTCATGTGTACAGGTCATCAACCTGTAACTGTAATGCATGATGGGTTTTGTTGCTTTGATGCTTTGACAACAAAGTGCAGCAGTTTTCAGATCTGGCCATCAGCCCAGAGGTGGCATGCAGAACAAGCTAGTCCATGCAGCAAGGTTGCCACCAATAGCAAATGCAGGCCACAAGCTTGGTTCTCAGGTAAATGCACTTGCACCACACGCATGTTGAGCAGACACTGTGCTTTGCAACGCCAGTCCTCCAGTGTACCAATTTGCACAGCTGCTGCTAGGACTTGCTAAGCACTCATCGATAGAAAAGAAAGGACTGCGCCTTTCGGCGTCAATCTAATGAGAAGCCCAGTACTACACCGGGGTGCCCAGATAAAGCACTCGTATGAATATCTGTGGCCAGCTGTCTCACCAAGCTGCATTTTCAAGTGATTGGATCTCTCCTGTCTGTTATGCTGCTTCTCCTGGCGGTTTGTCATCAGCAGCACTTCAGCAGCTTTGCACGCAATAACGGTGAAAGTGAGCTCAGCTGCCAGGTTGTATAGCAGATGTAGGATTGTTTTCACCACATCAGCTGGCGTTGGCGGGCCGGCATACATCAGCTTCCACTCTGTGCGCTCATGGAAGACCACTGCACACAGCACCTTGGTGTGAAACAGCAAGGCTCAGATGACATGTAGCTTAGCTGTGAACTTTCGCTGGGTAAAAGCATCCAGGCTCACGTCCAAGAACAATGTTACAAAACGCTTGTGCTCTGTAGACGCAACATCTTCCACAGCAAATGCAAACCCAATTCAAAAAGCTTATTTTTTGTACAGCATGTTTTGACTTACCAAGAAGGTCCAGAAAGACAATCAGGTCCACAGTCTCCTCCAAGCCATCAACAGCCGCACCAGTACTGACATCAGCCCGCTGCTTGTCCACCACTTTTGAAGCACTGCACACTGCATCCCAGAAACAGGCCATCATCCCGGGAAGCACTGTCTGAAAGTCCTCAGCATCCTTGGATCTCCCCTTTTCCAAGGTGGACATGAGACTCAGCAGACAGTGGAACAAGCTGACTGGGACAGCTTCAATCTGTGCGCCTGTGCTTATGCCGGCTTGCTGATGCGGTGGTAGAGTCAGTTTGGTGGAGCCCTTTAGGAATGGGAGGTTGACTCTGAATCTGTCTAGCAGGACTGGGCCATCTTTACCGAGCACTTCCTGCACACAGAGTACAGGTTTTGCCAAGTTGGGTCCTGCTGAAAGCCACCGCAGACGATGGGTTGTAAGCTGTGAAATGAACATCTGGTTTTCCCAAGACATAACACACACAAAAGAGCTCTTGAAAAGGATGCCTTGCAAAATAGAATGCAATACTGACCTGTACATGTTCTTTGCCACCTTGTGACAAAATCATGAGGTTGAGCAGGGTCAACATGGATGACATGAGGCCATCTAGGACCTCAGGCACAGATGTCATGCTCTTGACCAACATAATGGCTCCAGTAAGGCCCAGGATGTGGGCAATCCTGCATGATTGCTCTCACATTCTTGTTGCAAGCAGACAAACAAAAGCGCCATGCCTCTATTCGCAATCAGTCTGCATTACAACGGACTCACAGCATGTTGACATCATGCATCATTGCTGCTATCCATGTTGCTGCAAATGCACTAATTGCAATAACAATGATAACAATTACTATTTCTATTGTTATTGTTATTATTATTATTATGGTTACTATTACTTTGAATTCTATTATTATTATTTTTGTTATTATTATTACAATCATTAGAAACACTTGCAACTCATGATGAAATAGGTACGTGCAGGAATTTTTTTGTCTCTCAAGAGCAATGGTTGCAATACCTGGTTATCTATGACCATCAAGGACAGAGGATCTGATGTCTCTGCCAGCTTGCAAAGCATTCTTGCGCATGCTATACTTGTCTGTGTTGGCCATGGGTTCGTTCTCTGCAAAAAAAACACCACAACTGACTTGTTTTGCAGGCTTTGCATCTGTATGTGAAATTACGCATCTGTCGACATTGTGTACGAGTACATACAATGCATTCACTGACAATGACAATGCAAAACATGCAGGAACAGCCCCGTTGCAGACAAGCAGCAGCAACGCTGGTATATTTCTTGCATGCATTAGGCAGATCAGCATTGTGAAATATGACCATTTCATGTGAAATTGAGGACGATTTAATACCCGCTCATACACCAGGTCAAGCTGTGATGCCAGCCACTCAGAGGCAAACCTCTCTGGCTCAGCACGCATGCTCATACCACACGGCGGCTCACGCTTGCCACGCAAGTGTGAAACTTCTGCAACTGCTGCCTGGACCTCCTTGCCGAGCAATTGCGCCAGAATGGCTCCAACAGTGAAGCGTTCTGCCTTGGTCCCATGTGGGCTTGCGTAGTGCTTGAAGCACTTGTGCACACCAGCCATGTACTTTGCAGCAACTGATGCAGCAACCTTGACATTGTCTAGCAGCAAGTAGAGAGCATCTAGGCGCATCAGGCTCAGAGTTAAAGCGTCATCCCCTTGTTTAGCTGCAGGCAAGAAAGTGATCAATATGTGTAGTGTAACACATCAGGGATGTGTACCAACAGTCAACCGCAAACAGATGTTGCAGGTGGGCAAGTTCTTTCTGTTTGGCATACTTCAAACCAGAGCTTGAGTCTAGAATGGGATCCAGCATGGCACGCCAACAAGAGGGCTCTTTCTGCAATGGTAATGACTACTCTCAAGGATGTAGAGTCATATCCAAAGCATGTTTTCTGTCCACATTTAGCTGCTGCATATACAAGCAAATCTGATGCAGAGAGCAAAGTTCACCTAGTGGTACCATGAGCCAGGCCAATGCCTCTTCCAATCTGCCGTCCTCAGAAAGCAATACATCATCGCGCTGCAATGTGATGTCCCTTGCCAGTCTGTCAAGCCACGGATGCAACAGGTCTTGCAGCTGCGCACGTGCCAAGTGAGGCTTAGCAACAATTTCCAGCACAATGGACGTCCCCATGCGGAACAATGCAGTCATGTCCAGATCTTGATTGGGCAGATGGTGCACCAGCAGATCATGCAGCAGCTGGAATACAGCTGGAGTACTGGCTGCCATGCTGCCTTTCAAGGTGCGTGGTTGGTGGGGTATCCACTGCAGAGCAGACAGTGCAATCATGGCAAGGTGGACGTGCTCCTCAGCAGTAGCAGGTGCGACAGCAGAGGATGCAGCCTTGCGCTCTGGGCCTGACTGCAATGGGTCTTGTCTAACACTGCTGCCAGTAGCTTCTGGGGGGCAGCAAGTGTCTTTGATAGCAGCTGCCTTGACACGTGGAGACACAATAGACTCAGGGTTGCTGGCTGCAGGCTCCAAGCTG
>JAABUK010012364.1_pt1 | contig 10885 bp, 6 predicted proteins | sample 5559141 | NCBI WGS metagenome assembly JAABUK01 (sample SAMN10711869, study PRJNA513367) | rock metagenome | isolation source: Antarctica rocks | place: Antarctica: Victoria Land, Pudding Butte nord | collected 2016-01-03
TGGTTAAAACGTTTGTGATGTATTATATATTTTTTTTTTCATCTTATCTTACATAAGATATTACTATGTAAGTAATATCTTACTTACTAAAGCCATATTTATGTTTGGCTTTATAAGTGTTTGCTTTAGGTAAAACTAAAGCAATTTTGCTTCTTAATTTACTTTGTTTATTATAGTTTACAGTCCCTCTTTTTCAGATCTATATCTCTTAGCCTCTCTATAAAATTATTGCCAACACTAATAGATGAATAGGTAAGAGGCTAGAACAATTATACTGAAAAAAAAGTTAAAAGTTCTATAGTTTTAAATATTAAAAAGCTATAAATTTGTATTATACATTTCATTAATTATAAAATTTTCGGTCTAGCAGAATATAATTTATTACTATAGATAATAACAAATAAAGTATTATTTATTATAGAAAATAATACTTAATGTAAAATTTAGAGTTAGACCTAGCTAAAAATAAGCCTTTTAGATAAAAAAAGGAGAAAAAAAAGTTAAAATACAATTTTCAGCAAATTGTTGCTTGTTGATAATACAGTTATTTTAGTAGGTAAATGCATTTAATTTACCTTTAAGGTAGAAGGAGCCTTAAGTACAGTACTCCTGTGTATAAACTAAACAGGAAGGGTATCTACACATTTTATTATAATAGAATAGAATAACGCCTACCCACCTAATCTGTCAGTAACATCCATTCAATTTTTATAAAAAAAAAATAAAAAAAACAGTAATATATTACTATTTAGTCTGTGTACTTTAAAAAGAAATTTAACATGTTTATAAAATATGCTAGTTTATATAAATTATCTAGAATATTTGAAGTAAATACATTAAAAACTAGTTTTCCACATACTTTTCCTACTCAAAATAATCTATTTTATAGAGGTGTCATACCTAGTATAGATCATCTCAAAGATATAACAATAAAACAATATAGATCAATTTATTCAATGGATTGATCATTCAAAGATGAAAACATAAAATATTTAAAAAATGACTTAAATAGTCTATTTGAAGTTATTACTAAAGTGAATAAACAAACATTTATTGACTATGACGTAAATATTACAGATAGATTAACTATTTCTGGTATAGCACTTATGATATTTTTAAGCAAATATTATCATAATAATATACCTAATATAAACAAAACAAGTTTATACAGAGATATAAAACAAGCGTATTATGGTGGTATAACGGAAGTATATAAACCTTATGGTGAAAATCTTTATTATTATGATGTAAATAGTTTATATCCCTATGTTGCATTACAAGACATGCCAGGTCTTAAATCAAATAAAGAATATTTCTATAATAAAAATATAGCATTAAATAATCTTTTTGGTTTTTATTTCTGTGAAATAAACGCTCCATTAGACAGCTATTTAAGTTTATTACCTAAAAGAAATAGAGATGGTATATATTTCCCTGTCGGTTTGTGAAAAGGTTGATACTTTAGTGAACAACTAAAATTCGCAGAAATAAATGGTTACAAAATAAAAGTAATTAAAGGTTATAGTTTTAGTAGACAATCTAATGTATTCAAAGATTATATTAATAAAGTATATGATATTAAAAATAATCCAATCAATGCTACTCAAAAATCTATGGCTAAAAGTTTACTTAATAACTTATTGGGTAGATTTGGTATACGTTTAGAAAAAAGTGTAACAAAAATAATTACCGAGTCTATATTTGATAAGATATCCATAATGAATAAAGTTGTTTCATACAAATATTTAGATGACAATAAGATACTAGTTAGTTATATACCTAAATTAGATGCTGACATAATATCAAGTCATAATCTAGATATTATAAAACTGGCTAATAAATATAAACAAGATGAAAACATTACATTTGATGGAACATCAGTAGCTATAAGCGCAGCTGTTACTTCTTATGGAACAATACATATATCTAAAATAAAAAAATATAAATTAAATAACGGAGGAGATATATTTTATTCAGATACTGATAGTATAGTTACTAACCTAAAATTACCTGCTGATATGGTAGATAGTAAAGAGTTAGGTAAACTAAAATTAGAACATCAAATAAAGAAAGCTTTACAGGTAAAACATATTGTTTTGTAACTCAACAATCTCAATTCATAAATAAAGCTAAAGGTATAAAAAGTAGTTCTATTTATTACCATGAGTATTTATCTTTAATAGATAATGTAGATGTTAAAACCTCTTTAAAAACACAAAGCAAAATAGATTGAACTAAAGGTTTTGTAAAGATAGTAGAGAACAAAGTAACACTTAATAGTAATAGTTACAAAAAACGTATTAAAATTTATAAAGAAAATAGATGAGTAGATACTAGTCCTATATGTATTAACGAAATTAATACATCAATAATTTTATATACTCCAAAATGTTTAGAATTAATAAATTTAGAACACACAAACAATATAGTAGACAAAGTTGATTTTAAAGATAAAAATAATTCGGATAAAAATAATTCCAAAAAGGATTTTATTACCTTTATAGTATTCTCAGGTTGTATAATTCTATATTTATTGTCTAAATTAAGCCATGAAGTTGACGAACAAGAAGAAAGTTATAATAATGATGCTCAAAAGGTTAATTCAAAAGATTTAGAAGAAAACTCTGAAAACATAGACACAAATCCTCACGAAATAGAAATTAAACCTAACAAAGAATTGTCAGAGAATAGTAATTCAAAACTTATTTACCATATAGAAGATAATGATAGTACAGAAGATAATGATAGTACAGATATTACATCTCCAAATAATTCTCCCTCTGAGGCTGAATTATATGAAAGAATAGCTACTAACCTACTTAATTATGAATTAAATAGAATAATAGAAAAAGTATTTGAAGTTGAAGTTTTACTTATAAATATTAATAGAATTAAACTAGTAGTAAATAATTTAGATAATTAAAATCTTGATAATGATAATGATAATGATAATGATAATGATAATGATAATGATAATGATAATGATAGTGATATAGATGAAAACATCGAAGAAATAGTAAGAGCTATACGTAGCGGTTCCGATGTAACTATTTTATCTCCTACATCTCCTACATCTCCAACAAATAGTGAACAACAAAGTTTTATCAGTACTAATCAAAGTAATATCAATATTGAAGAAATTGAAGGTAATGACGAAACTATTAACGAAGTAAATACACTAACAAGTGAATATGAAACTTCAACACCTAAAAGAAAACAAATAGTTATTATAACTAAACACTTAGAAGAAGGTGAAAATCCTTTACCTCTTCCTTCTTGACATCATATCGCTGAACAACCTTCTGATAAAGAAGAATTGAAAATATGAGCTTAATAGTTCAGTTTTCCGTGATAAGATATCTAATAGTATTCCTATTGGTTGTATTTATACAGTTTGTATGAAATCCTTATTAAAGCTAATAAGCAATTCTTTAGAGATTACGGTGTGAATATTAGTGATAACATAACAATATCAGGTCTTGCTGTACGTATATATTTAAAAGACTTCTATAGTAATAACATACCTGAAGTTAATAAGTCAAGTATGTATAAAGATTTGAAATTAGCATACTATGGTGGTATAACTGAGGTATACAAACCTTTTGGTTATAATTTATTTTACTATGACGTAAATTCCTTATATCCCTACTTAGCATTACAAGATATGCCTGGTTTAGATTGTAGCAAAATACTATTTTATACAGAGAAACAAGAAATTGAAACGTTATTTGGTTTCTTTTACTGTAGCATTGAAGCTCCTTTAAACGGTTATCTAGGTTTATTACCACTAAGAGGAAAGTCTGGTTTAACTTTCCCTCTAGGAAAATGGAAAGGTTGATATTTTAGTGAATAACTTAAATTTGCTGAGTTAAATGGCTATAAGATAAAAGTGCTTAGAGGGTACAGTTTTAATAGAGAATCTGATGTGTTTAAAGATTATATTGAAAAAGTGTATAATATCAAGTCTAATCCTAGTAATGTAACTCAAAAGTCTATAGCCAAAAGTTTACTTAATAATTTACTAGGTAGATTCGGTATAAATCTGGAAAAACCCACTACAGAAATGTTAACTAGAAAAAACTTTGAAAGTAAAATGTCTATGTATAAAATAATGTCATATAAAGAAGTAGCCTATGACAAAATATTAGTAAGTTATATACCCAGGTTAGACTATGATATTATAAGTAGTCACAATTTAGATTTTATTAAAATTGTTAATAAATATAAAGACTTAGAACTTAAACCTTTAAATATAACATCTATACCTATTAGTGCAGCTGTAACAGCCTACTCCAGAATTCATATGAGTAAATTAAAGCTTGAGATTCTTAGAAAGGGTGGTAAATTGTATTACTCTGACACAGATAGCTTAGTAACTGATATAGAGTTGCCTAACACAATGGTTAGTTCCAATGAATTAGGTAAACTAAAACTTGAACATAAAATAGATGAAGCTATTTTTATTAGTGGTAAAACTTATTGATTACGGGACAGTAATGGTAAATCTTTTAACAAAGCTAAAGGTATTAAATCTAGTAGCCTATCATATATTCATTATCTGATTCTCTTAAATGGTTTAGATGTAACTAATGCAATAAAATCTGATACTAGAACAGATTGAAGTAAGGGTGAGGTTGTGATAAAAGATAAAGAAAACATTACCATACATAGTGATTGTTATACTAAACGGGTAAAAATTTATGATATTAAAGACAAATGAGTAGATACTAGACCAATTATTGTAAATGATATTGATAGAAGTCTAGTTGTCTAGGTTAGAAAATATTTGATACTTTTTGATAATAAACAAAATATAAATGCTAGAAAAAATATTATTGTACAACAAAGTATACTATAACGTTACAAATTATTATTAATATACCTTTCAATGGGTGTTATAATACCTGTTTCATGTGTGGCTTATCTACTTAGTCTAGAGGAAGGTGAATCTTTCGATATACCTAATAATAATATAGATATTAGTGATGATAAGGATATTAATCTTGATATTAATACTCCTGACACATCTACAGATAAGTCATCTGATCAAGCTCTTGGTATTAAAGCAGAGGTAGAGTCAAATGGGATGCATCGTAAAGAGCTAGAGGTAGAATCGGAATCAGAATCAGAGGTAGTTACTAGTAATGATGGTATTTATCCTTATGATATTGATCCATCTCTTTTACCTGAAAAGACATTGTATGAAGGATTTAATGAAAAAATATCTGAAATTCAACAACAAATTGCCAATGAAAAGACATTGTATGAAGGATTTAATGAAAAAATATCTGGAATTCGACAACAAATTGCCAAGGAAAATCAATTGCCTAGTCCTAACACTAACGAGAGTTCCCTCTTTAGTCCTAGTGCTAGTGGAGGTGAAAGCTCTTTAGATCAAAATACTAACACTACATCTCCTACTACAGACGATAGTGAAAGTCAACGTAATCTAAACTCAAACTTAACTTCTCCCGATTATAGTAAAGACAAGTTTTCACCTAACACTTTAGGAAGTCTAGATGAGGAAATCACACGTAACAAGGGAACTTTAGATAATCTAAAAGATATTTGTAAAGATCCTGATACAAAAGATTCCATCTACGAACATCTACTAGAGGAAAGGAAATATTTATTAGACCAAAAAGCTAAACACTATAACAGTGTTTTACAAGAAGCTAAGAACAATTCCATACAAGATACAGATATGGATAAGCTGTGTAACGAAGTATCTGAACTTAAAACATCAGTAGATGATTTGGTTATAAAATCAGAGAATCTCAAACATAGAAAACTCGAGGATAATGAAAATGAAAAAGAAAAATAAATGAAAAAGAAAAATAAATTTAGGTAAAAAAAACATAAAGTAAAGCAAATTGAAAATTTGAAAAAAAACTACTAATGTAGAATATCTACAAAAGCAGTAAAAACCTATATGTTTTTTTTAAGCTCATAATATAATTATGGGCTTTTTTTTTTGGGGGATTTTAGTAAAGTATACAATATACTTACATAATACTAGATTAATATATGTTGACAGTCAATTCTCTTAATTATTTTAGAACTTAATTGTTTTTTATTCAATACTCATTCTATGTCATGTATGGTGTATTTACCATTAGTTAAATCAACAGTTCTGTTGACTCGGTCTAATTTATAATTAGTGCTAGCTTCTATACTATCAAATATAGATTGGTCAAATTTACATAAATAAGGATCTCTCGAATATAAGTCTGTATACACTGAAGCCAAAATAGTTTTTAGTCTAAACACTTTTTCGCAAGTAGTACCGAAACAATCGTGAACAGAAAAGAATTGTGTTGGATCGTTAATATCTGAATTAAATGAAAATTGTTCATACAACAAACTCAAAGATGTTGCATCTAAGGAATGAATTAAATTAGGCATAAGAGCTCTAACTTGTTTTTTCTTATCAAACTTATCTTTAACAGTTACCTTTAGATTAAGCTTTATTTTACTATGCATAAAAGGTGCTATAGAAGTAGACTTCGTTTCTAAATAACTTTGTTTAATAGTTAATCCAGAAGGTAAAGTTCATGAGATTGGTAATTCCAACATATTTAGTAAAACAGCCACATTTTTAAGATATTTAATCAATTTTTTAATCTTCTCAAAATCGTTTTCCATTATAAACTTAAGACTTTTAATTAATAATCAAAGATCTGACTCGTTTATAACTATTTTGGTATTTTTTATACTATCAGAATATCAAGTCTCGTCCTGTTTACCTTTATCTAATCTAACTAAACATTCTGCTAGATAGTATTTCATGGATCTAGGAGAGGAGTTATAAGGTATTGTCATTATAGTTTTTTTAATATAAGATCTATCTCAAATAAACTTACTCAACCTGTCATAACTACCGTTAGTTTTAACGTCATATATTTCTCCTTCTGACAATTTAGTTTCGAATAGATTAATCAACTTATGTAACAAAAAGTTATAGAAATCACTAGGTTGATTATCAATCAATTCCTTACCCTTTGCCTTAGAAGCTGTAATTAAATTAAGTTCTTTAAATAATGTTACTTCATTACTCAATAAAGCTAAGTGTTGGAATCCATTACATGTAGCATCTAATTGCACAGGTAAGAAGGTGTCGAATTCCATAGTATTTTCGTTGGTATAAAAGTCGTAGAAACGTTTATATTCCATACAAAACGATAAAAAAAGTAGTTTGTCCTTGGCTTTATTTAACAAAACACCATTACCATAGTTAACAATATCATATAGGTTTTCGTCTACTCATTCTAGTTTTGAATTAAGAGACTTTTTACTTATAATACCACCATAACAATTAGCTCCATAACCCTTCAAATACGCAATACATTCAGTATCACCTTTTTTAATAATTCCAGGTTTAGAGAATAAAATAAGTGCTTTAGATAACTCGTTAGATTGATAATTTAAATAATTAGGACTACAATATAACCTACCTGTTTGATCTAATCTTACAGGAAAATATATCTCATTAAATCTACTATAAAACTGTGAAATACCTAATATAGTTTCTTGTAAAATTACTTTACTATTGTATGAAGCATATTCTTTTTCTTGAGGTCTGGTTCTCTTTTTCAAATCAGCAAACTTGTGACTTACAGTAGAATCAATTAACAAGTTGTGTTTGTTAGCTATTAAATAATTTAGTAGAGTTTCGTTTATTTTAAAAGGAGTACTACTAATTTTATTAATCATATCATAAATTTTGTTACAGTCAGATAACACAGAATTTATGCTATAAGCTTTTTTTTCAATAAACAAACCTTCAGAAAATTTAACATCATTTAATAAATAACCACCCAAAGCATCCTTAGTATAAGGTTTAGGTTTGACTATCATAGGTAATTTAGTAGGCATGTTAATAATAACGTGTTTGTTTTTTCTTGATAGTTTACTATCATCTAAAACCACTAAACTATACTGACTAGAGACTTTGTTGTAATCAACTACTGTTGTAGTCAATACTTTTTTAATCATATCACAAGACTCCAGAATCTGTATAATATCACAACCCAAAGATGTATATAGATTGTCATCCAAATGCTTAGAATAAGCTATGTTATCGGCTTTTCATTTATCTGCTCACAATGAAAAACTTATTTTATCGCCTGAGGTTTTTAAATATTCACTTTTTGTGTTGTTTAAATACCTATTAAACATCTTTTTACCTATACCTATAGAAAGTGGAAGTAAAACATTGTTTGTGTCATTATCAGAGTTTTGATACGTATAAATTAACAAGAAATGCAGTAAACATAAATTGAAAATCAAATCTTTATCATTAGAAATAATAACTTTAGCCTTTAAAGCTTTATCTAATCTAGTAGTTTTATCGTCTTTTAAGAAATCTTTACTACTGTCGATTAGATTACTTATATAGAAACGCAGATCAGTTTCTTTAGAAATAATATATTTGTTTAAAAGCGTATTCAATAAATCTGTGTTAACACCACCCACTATATATTTAGTTTTATTATTACTAAACACAGAGTCAAACTCATCAATAATTATAGTCTCAATACGTTTTTGATTTTCCTCATTACTACAAGAATCAGATATTTTAAAAGAATTTAGTAGATGTGCTACGAACTTAGAAGTCTTATCTGAAGAACTTTCCACAGACTCCGGAGAGGATTTAATAGTAGCAAAAGCTTTTAACTAAAAATTGTTTATTAAGGTGCCGCCAGTCCAGCCACCCGCTCACAGTCTAATATGCAAAATAATATTGCTTATATAAACATAAACATAATCATAATCATAATCCCGCGACATCAGTTGGTAACATCCTTTTAACTTATCTTTCTTCTGTTCTGTATTATAGCTTTATATGAATTCTGCTTCATCCTTCTCTATTTTCCTTATTTGACAGTAAAGGGATCCAGTATATACATTTTTACATAAAAATAGCCATGCTACACTGAGTTTGTTTTTATATTAGTATTTATAAATATATGGTATCTAAACTATAATTGTATTATATTTTAATAACATTTTATCTAATATTATCACTATTGTAGTATATTCCTCAAAATTGTAGTATATTACTATTTATTTGTACTATAAAAATAATTTTTTACAGAATATGCTAGTTTAAATGCTAGTTTATATTTTAGTATTAAACATTAATATTAGTATCTACACTATATAAAAAAAAATTTATTTATATCTATTTTTTGAAGAGAGAGGTGGAGGTAGAGGACGAGGGAGGGATATCTCAAGGGTTATCAACAGTGGCGGCTACAGCGGCTAATACACCAGGTCGTGTTGTACCTATCGTTTTAGCTAAATCCTGTTCTGCTAAAGCTTCAAGAGTACTAGATCTATCCTTTAACACTTTCAAACGAGCTTCTAGAGTATCCTTTATATGAGTAGTCGTATGTTTACAATTTCTAAATTCCGCATAACTATTTATATTAAATCTTCTATATATATCCTTTATAGCATTTTGAAACCTAGTTTCCGCTTTCATGTATTCCATTAAATTTTTTGAATCAGGTAATTCAGCAACAGGTGTAGTATTTTTTTCCTGCTCAGTTAAAGGATATTTTGCTTGAATATGTGGAGGCAAATCATTATATATTGTTTGCAATTTAATTTTTGAGCTACAGAATTCATAATTATATGTATTTAATTTATCCATGGGTTCGGTACCCACTTCACAATTACTAGTACTAGTAATATTTCATAGCATTTTTAACTGATCATGATATTTCCTTCCTAAAGAATCTGTTGTAGATCTCTGTGTATTAAAACTCTTTTCAAGCTGAGTGGATGTAAAATCCTCTGCACCTGTACCTGAACCTGAGCCTGCACCTGCTCCTGCTCCTGCTCCTTGATCTGCACCACCGCCCAGGTTAGAATAATCAGGAGTTGGGAACCTAGGATAATCAGGAGTTGGGAAACTAGGATAATCAGGATTTGGGGTCGTAGGATAATTAGGATTTGGGGCCGTAGGATAATTAGGATTTGGGATCCTAGGCCTAGGATAATCCAAACCTGAACCTGTACCTGCTCCTGCTCCTGCACCTGCTCCTGCTCCTGCACCTGCTCCTGCTCCTGCACCTGCTCCTGCTCCTGCTCCTGCTCCTGCTCCTTGATCTGTACCTCCGCCCCGGTCAGGGTTATTATAATTAGGATTTTGGATCCTAGGATAAGGAAAATTAGGATCCTTATCCATATGATGACTAGTTATAGGTTTAACATCAACTGGTTTAGTATATGTTGTTAATTTAGACTTATCTAAATTAGTATCTACTGGTTTACCTGTACCATGTAAACCTAATTTTTCTTTTCCTGAACCTAAATACTTTAATAAATCTATTATATCCTGGATATTGTTTATATCTAATCAGAATGTTATTTGTTCTAAAGTCCAATTACACTCTAATCCTTCAATATATTCAATTATAAATGCTTTTACAATTTGTTTTACTACAAGAAACAAAGTGCCTAACTTTAATCCTTGAACAAGGTCTAAATGGTTTTGAACACTAAACCCACCAAAATAGCAAAACTTAAATATTAGTACCAACACCAAAGAAATAAACCCAGATATAAACCCGGCTATAGTAATACGCCTTAAAGCAGATTTTATAAAACTGCTTTGTAAAGGTAAACTAACAAATGCATGTGGCTTAGGTGGACTAGTTAAACATCATTCTAAGCTATTATACCACCCATCCAATATAGTTGTACCAATAATTCTTGCTGCTTGTATCATTTTTATGTATTGTAAATATATGTCGAAAGGAAACCTTAAACTAGTTATACTATTGTTATTAGTGTTTTAATTTTAATTTTAATATTACTAAATATGTTTTACTTAAATAATGTAATTATAAACCCTACACTAATAACAAAGTAGTCT
>JAABUK010012365.1_pt1 | contig 10884 bp, 9 predicted proteins | sample 5559141 | NCBI WGS metagenome assembly JAABUK01 (sample SAMN10711869, study PRJNA513367) | rock metagenome | isolation source: Antarctica rocks | place: Antarctica: Victoria Land, Pudding Butte nord | collected 2016-01-03
AACCGCTCTCGAACGGCAGGTCGCCGAGCAGAGTGTCAGTGCCGACCATCATGATGAGATCGTGAACGTAGCCTGAGAATCATCGGGCCGCCACCGAAGTTCCACGGAACTCGGGACATCCTCCAGCTCCATGGCCCGACCTTCAAGGCGCAGGTAGAACGGATCGGGGTACGCGCGGCGGACAATCCGGGCGCTGCCGTGGGAACTGCCCCGATCATGGCCAAGCGCGAACTGTTCCAGTAGCACCGTGGACAGACCACGACGGGTGGCCGCCCATGCCGCGGCCGATCCCATCAAGCCGGCGCCTACCACGACGAGGTCGGCAGCCCGTGGGACTTCGCCGAGCGCAGTGTCCGCCGCCGCCAGCCGACCGTGCTGCGTCCCCAGCACCGCCATCACCCAACAGTGAGGGCAGTGGGGCTCAGCCGCCCAGCTGCGGCCGAGACATTCTCATCGGTGGCGGTGATGGTGATTCGCACGTGGCTGCCGCCAGAGGTCCCGTAGATCTCCCCTGGCACGCAGATGATGCCGCGGCGGGCGAACCAAGAAGCCATCTGCCAGCAGTCCTCGCCGTCACGACGGACCCAGAGGTACAGCCCGCCATGGGAGTGGTCCACGGTGAAACCGGCCGCCTCGACCGCGGATCTGAGCACGTGTCGGCGCCGGCTGTAGCGCTCCCGCTGAACCATTACGTGGTCGTCGTCGTTCAGCGCCGCCGTCATCGCGGCCTGAATCGGCAGAGGCACCATCTGGCCCATGTGCTTGCGATACTCCAGAAGCCGCGTTACTAGTACCGGATCCCCAGCCAGGAAGGCGGCCCGGTAGCCGGCCAGGTTCGACCGCTTCGACAGTGAGTTGGTGATCAGCAGACCGGTGGGGTGCTCGCCGCAGATATCGGGATGCAACATCGACACGGCCTGGCGTTCCCACCCGAAGTCGAGATAGCACTCGTCGCTGATCAGAAGCGTGCCGGTGGCCCGGGCCCGGGTCACGAGCACCTGTAGGTCGGCTGGGTCGAGCATCCGCCCCTCGGGGTTGCTCGGGGAGCCCACCCACATCACCGCGACGCCCTCGGTGTCCACCTCCAGAGGGTCGAGATAACGAGCAGGCTTCACACCGACCGACAGCGCACCGATCTCATACGTCGGATATCCCAGGTCTGGGATCGCGATCATGTCGCCTGGGCCCAGGCCCAGGAACGCCGGCAGCTGCGCGATAGCCTCCTTCGACCCGATCGTCGGCAGCACCATGGCGGCATCCAAACAGCGAACCCCCCCTCGGCGAGCGAGGTAGTCCACCACCGCCTGACGCAACGCCAGGGGTCCGTCCGTGGAGGGATAGCCGGGGGCGTCCGCCGCGAGGATCAGCGCGTCGCGGCCCGTTCGCGGCGTCGGGTCCACCGGCGCTCCCACCGACAGGTCTATTGGCCCATCGGCATGCTCGCGCGCGCTCGCCCACAGCGGGGCAAGTCGATTCCACGGGAACTCCGGGAACAGCTGGTCGGACATCGTCGCAGCCCAGCGAGGCGTTGTCTGCAGGGTCATCGCGCACCGCTCCCTATGCCGGGCAGTTGCACGGCCTTGGTCTCGAGGAACTCCTCGATCCCCCATCTGCCCAGCTCGCGCCCGTTGCCGGACTGCTTGTATCCCCCGAACGGTGCGGCTGGGTTCCAGGCCGCATCGTTGACATCGACCCGGCCGGTCCGTAACCGCGCAGCGACTGCGAACGCCTGCTCGTCGTCTGCTCCCCAGACGGCGCCGGCCAGGCCGTACGAAGTCCCGTTGGCCAGGTCGACCGCCTCGTCGACGCCGGTGTAGGGGAGCACAACAAGTACCGGTCCGAATACCTCCTCCTGGGCGATGCGCGACTGCGGAGACACCCCGGAAAGAACGGTCGGACGAACGTAGTGGCCCACGCTCAACCCGTCGGGGCGTTCGATCCCACCGCAGACGAGGTTGGCCCCGTCGGCCAAGGCCTGCTCGATGTAGTTCAAGACCGTGCGGCGCTGGGCGGCCGAGATAACCGGTCCCAGGTCAGTGCCCTCGTGTCGCGGATCCCCCACGACGTGGCGGTTGGCCACTGCCTCGGCCGCGGCCAGGGCTTGGTCGATCTGGGACTGTGGCACCAGGAGCCGCGTCCAGGCTGCGCAGGTCTGCCCGCTGTTGACCATCACGTTGGCCACGGTCGCGGAGACCGCCTGCTCCATGTCCGCGCCGGGCACGACGATGCTGGCCGACTTTCCGCCTAGTTCCAGGCACACACGCTTCACGGTGTCGGCGGCCATGGCCGCGACCCGGCGCCCGACCTGGGTGGACCCGGTGAAGGAGACCACGTCCACGCCGGGGTGGGTGGCGAGCAGCTCGCCCACCTCGACCCCTGGTCCTGGAACGAGGTTGAACACCCCGGGCGGAAGCCCGATCGCCTCGGCTGCGTCGGCCACGATGAACGCGGACAGCGGCGTCAGCTCTGCCGGTTTGGCAACGACCGTACAGCCTGCCGCGAGCGCCGGTGCGACCTTGGCGAGCAGCTGGTAGAGCGGGTAGTTCCAGGGCGTTATCGCCGCGACCACGCCGGCTGGCTCACGCAGCACCCGGGTGTTCTCCAGTCGTTCCTCAAATGCGAAGGTCTCAAGGAGCTCGGCGTAGCTGTCCAGAACCGTCAGCGCCTGGCCCACGTGTGAGGAACGCGCCAGGGCCACCGGCGTGCCGACCTCGCCCACCAGGGTGTCCACCAGTAGGTCGCTGCGGTCGCGAAGTGCCGCGGACAGGTCCCGCAGCGCGCCCATGCGGTATGCCGGGGTGGTCGCGCCCCATGCAGCGCTGGCGGTCCGGGCGGCGTCAACGGCCATGGCGGCGTCTGCTGCGGTGGCGCTGCGAACCGATCCCATCACCTTCTCGGTCGCTGGGTCCTCGACCTCGAGGATGTCGCCGCGTGGGTGCACCCAGGAACCACCGATGTAGGCGTGCTCGCGGACCCATTCGACTTGACTCATGCGGGCGAGTCTCCTTCCATGACGTGTAGCACCGTCGGTCGGTCTGAGACGAGGGCTTTGGCTAGTTCCTCGCCCAGGTGTTCGGGGCTTTCGATGGTGACGCCATGGCAGCCCAGCGCGCGCCCGACGGCGGCGAAGTCCGGGGAGGGGATGTCGACCCCAAGCGGTGAGTAGCCCCGGCGCGCCATGTTGTGTCGAATCTGGCCGTATCCGCCGTTGTCGACGACGATCACCGGGATCGCCAACCTCGCTGCGGCCGCCGAGGCCAGTTCGGCGATGGTGAACATGACGCCACCATCTCCGAGCACGGCGACGACCTGCCGATCGGGGGCCGCCACCTTGGCCCCGATGGCGGCGGGCAACCCGTATCCCAGGGTGCCGTATCCCGTCGGGTACAGGAAGGACGCCGGCTGGTAGAGCGGCAGGTTGGCCCGAAGGCCGTAGTAGCAGACGGCGGCTGAGTCGCCGGCAACGATGGCGTCGTGGGCCAGGACCTCGCCGATTGTCTGGATCTCCCGATGCCAGAGCGCCCCCTCCTCGGCCGTCTCGGCGCGGATCCGAGACGCCCACCCGGCGGCTTCCCCGACGCTGGACTTGCTAGCGCTGCCCTCGCCAAGGAGTTCCAGTAGGGAGTCGAGAGCCTGCGCCGCGTCGCTGACCAGGGCCACGTCGGGCCAGGCGTTGACCATGATCTGACGGGGGTCGATGTCGATCCGGACCAGCGTTCCGTCGAGGTGCCAGGGACCGTTCCACAGGTCGGAGGAACCCAGGTCGCTGCCCACCACGATCAGCACGTCCCGGCTGCGGACCCACTCCGCGGCGGCGGGCAGGTGGGCGCCTGCGCCCAGGGACAGCGGGTGGTCCTCGGGCAGGGTGCCCTTGCCGTTGGTGCTGGTCACCACGGCGGCCCCGAGTCGCTCGGCGAGCCGGCGCACCTGCGGCGCGGCGAAGCGGGCACCGCCTCCAACGACGATGCCGGGACGGGCCGATTCGGCGAGCAGGTCTGCCGCCCGGGTGAGCTCTTCGGTTGGGGCGCTCGGTTTGGCCAGCGGAACCGGTCGCGCAATCTCCACGTCTGCAGACTCGTCGAGGACGTCGATGGGCACCTCGATGTGCACCGGACGGGGTCGCCCGGCGGTCATGTCAACAAAGGCTTGGCTCACCGCGTCACCGATCTCGGACACCGAGGTCACCCGGTGGCTCACCTCGACGACGGCGTCGACCGCTGCCTGCTGGTTCTTCGTCTCGTGGAGGTGACCGTTGCCCCGGGCCGGGTGCCGTAGCGGCATGCCCGGAGACAGGAGCAGCACCGGGACCGAGTCGGAATGGGCCTGGCCGAGGGAGGCGAGGGTGTTCAGTACCGCCGGGCCCGCGGTCACCAGGGCGACCCCGGGCCGGCCGGAGACTCTGGCGTAGCCGTCGGCGGCGTAGCCGCAACCCTGCTCGTGTCGGGCCAGGACGTGATCGATGTTGCTGGCCGCCAGGTACTGGTAGATGCCGAGGTTGTGGTTGCCCGGTATGCCGAACACGACGTCGGTGCCGTGGGCGGCCAGGTTGCGCACGAGTGCTTCGCCGCCGGTCATCAGTGCCACTGCTCAGTCCTTCAATCAGGGAGATCCGGCCCCGGTGGGCCGGACTTCCGGCGGTTTACGGGTCAGACGATGCCATTCGTCTTCAAGAACTCCAGCGCCACCTTGTCTGCAGGAAGGCCGTCCAGCTCGACGGCGGCGTTGAGCTTGAGGATGGCGTCCTGGGTCAGCAGCGCGCTGATCTTGGTGAACAGCTTGTCGTACTGGGCCTGATGGGCCGTGTAGACCTCGGTGCGCATGTTGACGGCGGGGTTGTATACGGGGAAGAAGCCCTTGTCATCGGTGAGGGCGATGATTCCGTTCTTCAGGATCCGTGCGTCGGTGCTGTCCAGGCGCAGGAAGCTGCACTCGCCCTTCTTCGCAGCTTCGAACTCGACGGTGCTTTCGGCTTGGAAGATGGAGGACTCGGGCAGGTTGAAGCCGTACTTCTTCTCCAGGCCGGGTAGGCCGTCCTCACGGGTGGTGAACTCGGCGCTGGAGCAGATCTTGGCCTTCGCCGGGTCTGTGTTCGCCAGTTTGGCGTACTCGGAGATGGTCTTGACGCCGGTGCTCTTGGCGCCATCGGCGGTGACCCCTACGGCATACGTGTCATTCATGGGGGCAAGAGCGAACCAGGAGATCTTGTTCGCCGCGTCGGCGTCGCGCACTGAGGTGAACAACTTCTGCGGGTCGCTGATGGGCTGGGTCTTCTGCAGGATCGTCAGCCATCCGGTCCCGGTGTATTCGTAGTAGGTGTCGATCTGCCCGGAGGTCAGCGCGGCGCGGGCCACCTTGGTGCCATTCAGACCGGTCTGGTCCTTGACGGTGGCGCCGGTGGCCTTCAGCGCCTGCACGATGATCTGGCCCAGGACTCGCTGCTCGGTGTACTCCTTCGAGCCGACCGAGATGCTGACGCCCTTGAGGTCGATGCCCGAGGCGACCGATCCTCCTGTGGCGGTCCCGGTGACGCTCTTGGCGCCTGAGCAGCCGGTCAAGGCGACGGAGATGACGGCTGCGGTGATCAGAGCGGCCATCCTGGGTTTGAACGCAGGTTGAGCCTTCATTGGGGACCCTTTCGTGGAGGCGAGCATGGAGGATGAGGTGAAGGATGAGTCGGTCGTTCACAGGCCGCGCGGGGTGAGCAGGTCATGAGCCACCCGAGCGACATGGTCAAGAAAGATGGCCAGGAACGCGGTCAGGGCGGCGCCGACCAGGGTGACGAGGTCCCGGTTCTGGATGAGTCCGACAGCAATGACCGAGCCCAGTCCGCCGGCGCCGGCGAAGGAGGCGACGGTGGCGGTGCCGACATTCCAGACCACCGCGGTGCGAACGCCGGCGAGGATGACCGGCACGGCAAGCGGCAGCTCGATGCGCCAGAGCACCTGCCGCCGGCTCATCCCGATACCGGATGCGGCCTCTTTGAGCCGCGGGTCGACCTGCTCCAGGCCGGCAGTGGTGTTGGCCAGCACGGGTAGCAGCGCACTGATGATCAGCGCGTAGATGGCGTACCGGGGGCCGAGGCCGAGGGTCAGCGCGAACAGGACGATCAGCCCGAAGCTGGGGATCGACTGCGCTGCGACGGCGATTGCGTTCACCGTCGGGGCGATCCGCCGGGCCGCCGGGCGCGAGAGCAGAACGCCCAACGGGACGGCAATGGCCATGATGGCGGTCGTCGACACGACGACGAGAACCAGGTGCTGGCGCACCGCGGCGAGGAGGTGGTCCCTGGTCAGGATCCGCTGCTCGATGATGTCCAGGTTGCGGGTGTGCACCCATAGGTAGAGCGCCGCCAGGGCGGCTAGCAGCACCAGTGGGGTGGTGAGCAGGTCGCGCGCCCGCAGCCGACGCCCGTCCCTGCGCATCTGCGTCGAGGCGACGAGCGCGCCGGTGGACGGGTTAGCTTGGACGTTCGACACCGGCCACCTCCCGGGCGTCCAAGGCTTCGGCCGCCCGGTCTTCAGCGGCAGCGCGTGCCACGGCGCTTTGGATGGCAGCGAACTCCAGGCACCCCGCGAGGTGTCCGTGGTCGTCGACCATGAGTGCCGCGGGCGCACCCACGCGGACCATCTGGTTGAGGGCGTCGGACAGGCTCGTCGTGGTTCCCATCACCAGCGGCCGGACCGGATAGAACCGCTGGTCCGGGCCGTCCGCAAGGAGCCAGCCAACCGGTCGCCCGGCCTCGATGAGGACGGTGGCCGGGTGGGGCGAACGGGCAAGGGCTGCAGCGCCGGTCTCGATCGGGAGCATCGGCAAGGTGGACAGCATGTGCGGCGCCACCTGGAGCAGGGACAGGGCGCGCAGCTCGGCGTTGTCTCCAAGAAAGTCGCGGACAAAGTCATCAGCGGGGTTGGCCAGGATCCGCGCTGGCACGTCGTACTGGGCTACGGCCGAACGATCTCTCAGGATCACGATTCGGTCGCCCATCTTGACCGCTTCAGCGATGTCGTGCGTGACAAAGACGATCGTCTTGCCGATGTCCTGCTGTAGCCGGAGAAACTCGTTCTGCAGGCGCTCTCGCACGATCGGGTCGACGGCACCGAACGGTTCGTCCATGAGCATGATCGGCGGGTCGGCGGCCAGCGCCCGCGCCACCCCGACGCGCTGCATCTGCCCGCCGGAGAGGGCCTTGGGGTAGCGGTCGCGGTAGATGGAAGGGTCGAGCCCGACCAGGTCGAGCATTTCATCCACTCGCGGCCCGATCTTGTTCTTGGGCCACTTCAGCAGGGTCAGCACCGCGGCCACATTGTCAGCCACCCGCATGTGCGGGAACAGCCCCGCCTCTTGGATGACGTAACCGATGTGTCTGCGGAGCTCGTTGGGATTGGCTGCGGTGACATCCTGACCGTCGATGATGATGTTGCCCGAGGTCGGCTCGACGAGTCGGTTGATCATCTTCATCGTTGTCGTCTTGCCGCAGCCCGACGGGCCGATGAGTACCACGATTTCCCCCCGGCGGACGGCAAGGTCGAGGTTGTCCACAACCGGTTCGCGGTGCCCGGGGAAGGTCTTGGTTATTCTTTGCAGCTCGATGATGTTCTTAGTCACGGATGCCTCTGGAGGTCGTGAGCTTGGCTATGAACAGGAAGGCGAAGTTGAGCGTGATGCCGACGATCACGACGCCGGCGATGCCGGACAGCGCGGCATACAGGGCCGATGGGGTACCGATCCTGTTGAGCCCGTCGTAGATGGAGTTGCCCAACCCCGGGCCGCGCACGATCGCGCCGATGGTGGCGGTGCTGACCAGCAGCAGGACCGAGGTGCGCACCCCTGTCAAGATGATGGGCCAGGCCATCGGGAGCTCAACCCGCGCGACGCTGTGGGCTCGCGACATGCCGATACCGCTGGCCGCCTCGAGGATGGCGGGATTGACCCCTCGCAGGCCAACAACAGTGTTCTGCACGATCGGCAGCAGCGAGTACAACGTCAGGGCCACCAGGACGGGCGGCCAGCCGAGCCCGATCACACTGAGCAAGAGCACATACATTGCCAGCGAGGGGATGGTCAGGAGTACACCGCATACTCGCAACGCGATCTGGCTGGCCCGGGGCGACCGGTACACCGCGACGCCCGTCGAGATGCCAATGATGGCTCCCAGCAAGCTGGCGAGCAGGACGATCTCGAAGTGCTGCCCGAACTGGAGCAGCAGATCGGCGCCGTAGTAAGACCAGTACGTCTGGTAGCTCACTCACACTCCCTTTAGCGCGGCTCGTCGGGGTGGCCGGACGCTGTTCGCCTCGATCGAGGCCGGCACCGATCCAGTCCCGCGACTGGACTCCAGACGCTAGGCGGATCTCTATCAACAGTCAATAGACAACAGTAACTTTCGTCAGGTAAAAATTCGGTGGAGTGGTCGTGCCGCTGAGCCGTCTTTGGTTCCTCGAGCTGCGACTGAACTCCTCGAGGTTCCCACCCTCGGCCAGGACGGCGTGCTACCGCGTACATCATGCGGAGTGTCCGTGGTATCCGTAGCTTCGGCCGCAATCTCCGCGCGGTTGCATGGCTGCGACAGACCAGAACGGCAAGGGGGTTGACACGGCGGCCATGACAGCAAATACTTCCAATGTGCGAAACCTAGTGTCATCGAGCGACTCCGAGTCGCGAACGCTGGTACGCGGTTTGGAGATCCTTCGCCTGTTCGACCGGCAGCGGCCGGTGCTGACCCAAACGCGGATCGCGGAGGACCTGGACCTACCGCTGCCGACCGTTGGGCGACTGTGCCGGGCGCTGGTCGGCCAAGGCTTCCTGGAGCTGGAGACAGGCTCTCGCAGACTCCGACTCGGACCCGAGATCCGACGACTGGCCGACACGGCCCCGCACGACATCAGCCAGGAAGCGCGCTCATGGATGCAGGCGCTGAACGAGCAGTTCGACGAGGACGTCAACATGGCGATTCTGGACGGTGTCCACGCCCTGTATCTAGGCACGACGCCGAGCACGCGCCGTCTCGGAGTGCAAACCACGTTGGGTTCCCGCGCGCCGGCGCACTGCACGGCGATCGGCAAGTGCCTGATCGCCCAGCTCGACGAACGGATCGCCCTGGACCGGCTGGGTCCCGGGCCCTACGAACAACGCACGGACAAGACGATCCGTCGTTGGCCGCAGCTTCGCGAGGAGCTGGCCGGGATCCGCCGTGACGGCATCTCACGATCGATCGAAGAGTTCGAGCTCGGCCTCGGCGGTTTCGCGGTACCCCTCGGCCGGGGTCCCGGCGGTGTCCAGCTCGCCTTGTCCATGGCCATCCCCACGGCTCGACTGGACTCGGGTCGTATCCACCAGATCGAGTCGGCCCTGCTTGCCGGGCCGCACCAACCGATGTCCGGAGCCGGTCGCCTTGGGCACTGACACCTCCCGCCCCCTGACGGACGTGCCCGCAGAGATCGACGCGTGGGCGACCGAGTTGATGAAGGAACTTGGAGATCGCGGCGAGAACCTCTACAACGGCTCCCCTGCAGACTCCGACTCCCGATTCGCCTACGAGCGGATGGGCGCCGCGGGCATCATCGGACTCGGATGGTCGCGCGCACTCGGCGGGCGTGAGATGGACCCGGTCGACGTGGTCAAGATCGAGGAACGACTGGGCTATCACTGGCTGCCCCTGTGCGGCTACCTGCTGTCGGTCAAGACGATCGGCAACGCGATCGTCAAGTTCGGCGCGGCCGAGCTTGTTTCTCGGTTCATCCCCGACGCCGTCGCGGGCCGGATCATGTTCTGCCAGGGTTTCTCCGAACCCGAAGCCGGCTCCGATCTGGCGTCGTTGCGCACCCGTGCGGTCAAGGACGGCGATCGCTGGATTGTCAACGGTCGCAAGATCTGGACCTCGAGCGCCGAGATCGCTGACTGGATGTACCTCGCCGTTCGCACCGACCCGGACCTGCCCCGTCACAAGGGGCTCTCGGTGATGCTGCTCGACATGCACGCCCCCGGGGTCCACGTCGATGTTCATCACACCCTGGGCGGCGGCACCTTCGGCGAGGTCATCCTGACCGACGTCGCAGTCCCGGCCGAGAACGTGCTCGGCGAGGTGAACGGCGGCTGGACCGTGCTGATGGGCTCCCTGGACTTCGAACGGGTCACCAGCGAAAAGGTCGGGGTGGCACTGTGGGTCCTCGACCGGCTGGACGAGGCCGCCTCGCGCCGGCACCGCCGTTCGTTGTTGGTGTTGCGCGGCGAGCTGGAGGCCGGCCGGCGCCTGGGGCACGAAGCGACGCGGCTGATCGCCCATGGCGAGCGCGTCTCCGGTATGTCCTCGATGTGCAAGCTCTCGGTGTCGCTGACGATGCAGAAGATCGCCGCGCTCGGTGTGGAGATCCTCGGCCCGCTCGCTCTGGTCGAGCGCGGCGACGGCGCCTACGCCGCCGGGCGGCTAGCCGCGTTTCACCGCTCCTCGGTGTCGATGACCCTGGCCGGCGGGTCCTGCGACGTGCAACGCAAGGTCATCGCGCAGCAGGGTCTGGGCCTGCCTCGATGAGTCGACCATCCGAGAGGACGGACCCGTCCGTGACCCCTGCATCGCTGCCGCTCGCCGGCTTCCGGGTCCTCGACTACTCCCAGTTCGTCGCCGGGCCCCTGGCGACCATGCTGCTGGCCGATCTCGGAGCAGACGTGATAAAGGTGGAATCCCCAGCCGGGGACGCCTACCGGCACTACGAGCCGCTCGGTGAGGGTGAGAGCAGACGCTTCTACGCCCTGAACCGAAACAAACGATCGATCGTCTGCGACCTCAAGACCGAGGAAGGGCGGGCCGTGTCCCGGGCCTTGATCGCGTCCGCCGACGCGGTGGTGCACAACTCACCTCCGGTACGCGCCGCGGCCTTCGGGCTCGAC
>JAABUK010012366.1_pt1 | contig 10884 bp, 10 predicted proteins | sample 5559141 | NCBI WGS metagenome assembly JAABUK01 (sample SAMN10711869, study PRJNA513367) | rock metagenome | isolation source: Antarctica rocks | place: Antarctica: Victoria Land, Pudding Butte nord | collected 2016-01-03
CTCTGGTGTGGTTCTGCCCGCCACCACGTCAGCAAAAGAAGGCTTAGCAGGAGGTGCTGCTTGTGTAGATCCCGAGGCATCCGGAGAGGCTGCCGCTGTCGCTGCGGGCCGCTGCTGGCTGGCCTTGTGCTTCCTCCCAGTAGATTTCGGAGCACTTCTAGCTGCCGGCACTTGCGGCGCTGAGACCGTAGCCCTTGCCGGCGAAGGAAGTGCATTAGCAGCCTCAAACTGCTTCCGAACTCGTGCCACCTCGAACGTCAACTTAAAATAAAGTCAATCAATTGAACTCGGAAACGAATCGAAACGAGAAGGGAGGAGAAACGCAAATCCTGATCAGCTTCGCAGCCAGCTTCGGATTTATTCCGGGCAGCTTGTGCAGCCTTCACGGCACACCCAGCGGTCGTGTACACGCACAGAAACACTTCAACAGAACCGCTCATGTAGTGCCGTTGACAACGCCGTGACAGCGTCGTTCATGTCTGGATGGGTCGGCAGCAAACTACGTCTCTATTGCTGGTGTTGCTCACAACACTGAGCAAAGTCTCAGTAGCCCAAACGGATGCGGAGATTTTACTGCAAGCTGAGGATTGGGCGTCAGCTTTTGGCTGGAACGAGTCCTCCAATATGTGCAGCAACTGGACAGGAGTAACTTGTGGTGCAAACAACAGAGTGACTTCCCTGGGAGCACGAGAGCGGGTATCCATTTAGTGTTCAGGAGGTTGCAATATAGTTTGCAATGTAGAAGCTGTAGCAGCATGCTGTTCACCGTCGCTGTATTGGCTTTCATATTGTGCTTACTTGTGCAGATTTTTTGCATCCAGCGTGACCCTGCAGACAAGCACAAACTTAAGTCTTCCTAGCACATGGAGCAGTTTGAGCCAGCTGGCCAGTTTCAATTATGGTGGTGTCGGTGGGAACCCCCCCAAACTGACTGGAAGTTTGCCTGCCTCTTGGGGAACCATGACAAATCTCACAGCCTTTGAGGTAGACTATGCTGACACCCTGAGTGGCCCTCTGCCAGATGCTTGGAATGGCATGCGGCAGCTCAAATCTCTAGTTTTGGTGGATTGCAATATCAGTGGCACACTGCCGGAGTCCTGGAGCAACTTAACACAGCTTGATCAAGTGGCAATAACCAACAGCCAACTGACCGGGACATTGCAACATTGCTTCTGGGGGGGCCTTGCCCTACTGATTTGCCGTCAGTCTTACTGGCAACAACCTCAACGGAACTCTGCCAATGGAGTGGAGCCTCTCTGATGTGGACCTAAGTGTCAACAAGCTGTCAGGGGCTTTGCCGGAATCCTGGGGTGGGGTGCAGAATTTGTATCTGGCCAATAGCTCATTTACCAGCAGCATTCCAGCAGCATGGGGCTCCTCAAACATACTGTAAGTTTTGGCTTGCTGTCCCTTGCAAGAGCATACTGTACAGTGCCTTGCTGCTATCACAAATTTGCTCAAACAAAATTTTCACCTTTGCAGGGGGCTGTGTGTGCATGCATACGCTAAGGCGTGTGCAATATGTAAAGATGCACACATTATGTAAAGATGTACAAGTTATGTAAAGATGCACAAAATAACGTGTGATACTGCTTGCAGGGAGTTAGATTTGACTGGCAACGATATTTACGATTGTCCAGAAGCACTTATCAATACTAGACTAGCAAATTGCACATACACAAGGCTGTTTTTATCTTTATCAACGGCAACATGGGCAAGATACAAGTTTGTGCAGCAGAACCTCTCTGTTTTATTGGTTTGACTAATGTAGTAGGGGGCTTGAGCAGTCTCCCAGAAGCTGGCGGTGACTTGTGCAAGATCAGCAAAGCCAAACCAACCCTGATCGTGCTGTGGTGCCTCTTTGCAAGCTTGCTTGCAATTATGTGGAGCATGTTTGTGGCTCTGCGATATTGGCAGGCTAAACATATGAATGGACATGTTGACAGCAACAAAGGGCATCAGGCAATTGATGGCAGAATGCAACATGGCTGGAACCGTGCATTGAAATGGAAACCCTGGGGACTGAAAATGTCTGCACTGCTAGGATTGGGCATGTTTTATTTTGACAAAGCTAGTGACATCACCTTGCTGAAGCAGGTTTTTGGGCATACTTGGACTGGCTACGTTTTGCTGGTTCTGTTGTTGAGTCAGTATGTCTTGCAAGGGTATGTCCTGATCTATCATTTGACCAGAAAGTTCATTCGTTGGACCATTTTGACAAAGCTCTTTCTGTTGAGCTTTGTGTTAGCAATCCCACTTGGGGTTGTTTTGACAGTTGTGCTTGATGTGCTTCTGTTCTTTGCTGATCTGGGCATTCCCCTCAAGCTTGCTGTTGACCAGCAAGTGAATTTAGAGCAATACCAGCTTTTCAGAGATGCTGGCAGGGCGTTGTATGGTACCCTGCCAACAGTGATCTTACAGTCCATTACTTTCACAATGCCTGCCAATCCACAGAACCAACTTGATCTGTCAGTGAAAGTTTTTATGATTTCATTTGTGGCTGCTGGCCTACAACTGCTCAAGGTGAATGGGGAGGTCACGTATTTTGCTTTGAAACAGAAAGAACATGCTGCTTGGGTATTTTGGCAATTGCTTTCTGCTCGAAGATTTGTCAAGGAGGCACCGATTGTGTTGTTACCGGCACACTCAGGGGTAGAACTTTTGGCCGGGCAACAAGCAGGTTCTAGTGACCAAAACATTGCATGACCTGTTACTTGCATTGTCAAATCACACTTGTCATGACTGTTGGCGTGTGCATTGTATACGTACGAATTGTGCTTTTGCAGTGTGAAACAGTCAGTTGCAATGAGTTTTTCAGCCACCAATGACTTTATGGCATTGCATCGATGTCATGACGTTAGAGGTCTGATATTTATTAGGCTGAGCAGCTCACCTAGTTTGCATACAGCTTCTGTAAGCTCAGTGGATGCCTGTCACAGCCATCAGTCAGATGGCAAGATGCAAAACTTGTCGCTTCAGGCAGCACCACATCCCTTTCACTAGCAGCCCTCAGACATGCGCATATGTAGCTGTAAAACTGCAAGAAATCAGCCTATTGACACGCTAGCAGCTCAGCTCTGCAATGGTCAAGATGGGATCCGATTCATTTCAACAGTACACATCACAGTGAGGCATGCCGAGCACAGTGGCTGAGCATATTGCAGGTCTTACATTGTATTCTGCCATTCTTGTCAGCTGGAATTGACATACACAATAGGTGGCTGCATGAGAGGCTCAGGGCAGACTGGCTCGCCAGCTGTCATATCAGTAGATTACAATCAGCGATGAAACATCTGAAACGGCTGTTGTACTTTCTCCCCACTAACGCTTGCTATTTCCACCAGCTACAAGCAAATCCCCTTCCCCCCCCCTGTTTCTTCCCTCAGCAAACTGTTCAGAAGAGGTGTCACAGCCTGCCTGCCATGCCTGCCACACTAGCTTCACCTGCCATGACTCGTTGTGACTCATCTTCGTCCAGGCTGTCATGAATCATCTTCACCAACAGTGTCAGCAGGAGCGGTGTCCACACATCCCTGAATCAGCATGATGTGTTAATGCATTTATGGTACGGAGCTGTTTCTTTTGATCAACATATTCAGTGACATACCAGAGGCTTTGATGCCATCTCTGGAGGTACACATGTATATCAAAACAAGCTATGGGCAGAAGCAAAGTAAGCAGTCTATGAACAACAACAGGGTGCATGCACATTCATGCTGCTGTATATGCAAACAGCAATAGAGTAGTTTGTGCCTCTGCAGCAGTGTCTGCCAGCATGCGTCCTTCTGGCCACCTGACCCAGCAGACTCCCAATTCCTCTCAGAGAAAACCAAAATAAACAGTGGTCAGAAACAAATGCAGGCAAGGACCTGTTGTATGATAATGCTTGGTAGGGAAACCAGCACTCACAAACAACTTCATGGCTCCGAATCTCCAGAGCCTAAAACTTTGTCTCTATCCCCAGGGCTAAATGCAAAGTGTTAGTGTGCAGAAAACTTACCAGCATCTCACTCTCAGGCAGCCTGTCCTCCACACCAGGCATTTCGTTTGACGTGCTGCGCATATTTCTGGAAGCTTTTGGGTTGCGTCTGATCTGCATCTGAGGAACGGCGGACTTTGTGCTGCATCCGTGACATGGAATGTCTGTCACTCACGTGTCTGTCAATCGAGTCAAAGTTCACACCCTTTAGAGGCCAAAGACAGTTGACAGAATAGGTAGTAGCTCAGCTGCCTACAGCGCTGTAGATGTAATTGCCATGTGCTCCGTGTTTGGACATTGATCGCAACACCTGCAACAAGGGTCGCCGTTGCACCTGTGGAGACCATCCTTGCCATGGGCGTTACACCAGACAAACGTAAACCAGAGCATGCCCCAGATGCATACAGCCCACATAGCAAAAGGGCCAGAATATCGGGAGATTGGCCACATATTCAGGTCAGCTCATTGCTTGCCAGACCAGTGCTGTTGCCTGCGACATGTGTTGGAATGTTGATCACAGTGCCCGGAAAGCCTTGACCCTAGCTCTCGAGTGACTGATGCATTAACAAGCTTGTCCGAGATCTAGCTGTCTGACTCATCATCGACGCGCGTTTCCTGGTAACATAGGTGCACATTGTGGTCCAAGCAATTCCTAATGGCACCAGAAGACTGAAGAGCTGGCAAACTGGACTTGCAAAGCATGGTGCAACAGTTGTCCAGGTGTGGCGCTTTCTCCTAACTGTGTGGTGTTCAGATTCCCTGCATCCCTGGTCATGTTGTTTGCACCCTACACAAGAGCAACAAATCTGTATTGCCATTGCCTGACAATTCTGCACGCCTGTAGCAATGCATGCAGCAACGGCATACCTTGGATCAGTTGCACACTCATTGGTCTCATGTGCTGACAGGAGTCATTTGTGATACCCATGTGACCAGCGTTTGCACCTTCTTCCTGACTTCAGGCTGTTGACCGACGCACGAGGGTGACCCACATGGTTGCTGGGGATGAATGTGCTGAGAAGCTGCCTCTGACACCTGGCCAGATTCAAAGAAGGCATATTCAGGTAGCCCTATATGCCCTTCAGTCATCCTACTTCCCCTATAAATCTGGTAGGAAAGGGTGCCAAAAGTCATTTACCACCAATCTAGACCCAATATTGTGTCTCAAGACCCCTGTTCAGTCCCAGTGACAAAAGATGCTGCCGCATGTTGAGGGCTTGTGAATAACAGAATGAACGAGCAGTGTGAATATGTATTGTGCATAGGTGGTGGCTCCAGAGTGGTTAGAAGATTGTTTGGCGCAAGGGTGTAAGGTGGACGAGGAGAAGTACAGAGTGCACTTAGAGTACTGCAGCGATTCAGGTCCCTCAACGCATTTCATGTCTTTGCACATTCCATCATTGCATACTGCGTTGGCAAGAACATCCCAGCAGTGCCCTGCAGTGCTGTGTGCATGTCCAAGGCACATTTGCAGTGCCAATCATAACTCAAGTCAGGATCCAGGTACAACTGTGCTGGTGTGGACAAGTAGTAGACACGGCCTTTCTGTGGACAAGTAGTAGACAAGGCCTTTGTGTACCTTGACTGTCAAAGGCCTTCAGAACGACACTGGCAACATGACAATCACGCTTCCTGCCCGCCATGTGATCTTCAAAAGATCTTTAGCAACAAAACTGAGGTTGCGCAGTGACAAAGCTGTAGTTGTTGAGTGATATGCCCCTTGTCCGGCTGTCTGTATGGACCAGGCACAACACACGTGTGCAGAGACATGTTGACACACATGTTGCCATCACAGAAACAAGCGAAGAAGAAGCGAGCCTGCAGAGCATGCAGGGGAAATCAGCAGCTGATGACTCAGCATCCAGTCAGCCTGGTAGGCTGTACAAGTACAGGCGATGGCTTGGACACTGGAAGTCTGAGTATGATCACATCAGAACAGAGACAGAACTGGCTTTGCATGTGAGCACTTCTTCTTTGGCTGGTTCATCACATGACCCCAGCACATGATCATCACAGTACCATCACATGTCGACGGTCAACGCATGTGGTACACTGCATCACCACTGAGAAACCCAAATGCAATGCTTGCTTGTGTCATGTATGTGGCCATACTGTTGAATTATCACATGGCTTCAAAACTCAGCTGCTGCCTGTGCAGCTGGCAGCAAGTTTGAGAGCTGCAGCACCAGTGAATATACCAGCATCGAGCAGTGTTGTCGCTGCAGCTCTGTGACTGCAGTCTCTCTTCCCCAGTTCTATGCTCTGGCATGCCTGATGGCATCACATGGACACTAAAGAAGAAGCTGCTGGAAATGACTAAACAGTTGCCCAAAATGAAGCTGTTGGACATCAGCCTCACATTTGCCTGCAGGCACTTCATTTTGAGGACATTAGTGAGCTCATCAGCCTCAATTCTGCCTGCCAGCATTTTATTCTGAGGACGTTAGTAAGCTCATCAGCCTCACTTATGTCTGCAGGCAATTCATTCTGAGGATATGAGTGAGCTCATCAGCCTCAATTTTGTCTGCAGGCAACTCAGTTTAAGGATATCAGTGAGCTCTTCAGCTTCGTTTTTGCCTGCAGGCAGTTTATTCTGAGGACATCAGTGAGCGCATTGGCAATGGGCCCGTGGTGCAAGCCCTCAAGGAGTTGATGAAGTATGAGATGGCAATGCTCATCAGTAATGATGACAATGATGACAAATCATCAGTCAGGACAGAAGCCGGCAGCAGGAGCAATCATGACAACGTATATATAGTTGACGCTGTGATACTGGCATGATGGTGTATTGTGGAGATGGTTTTGTGCAAACAAGTAAGGCTGGCAACCTGTCTTTCTCAAGACAAGGCATGTCTTTCTCAAGACAAGGGCTTGCATTATTGAGCTCTTGAGCTGTTGCCAGTCTATGCGCGCTGTCAAACTGTCACTGTGGTGTTTTCAATGGTGATTACGACAGGTGTCACCATGATGATTACCATGATACTTGTCATGATACTTACCATGGTGATTACCATGTTGACAGCTCAACATGTGTGACCTTTGGATGCATTGCTGATGCATGCTGTACAAACAAAAAGCACTGTGGCACATATGCAGATGACCTGCAAATCCGGGCCCATATCCAACTGCAGCTATGATGCCAGGAGTCTTTCCCTCACAGAGAAGCTTGGTGCACATGCATTGCAGCACACATACAGACAAGCTGTGAATCCCACCCCAAGCGTCACCTGACAAAGTTGCTTGCGTGTTGCTGTTGCACACTCAAACACTTAGCATTCATACTCTAGGTATGCACCTCTTCTCAGCAGTGTGCATACTGCGGGACAAGTAGGGTTAGTACACTTCTGATAAGACACTTCTGGGACTTCTGACACTTCTGAGAAGAGGTGCATACTAGGGGAGAAATAGGCTTAGTACTTTGCGTCAGTATTGAATATGAAGCAGGCACCCCGCACATACATTGCTTGCACTGTCATGCAGTCTCTGGTCCTTACTACCTCTCAATGTTTGGGCAGCCCGGTGTCATACTTGGCGTCTCATTACATTTATGCCAAAAGTTGCAGCCTTTTCTTTTCCTTTCTGCAGTCTCTGGTGTACTCACGAGTGGCAGCCATGGTGAGGGCCTGTCAGTTCAAGATTGATGACACGCTGCAGCCGGAGGAGATTCCCTTCTGTGGAGAGGCCACTGCAAACAAGATCAAGGACATTGCCAGAACAGGCACCACCAGCGTCTTGGAAGCTCACAGGTGTCACTTGCTGCCTTGGTTGTGATTGCAACAGCTCTGCACTGTTGTTGCAGGAGATGCCATCTGTGTGTCTACTGACACACACATTAGTGATTTGTTAGCACTTAGCCTCCTGCCCCAGGCGTTGCATACAGGGAGCTACTCAGCAGCGCATGTTCCTCACCTCAGAAGAAGACACACGTAACAACTGAAGGAATGCATGAAACATTGCTATATTTAGATTATAGTATATTTTAAATGATACGGTATTCTAGTTCAAATTATATTTTTGTAAATAAATAAATATGTTTAAGTTTAATATCAATATTTATAAAAAACTGAATAAATCATAGTTCTTGATGGCAGGGCAAATGAAGTGGTGTGTGACTCATCTGGCAAGCCAAGAGCAGACACAGGTGGCGGCGCCTTTCGGCGCCTCTTCATGCAGCTGCCCGGTGTTGGTGCCAAGACTGCCAAGATCTGGTATGACCTGGGCTACAGGTATGATTTTGTTTTCTCAATCCTAATTGGAGAGACAAGACTCGTTCTGCATGTACCTAGCTCATCATGAGCTGGACAGCGTTATTATTTTTATCATACTATTACTATTAATATACATTTGTATCATCACTATTATTATCATCATTATCATTATCATTATCATTATCATTATCATTATCATTATCATTATCATTATCATTATCACTATCAACATCATTGTCATCATCATCATCATTACTATCATCATATTTTTATTATCATTATAGACTGCATCCTGGTCTGTTGATGTCCATTGAAAACACATGGGACAAAAGGGAAAGACGACGCTGCTTGTGCAGTGGGCTTTGTGTACGGCGATCATCTATTGACATTGTTACAGACAAAGTGGGAGTTGGGATACATCTATTGACGTTGTTTCAGAAAAAGGGGAGCCGAGGTATCTGGTGTTTGTGCTGATGATGTTGTGTGCAAAATACTTCGAGAGCTGGCACCTCCAGTGCTGAGCTGCCTGCCACGGCATAGAATCATCTGCTGGCAGCATAGCATTAGCACATATACAGGGTCAAATGCATGCAAAACTGTCTGCACCCTCAGCAAAATCGTACAGATCGTCATTAGAGTTATTGCCCCAATTGCATGCGGTTTTGATCGTTTTCATTGTTTTACATGCCAGATGGTTGTAAGGAATGCGTTGACGTCCAAATATTTTGTGGTGTTTTGTTGTGTTAGATCTTATGAAGACCTGGATGAGGCCATTGATGAAGGAGATGTACGGTCTGAAGGCGGCCGCCTGCCCATCAGCTATGAACAGGCTTTCTCCCTGCAGCACAGGTGACTCATCTGCTGATCTGATCTGATCTGATCTGATCTGATCTGATCCGATCTGATCTGATCTGATCAGATCAATGACTCGTTGCAAAAACAGGCTCGCCCTTATACGGGACTAATGTGCATATGCACTTTTTTCACCCCATGTTGCATCTGCTCACCTTCTTACTGTGTCACCTGGCGTGCAACAAAGCCACAGAATGACAGGAACACATTACAAAAGACATGGTCATGTGACTAAGTAATGCCTTCAACTCTGCACTCACGAGTCAGAGACTGATGCCAGCTGGCATTGGCATGCAGGGCTGACTTGCTGGAAGCCTTACCAGCCAGTGACCTGACAGACATGCAGGCTGCTGTCACAGAGGCGCTCCAGCATGTCACAGGTATGGGTCACCGCAAACCGTGCCAAGCCTTGAAGTGGCAGTGTTGACTGAGGAACACTGCCTTGCCCTGCGATTTAGGTGTTTTAGGGCTTCAGACCTTACCACCTAATTCTAGTCTGCCGATGCTTGAATTGGCAGTGCCAGCAATGGATGACTACCCTGTCCTGCTATGTCATTCAGACAAGAGGAACCTTATTGTCAATGCACAGCACATCTAGTGCATGGATCCTCATGACTGCATTGTAAGCCACAGCAGCTCTGCATTGCTGCCACATGTGCACACCCTGAATGCTCTGCAGCTGTGTAATCCTTTCAATGCCATGGGTCATATTAGGTGCCTGTACAAGGTGTGTCAGTCCTGTTTAGGCAAGTGATTTCAGCTGATTGTAAGGCCTAGATGACATTTAGATTATGGGGACTGGGGGGGGGGGAGGTTGATTTGGGTTCAGGGTTTGAGTTTTACCATTGTTGACTGCATGTCGTAGATGATGTTCAGGTGCTGGGAGTGGGAGCTGGTTGTGGTTCAGGGATTGAGATTCACCGGCATTGAGTTTCTTTTGTCAAATTGCTAATTGCATGTCACAGATGGTTTTCCGGTGATGGGGTGTGGGAGACGATTGTGATTGGGGTTTAGGGTTTGAATTTTACCATTTATTATTTTGCCAATTGTAATTCCTAGATGATGTTCAGGTGATGGAGACTGGAGCATGATTTGGGTTTAGGGTTTAGGGTTTCAGTTTCACTATCTATCAAAACTGCATCTCATGGTGCTGGGGATTGGGAGGATGATCTAGTGTTCAGGGTTTGAGTTTCACAACTGAAAATTTTGCTAATTGTAATTCCTAGATGATGTTCAGGTGATGGTGATTGGGAGATGATTTGGGTTCAGGGTTTGAGTTTTATCATTGATCATTTGGCTGACTGCATGTCGTAGGTGATGTTCAGGTGATGGGGAGTGGGAGATGATTTGGGTTCAGGGTTTGAGTTTCTCAAATTGAGTTTATTAAGTTGCTGTCTAATCAATTTTTCAAATTGACTTTATTGAATTGGGTTAAAGCTGAGTTGATTGAAATGCTGACTGCATGTTGTGGATGATGTTCAGGTGATGTGGGGTGGGAGATGATTGTGGTTGGGGGCGGCCGCCGTAGCTTGCCATCTCATGATGGGGACTTTGTCATCACCCATCCCACTAGGTAACCCTTTCCCCTGCCTCTTCCCTATACTCCCTGTTGCCTTTTCCAAAGCACCCTCCACCCCAAACATGCACCCTCTTAACCCGTCTAGGCACCCCCACACCCCACCACACAACATCTTGCCCCACCCCAACTTGACCCAATCACTAAATGTCAACTTTGCCTTGTTTACAGGTCCCATGCTTGTGTGATTTGATTTCAAGTTTTTCCAGGATACATGCACATGGCTTTCCTCTTCAAGGCTTCTCTGCAATGACTCCCCCTATTCTTTA